>ERZ772854.917-NODE-917-length-31963-cov-6.777047_pt1 | contig 31963 bp, 26 predicted proteins | sample MGYA00580844_ERZ772854 | MGnify/ENA primary metagenome ERZ772854 (study PRJEB29015, sample SAMEA2737727) | human gut metagenome | biome: human gut; feature: human-associated habitat; material: faeces | place: China | collected 2012 ...
GATAAACGCTGAAGGCATCTAAGCGTGAAGCCCCCCTCAAGATGAGATATCCCATCGTAAGAGTAAGACCCCTTGAAGACGACGAGGTTGATAGGGCAGGGGTGGAAGTGCCGTAAGGCATGGAGCTGACTGCTACTAATCGGTCGAGGGCTTGACCAAAAGGTCAGGGTAGGAAATGGTAATAGGTTTGAGATGAAAAGTTTGTGTGCAGTTTTGAAGGTACAGTGAAATAGAAAGTATGAGAGAAGGAATCCGAGTGATCGGATTCTTTTTTTATGCAGAAAATAAAATGCACTAGAATCATACTTTGGTATGATTTAAATTTACAATAAAAAGAGTAAAATGATAGTAGCTATATAAGATTACAAAGTTTTCAGGCAAAACTTAGTGTGATTGTTCTAGGTAAGCCAGAAAAAGTATTGGATACAAAAGGAGTGAACCATATGGAAAATGAGATGCTTGATCAGATGCATAAGAAGCTAGTATGGAAGATAACTATTCAATTTATTTGGATTTTATGTATCACTGCAATGATAATATGTATTATTTATGAGGGAATAATGCAGGTGCATAGGAGCCATGTGTGGGCATTGGGAGGCATGGCTCTTATTTTGCTCATAACATATTTTATATGGAATTTACATACATTGTGGGAACTTTTTGAAAACAAAACGAAGGTGGAAAATGAGCTAGAGCGCAGTTCAACATTGATACATTGTGTTACAGAATTGTCGGCTAATCAAGATGTTGATGAAGCAATTAATCATCTGCTAGAAATAATTGATCAATATTTTAAAAGTGATCGTACATACATTTTTGAAATTGATGAAGAACAGCAGATTGTACATAATAGTTACGAATATGCAGCAAAAGGTGTTTCAAAGGAGATTGAAAATCTTAATGAAGTTCCTATTCAAATTATTGCATCATGGATAAAAAAATTTGAAAGAGAGGGAAGCTTTTATATTTCTAACTTAGATTTAGAGAAGGATAGAGAGGATGAACGGGCATATGAGTGCTTAAAGACACAGAATGTAAATAGCCTACTTGCTGTACCGCTTATAAGAAATCGAGAAATTATCGGATTTATTGGTGTTGATAACCCAAGAAAAAATTATCGGGATTTTCCATTTCTTTCCTCAATTCAGTTTTTCATTATGAACCGCTTGGACACAAAGGCGCAGCAGGAGAAGCTACAGTATCTATCTTATCGAGATGCACTTACAAATCTGTATAATCGCAATCGCTATATGGATGTGCTGGAGAGTTATGGCCAGAATAAGGGACAGTTAATTAGGAATGTTGGGATTATATATATGGATCTCAACGAATTGAAAAAAGTCAATGATGAGCAGGGGCATGAAGCTGGAGACTCTTATATTCGAAGAGCTGCGCAGCAAATTGTTGCAGTCTTTCCAGAGCATACATATCGTATTGGCGGAGATGAGTTTGTAGTTCTTTATCCAGAAATAGAACAGGCAGAATTTGAATATTTTGTTTCGCAGTTGCAGAAAAATGCAAAGGAACATCATGTTAATATTTCTTATGGTGTAGTATGGAAGGAAGTTTGCGAGAACCTAGAAGATTTGCTTACAGAAGCAGATAAGAAAATGTACGAAGATAAGAAACTTTATTATTCCAATACAAAGCATAACCGTAGAGGGCAGATTGAAAGAAATTCACCACTTTGTACAGCAGAGAAAAAAGCAATGTAAGATTGAATTTTATACCCGTTGTGCATAAGAGCACAGCGGGTAGACTGTTTATTTGTAAATAGAATATTCAGAGAGTTAAAAATAAATTAAGATTGTGTATAGGAATAACCTGTGATTTGTACAGTGGATGGAGCGCTAGAAACTTGAACTGTTAATTCGGCCTTTTCAGGAGCAGTGTTCCCATTTTCCCATTTGAAACAAGAAGTATTTCCGTTTGGCTTTCCTGAATTGCAACCACCACCCCAAGCATTAGATATTGTTGCATTGAAGGTTACAGTTAATGTTAATGGACATCTGTTAGATAACGCGGAAAAATCAGCGATAAATTTAACTTGTCCGTTTGTCCCCCAATCAGCAATGACTTCTAATGCACCTAATGTAATTGCATTTGGTGTAACACCACTAGCAGTGTAAATTCCTTCAGTGATTCCAGAGGCGATTGAGATAGTAGGCTTTACATATTGATTCATAAAAACTCCATGCTGTCGCTTTTGTCAGCGGCGTAATAAATAATAATAAAAATGTTATTGGTCTTTTTTATCGTTTAAATTTACTATATTTATATTGTAATACAGAAAAAGATGCTGTCAAGTGTTTTTTGTTAAATTTGTGAATACAGAACATTGTAGTAGTGTAGGGAATAAAATGTTACATTATAGTAGTGTGAAAATGGGTTTGCCATTCATAGTAGTCATATTTTTTGCGGATCTTATATGAATATGGCATAAATGGGCGCACAAGAAAATCTTTTAACTGATCAGTCAATGAGTCATCATGTTCATCTGGTAGAATAAAAATGTTATTCTCCGTGTAAAAATCATAAGAGGAGAGTGAGCGATTATTGGTGATTAGCTTCTTGGACAAGTAAATGGCTTCCATTACTCGCATTGTGGGAGCCATTTGTCCAAATTGGGTAATGTCAAGAATAAGGCTGCATCGTTGAAGCTGCGTTAAGTATTCCTCATAAGAAAGGCGCTTGTCAGTCAATATACTTTTGAGTTCTTGACGTCTTTTTTTATTTAAGCCAGAAGCAAGAAGGCGGATATCGCATTCAATGCCAGACTCTTCAAAAACTGCTTTTAAACATAACAGCAAATCGGCGCGCCCTTTATCTACACCGAGAAAAAACAGTTTATTTTTCTTACATGGCTCATAAGGCTCATAGTACTTTTCACAGTAAAACATGTTATTATATTTAAAATTGTATTTTTCACAGTCTGCTGGATCAGTAGAATAAATAGCTTCTTTATCTGTAAACAGTTTGTAGTTGATGCGTTTAGGTGTTATGATATTCCAGTAAAACAAATAGACTTCACAGTTGGGGTTAATCGTGTGAATATAGGTTTCCATACCTCTTTGATATCCATAATCAAATATGATTATTTTCTTTGCTGTTTTCAGATGATTTTTCCAATCGCCCCAGAAGAAAGAATAGCCAGGAATATGGGCAAAGTGCATTGCTTTGTAAATCCAGTACGAAACCCCATGCTCCCTTACGCCAAATGGAGAAAAAACAATATTTTTGTATTGAGGAAAAAAGTATAGTTCTGGGTGTTGAAAAATCATAATAGTTTTATCTGCTACTGTAGTTGGTGTAACAGCTTTTGATTTTACAATTCCATTTTTCATATTTTATAAAAGCTCCTTGTAACTGTTGATATCGCCAATATCATATCGGTGTCCTGGCATCTCCCATGCATGAAGCACAGTATGTTTGCTTAACCAGGCAGCAAAGCTTCCAGGGGCATCTGGGCTGCATCCGTCAGAAAGGGCAGCTGGAATTTTTTTTATATCGCTGCTCTGATAGCAGTAGAATGGCGGAACCGCTAAATTGTTTTTAGGAATCGTTGGTTTCTCTTCATAGGATGTAATTCGGCCATTGGAATCTTTTGTGATAATCGCTGTCTTTTTTTGCTTTGCAAGATCATTTTCAGGATAGCACATGACACAGGAGGTTTGGCATTGTGTAAAAAATGACACGAATCCTTTTAATGAAAAATCAATTAGATTGTCACCGGCAAGCACAAGAAGATTATCTGTTAAAGAAAGCGATGAAGCTGCAAGTGCTAGATCCTTTACCGCGCCAAGACGTCCCTCATTTGTATTAGTTCCATCATCAAGTAGGATGACGGGATGCTGCAAGTGCTGAATGGAGAGCCATTTTTCAAAGTTGCCGATAAACTTGTGATTAGTAATAATAACATGTTCCGAAATTTGCTCAATCGAGTCAATATCATCAAAAAGATAATTCAAGATCGGTTTTCCTTTTATAGGGAGAAGAGGTTTGGGAACCGTTAAGGTCAGTGGGTATAAGCGTGTTGCATAACCGGCGGCAAGTATGATTGATTTCATAAAATAAAAATCTCCTTTCGATTCATTACTGATGTAAGTCAATCTGGGCGCTTACACCGTCAGCACTTTCGCAAAGATGAAAAGAATATTTCCCTTTTAAATCAGGATAGACTGCAAGGTACTTTGTCTCAACAGATTCAGCAATCTGTTCAGCACGGGATGGATCAATAAAGGCCATGCAGCATCCCTTAAAGCCAGCACCAGAAAAACGTCCGCCATAGATGCCATCAGTAGAGCGCATAATGGTATATAAGGTTTTTAACTCATCACATCCGCATTCATAATTGGCAATGCTGCTGTAGCCGCTTTCAAAAATTAGTCGGCCATATTCATTTAAATTACCGTTTCGCCAAGCGGAAGCACCAGCCTGTGCGCGTGCTGTTTCCTCGTAATAATGAGTAGCGCGTTTTTGCCATGGATCAGGAAGTCGATCCTTAAATTGTGCAAAGATTTCCTCAGGAACATCGCGCAGAGAAATATCACGGAAATTTCCATAAGGCATGTTAGCAAAAGCCATAAGGGCATAAGCTGCGGCCTTGCACTCATCCTGTCTCATGTTGTATTTTGAGGAGACAAGGGAGCGCTCCAGTCCAGAAAAAAAGATGGCAATTTTGTAGTCTGGCATATGCTGGTTGGCAGGAATCTGTTCATATGAATTATCATTTGTGTCAAGGAAAAGAAGATGGTTTTTCTTGCTTAGGATTTCACATGACTGGTCTAAAATACCACAGGAAATACCAACGTATTTATTTTCTGCTTCTTGCGCCAATAAAATCAGTTCGGAATCAGTTGGATAAATATGGTTTACTGTGCATAGTGCTGTTAAGAATGCGATGGTGACGGCAGCAGACGAGGAAAGACCGCCGATTGGGAGACTGCCCTGAATGACACCACATAGACCATAGCGTAGCTGGTAGCGGTCAGTCAGAACTTTTGTGGCACCGCGCAGATAATCCGCCCAGTCATTTTCCTTTGGCCACGGAACAGCGGCAATATGAAACTGTGCACGCTTTGGAAACTCCAGAGAGCTTAATTCGATTACACCATTGCGCTTGATGGAATACGCAATATGAATTCCATAATTAATTGCCAGACCATTCACCTGCCCATGCTGATGATCAACGTGAGCACCGAGTGGGCAGACGCGGTATGGGCAGAAAGAAACACCGTCAGGGTCGCGGTGATATGTATTTTGAAATATAGTTATACAGTTTGATTTCATAAGCAATCTAGTCCTTTCATAAAGGTCATTGTAGATTTCATGCCTCTGCTATAGTTTTCTGTAGAATAATAGTTCACCTAATATTTTATTATTGTAAAAAGAAGGCCACAAATTGTCAAGTCGATAAAACAATCTTTGAAACGTGTTTGAAAAACGATTTGCTCGTGAACAGGATTGTGAAGCGTGCAATTGACGAACCGATAAAAAGAGGGTATAGTAGCACTAAGAAAAATAATCACGAAAAAATAACTAAGAAAGCTATTAAATAGTTAGTAGCCTTAGTAGTAATAGTGGAGGCACAAATGCAAAATCCGATCGTCAGCATAGTAATACCAGTATACAAGACAGAAGAATTTTTAGAGAAATGTGTAGAAAGCGTATTGAATCAGTCTTACGCAAATTTAGAGATTATTTTGGTAGATGATGAGTCACCAGACAAAAGCCCTGAAATCTGTGACCGGTTGAGCAGAGAGCACGCAAATATTTCGGTTATCCATAAGAAAAATCAGGGTCTTGGAATGGCACGCAATTCTGGAATGGAAAAAGCAAGCGGCAAGTATATTCTATTTCTGGATTCCGATGACAAATTGGATGGTGAACATGCAGTTGAGCTTCTAGTAAGAAAAGCGCAGGAAAAGGATGCCGATATTACAGTAGGAAGTTTTCGGCGTTTTAACAAGACGTTTGTAAGCGAAAAAAACTGGCACCATTTAAAAGAAGGTGAATATACCAGAACTGCAGATTTTCGCTTTAAAGGGTTTTATCAATATGGACATCTCGCCTATGACTGGGGAAAGCTTTATAAAATGGACTTTTTAAAGGAACATGAGTTAGTTTGTCCTGCGTATCCATTTACACAGGACAAGGCTCATAACATGCGCTGTTGCTTCTGGAATCCAACGTATGCATTTATTGACGAGAGTGTCATGTTATACCGTGTGAATGAGGATTCTGTTACCTTTAAGTATAAGAAAAAAATGGAAGAGGTCTGGGTTAGCATTGCAAAGGACTTTATGCAATATCAGCGCGAATATGGAAAAAAGGGATATTTGGCTGATCTTGCGGCGTTCCATATTTTCTTTGGTGCGTTCTTTCTTGTCAAGCAGGAGCTGCAGCCAAATCAGGCTGGCTGGCGAGACGCCAGAAGGGCATTGAAGCAATATGGAAAAGATCCGTTTGTCAGAAGTGCGATGCAGGCATTGGCAAAGGGAAAATTTGTCCGAAAAATTGACAGCACTGCATGGAAAATTGTGATTTGGTGCGGCTCTGTTTTATTCAGCTTTCATGCGTATTCACTGATGGCAGCGGGAATTGCTTTGCTTCGTATGCTGCAGGTGGATAGTAAAATTACAAAGGCAAGATACCGCAAAGTGCAATAAGATGATTTTTATGGAAAAGTGAAAAATCAGACAGAAATGGAGCGAAAAGTGAAGAAAAAAATTTGTTTTTTCAGCGGAGATATCACACGTAGCGGAGGTACCGAGCGAGTGACACTTTTGATCATACAAAAATTAAAAGCATTGGAAAAATATGATATCTCGATTTTAAGCATTGTAGAACAAAAGGAAAAGTCATTTTTTGAAATTCCAGATGAAATAAAGAAAACGAAACTGGATTCAGGAAAAAAGTGGATTGCCCCAGGTCCTGAATACCTTCCGCTTGTGCCCAGATTTCGTCACTTTTTAAAGAATAACAAAATTGATATTTTAATTGATGTGGATGTGGTACTTGATCTGTTAAGTGTTCCCGCGTCTACTGGTCTGAAAACAAAGATTATTGCGTGGGAGCATTTTAACTATCATTACATCTGGCCGTCAAAGATGTATCAGAAATTTCGTCATGCAGCGCAGTGGTTTAGTGCAAGAAATGCTGATTTTATCATTACACTCACAAGACAGGATCAGAAAAATTATGAAAATAAACTAGGGCGTCGAAATGCCATTCAGACAATTCATAATCCGATGATGCCAGTAAAACAAAGTGAAAATGCGCTCACGCGGGAGAAAAGTATCATTACAGCTGGGCGTTTGACCTGGGTTAAAGGAATTGATTTATTAGAAAAATTGCTTCCGATGATTTTAAAGAAATATCCGGATTGGAAATGGTATGTGTTAGGAGAGGGCGAGGAGCGTCCAAGGCTAGAGGCTGTTCAAAAAAAGTATCAACTCGAAAATCAGCTAATTTTGACTGGAAATGTTTCAAATGTCAGTGAATATATGCAGCAGGCATCTATTTATGTAATGACATCGCGTTCGGAGGGGCTTCCGATGGTTTTGCTAGAGGCGGCACAAAATGGACTGCCGATGGTAAGTTTTGATATTCAGACAGGCCCTTCCGAAATAATAGAGGACGGAAAAAATGGTTTTTTGATACCACCATTTTCAATAGATCGTATGAGAGAAAAAGTGGAGTATCTGATAATGAATGAAGAAGTTCGAGATGCGTTTTCAAAAAATACCAGCTCAATACAAAAACGATTTGACGCAGATGTAATTACAGCGCGGTGGGAGCGGCTGCTTGATCGTTTGTAAGGAAATTGTAATGGACTAGAGTTTAGAAGATGTTTCTGGCATGAAAAACGTAAAAAGGAAATAGGAGAAAGTGCAGTGGAAACAAAAGCAGAAATAAAAACCAAAACAAAAAACGAAATGAAAGAAGAAAAAATAAGTATTATTATACCTGTATATAAGGTAGAAGCTTATCTTCCGAAATGCTTGGATAGTGTGTTGCAGCAGACCTATAGGAATCTGGAAATTATTTTGATTGATGATGGTTCGCCAGACGGATGTGGGAAGATTTGTGACGAGTATAGCAAAAAGGATGCGCGTATAAGTGTAATTCACAAGGAGAATACAGGTGTCGCCCGGGCAAGAAATGATGGAATAGAAGCGGCAACGGGAGCATATATAAGCTTTATTGACAGTGATGACTGGATTTCGCCAAGGGCATATGAATGGATGTATAAATACATAAAGAAATACAAAGCAGACTGTGCGGTGGGCGGTTGCGTTACCGTTAAAGATCAGAATGGAAAATTGAAATTTCCGAAAAATACATTTTCATACAAGGCAACGTGCGAGACATCAGAGGGGGTTATTAAAAATCTGCTTTTGAATGCATCTGCTATGTGGAATCGGTTATTCCGAAGAGAAATATTTGAAACGCTGCGGTTCCCACAAGGAAGAATCAATGATGATGAAGTGACTGTATTGCACGCATATGCACAGTGTAAGAAGATTGTGTTTGTGAATCGTCCGACCTATTTTTACAGAATTCGGGAGAATAGCATTACAACGTCTTGTTTTTCAATTCGTAATGTAGACTATTATTATAATAGCCTGGACAATGAGCAATTTATTCGAGAACAGCTGCCTCAGCTACAATTATGTGCCGAGTTTAAAGTGGTGAAGTCATTATTGTATTGTTATGTGAATTTAAGAAAGCTGTCTGATTCAGGAGAAAAGAGAAAATTGAAGAAGGAACTCAAAAGAGAAATTCAAAAAAAACGAAAAGCGGCGCTGAAAAATCCATATCTTGGAATTGAATATAAATTGTTGATTTGCTTATTAAGATAATAAATATTAGGATGATAAAAAAGACAACACAGATGTGTTTAGTCATCTGTGTTGTCAAAAATACGAAGAAGCTTGGATCGCTGGTTGTCCTGTTTAAAGGAACGAAGAGTTTCTTTTAATGTCGTATTGCGAAGGGTGTAGGTATTATGCAAGAAACAGACGAATGTAATTATCCAAAGAGCAGGCCATAGCAGTGGGCATTTTCCAAGCTTTGGAAAGCGTACATGCATTTGCAGATGCCCTTCTTTTAAGTAGGTAAATGGTGTAATGCGGTTGTAAGAGGTGCTTCCAACAAGGGCAGCCGCATTTGCTTTGTTGACATCGCCGCCAACAAGAAGCTGTTGTATAAAGGATTCACAGTCTTTGCGATCATAATGGACGGTGGGATCAACTGTTTCTGAAAGACCCAGATAGATACGGCACGTTTCCAGAATGATTTCATATAGGTGCAGGATTTTCGAGTCATGGCACCAACTATGAATCTGGTCAAAATCAATCTGACTATAAAAATGCTCCAGATAAAATGTGAAATCACATAACAGACGGATGCCAAAGCCACTGTAGAGATAGTGTTTGAGCATGTGGTGAAGCATATAGAAGGTATATTGTGTCGGCGGAAGAACTGGGTAAGTAGTTCCATTGATGACTTGATGCTCCGGCTGAAACGCATTGAAGCCAAATACGGCATCTACAATCTGGTTGGCCGGTGCATATTGATAGAGTCCAACAATCCTAAAATGAAGCTCTAGAATTAAGGTTCGGCCAGTTTTAGGAAATGTGTAAAGGTAGCCTTGATGATGGTCGCTGACATCATCATCCTTTTTGAATCCATTTGAAAGAAGAAGTTTCCCTGCACGATCAAACTGCTCTTTTTCATTGATGTACAGATCCACATCTCCGAGCTTTCTGTATTCCGAAACTGGATAAAAAGCAGCGAGGCTAATGCCCTTTAAAAGAACATACGGAATCTGATTCACTTCAAAAAGCGCAGCAATTCGTCTTGTGAACTGATCAATTTGATAGTAATTCAGTATCATCAGTTTTGTCTGGTACTTCAATGGCTCCAGACGACTTTTATCATTCAGATAGGGCAGCACATAAGGAACACAGGATTGATCTTTTACAAGCGCAAGCAAAGCATCCATGTCCTGTGGCGCGATAGCAATTGAAGAAGTTTTATTTGTACAGGCATCGTGAATAATCTGAAGAAAAATCTGCTCGAACGTTTCCATAAAAAATCTTTGAACCCTTCCATAGTAACAAATTTGCGTTTCAACATTTCGTATGTATTGCATGATGCTAGTATAACACAAAAGAGAGAACACGTGAACTGCAAATTTTATGGGAAAAAGAAGAATATTGTAAAGTATAACAAAAATTTTATAAAAGAAGAATTGCACAGAATACGAAAAGAGAATATACTAAATAAATGTGATAGAACCGAAAAAGAATGTCACATATTAACACAAAAGGGGAATGCTATGATAAAGAAAAAAGGTACTTTTGTGCTTCGTCAGCTGATGGAGGATTTTATTTTGATTCCTTGTGGAAAGACAGCGGAGACAGTTAATCAGGTTTTGACATTGAGCGAGACGGCAGCATTTATATATGAGCGCGCAGAGTCTGCAAAAACAGCAGAACAGTTGGTTAGGTTGGTCAGCAGAGAATATCAAGTGGATGAGGAGGATGTCAGGGAGGATGTAGAGGAAATCCTGGAGACATTGAAGACCGCAGGGATTCTTGAGGAAACAGAAGAAAAAGCTTGATGGCTATAGAGAAAACGACAAAAACAGGTTATAAACTGTAGTTAATAAAAAATACAGAAAGGAGGCGGATTGATGGTCGTTTTTCTGATTGGCGGCGAGAGTCGGCTAATGGATGGTTTGATCAATAAATTTAATAAAGACGGACACCGGGTATATTTGTTGACTGGAAACAGAAATGTAAGAACCTCATATCAGAAGGTTTTTGAAAAATATAATTTTAAATATGACAGTGACAGCATACGAGAGATTTTTGCGAGTACAAATCCAGATGTTGTTATTTTTACTGGTGCACAGGACACGCATTACCGTTGGGAAAATGCCAGAAAAGAAGCGGTACAATTTTCTACAGATTTGACGAATATACTTTCCGCATATTCATCTGTAAAGAATGGCCGTTTTTTGTATCTGTCCTCGGAGAATGTTTTTGGAAAATCTTATCCAGAGGATGTTCAGGAGACTGAGTCCGTATCGGCCAATAGCTTTCATGCACTTGCTGTAGCGCAGGGAGAGGAAACCTGCAAAAATTATTACAGCACGCGTGGCATGGAATCAATTGTAGTTCGCATTGATCATTTGTATGGAACTCCGGTAAAAGGGAAAATGCAGACTGACCCATGTTTTCAGATGACATTGGAAATGTTAAAAAGTGGAAAGATTGCAGCAAATGGTCGAAACTTGTTTTCAATGATTCATCAAAATGATGCTATCGAATTTATTTACCGCATCGCAGTGGCTGACCATCTGACATATCCAGTCTATCAGATTTCATCCGGTCAGGTGATCAGTCAGATGCAGCTGGCGAAGCTGATAATCGAAGCCGCACAGACGGGGGCGGAAGTTTTAGATGAAACGGTTGGAAATGGATATCGGCTTGTATTGAGTGCGGTGCGCTATAATGAAGAACTGGGTGGGAGAATCTTTGTTAGTTATGAGGAAGGAGTAAAGACGGTTGTTCAGTATATGAAGCACCACAGTGATACCTTTTTGCGGATACAGGATGATCGAAAGGGAGCAGGTATTCTTCAGAGTATCCGCCAGATTTTCCGTTTGCTGGTGCCTTATATTGAAAACATGATTTGCTTTATTCCATTTTTTATGTTGAATAACAGAGCAGTGAACAGTACATATTTTAGCAAACTGGATTTTTATCTTTTATATGTGCTTTTGTTTGCAATTGTGTATGGACAGCAGCAGGCAATTTTTTCGGCACTGCTAGCGATAGCAGGTTATTGCTTCCGACAGATGTATGATAAAACCGGATTTGAGGTTTTGATGGATTATAGCACTTACGTATGGATGGCGCAGCTGTTCATTGTCGGTATGTCCGTCGGATATATGAAGGATCAGATTCGTTATATTCGTGATCAAGACGATGAGCAGATTCATTATCTTAATGGACAGCTTGGTGATATTGCGGATATCAATGATAGCAACGTGCGTATGAAGCACACCTTTGAGCGCCAGATTGTAAATCAGAAGGATAGTTTGGGTAAGATTTATGAAATTACATCACAGCTTGACCAAAGAGAACCTGAGGAGGTACTATTCTATGCAGTACAGGTATTATCAAGGCTGATGGAGACGCAGGATGCTGCTATTTATACGGTGGCAAACCGTGATTACGCCAGACTCTTTTCATTTACATCACCGACGGCAAAGCGACTTGGAAAGTCCATCCGCTATTCCGACATGGAGGACATGGTTACTGAGCTGAGAGATCACCGCGTTTACATCAACAAAACGATGGACAACCGTTATCCGCTTATGGCATACGCCATTTATTCAGAGGAAGCCATGCAGACCATACTGATGTTGTGGGGACTTCCATGGGAGCGTATGAATCTGGCAGAGGCTAATCGTCTGACGGTAGTCGGATATCTGATTCAGAATGCAGTCATAAGAGCGAACCGTTATCTGGAAGCGCTGCACACAAGACGTTATGTCGAGAATAGTGATATTCTGGGACAGGACGCATTCAAGCAGTTGGTAACAGCGTTTTTTGATGCGAGAAGATATGGGCTTACGGAGTGTACGCTGTTAAAGATTCAGCATACGGCTGAAAACTTTAAGGAGACAGCAGAACAGCTTGAGAAAAAGTTGCGACAGACCGACTATTTTGGCGTGCTGGCAGATGGCCTTTATGTGCTTCTTCCAAACACCGATGAGGAAGGGGCTGTCGGAGTCATTGAGCGTTTTAAGGACTTTGGATTTGATAGTTCGGTCGTAAATGGGGAGGTAATCGGAGAATGACAAGGGCTGAAAAACTTTTTGTTGTGATATGGATTATAAACCTGATTATCGCCGTGGTGTATTTTTTGTGTGGAACATTTCTCTATGTTCCAGCGATGAAGCGAAAGGACAAGGACAAAGAGGAATATCTTCATGACAGTCCGAAGGCATTTTTGATTCGCATGATTATCATGATTTTATGCCCGGTTGTCGGTTCACTGTATTTCTTTTCGGTAAATCTGGTGTTTCGCACGATTTTCCGACAGGAAGTTGATTTGGCAGATGTGGTTTTCAGTAAGGAGCGCGTCAAGCAGCACTTAAAAGCTGATGAAGACCGAGAGCGAAATCTTGTCCCGATGGAGGAGGCACTTGCCGTCAGTGACAAGAAAAATCTTCGAATGCTGATGTTAAATGTAATTAGAGGCGATCTGAAAAGCTCGCTGGAATCCATTGCACTGGCATTAAACAGTGAGGATTCGGAGACGTCACATTATGCGGCATCTGTCCTTCGGGATGAGCTGAATGATTTTCGTGTTCATGTGCAAGATTTGTATACGGATATGAAAGTGGAAGAGCAGGAGCAGACTGAGGCAGAGACACTTTTGATTGATTCGATGAATCCCATTTTGCGCCAGAAGGTTTTTACTGGAATGGAACAGATAAAGTTTGTGCATATCATGGATGAGGCGGCACAGTCGCTTTATCAGAAAAATCCTTCCAGCATGACACCAAAGCGGTATGAGGCAGTATGCTTGCAGCTGATTGAGCAGAAAGAATTTGAAAAGGCTAGTGAGTGGTGTGAAAGACTAGCGCAGATGTATCCCGATGAACTAGTCTCGTATACTTGTCAGCTGAAGCTTTTCTTTATGGAGAATGATAGAGAGCATTTCTTTGAGGCGCTCAATAAGCTGAAAAAATCCGATGTTATCATTGATAATGAAACGCTTGAGTTGATTCGAGTATTTAGCTGATTATTCAAACAAAAATAGTTGAGTATTCAGAAGAAGTCTCAATGGGATGAAATATAACAGAGAAAGAAGGTGAGAAAAATGTCGATGACGATGCTGACAGTGATTCAGATTGTGCAGGCACTTGCGGCATACAGTTTTGTAATGCTGTTTTTGCCATGGGTGTTTTTAAGAAAATACTTGGCACATTTTGAGCTTTCGGAAAGAATTATCGGTTATTTTCTTACTGGAAATTTTTATATTATTTATCTTGTCTTTTTGTTACAGTTTCTTCACATTTCCAATTCGATTACTTTGTGGATTGGAACGCTGTTTCCGTTTCTGGTGATGGTGATCAGACAAGGAAAACTGAATAGTGTTAGAGAATGGATAGTGAGTTTTTTAAAGACTTTTTTGCATATCCTTAAGGGAGAAATTGGTATAAAAACACTGCTTTTTTCACAATGGAGAAAGTTTTTTAAAAAGTATGGAAAAGCTATTAGAACACAGCTTTTTCGCTGTTTTCCAGATCTAGTTTTTATGGGACTGATTGTTGCAGGTGTCTGTTATGTGTATGGATATAATGTTGTTACTGTGTTTGGATATAAAGCATCGGATGTTCCAGTTCATAATTTGTGGATTAACAATATGAGTAATAACCAGATTTTTTCCAAGGGTGTGTATCCATATGGATTTCATTGTGTAATTTATTATCTGCACACGGTATTTGGAATTAAAACGTATATCCTGTTAAGAGTATTTGGACTGGTGCAGACATTATTTATTCATCTGGCGCTTTTGATATCACTCAAGGTAATTTGTAAAGCAAGATATACGCCGTATTTTGGAACTGCTGCCTATTTAATGCTTAAAATTTATAGTCCAGGTTCATATGTACGCTTTTTGAGTGCACTTCCGCAGGAATATGGAATGCTGTTTATCTTTCCAGCGGCGGTACTGGCAATCAGATTTTTTCAAGAATACACAAAACAGAGAAGTGAGCAGGAGATTGAGAAAAAGCAATGGCGAGCAAAACGGGTCAAGGGCTATTTGGCAGGCTTTGCAATTAGCTTTTCATTGACGTTAACTGCTCATTTTTATGATACGATACCGGCAGGAGTTTTGTGTGTTGGTATTGCGGTAGGTTTTTTCCGCATGCTTTTTAAGTGGCGATATTTTTGGAGAATCATGCTAGCAGGAATTATAAGCGTTGTATTAGCGCTTGTACCTATGGTGGCGGGTGTCATTACTGGACATCCGTTAGAAGGCTCACTTTATTGGGCATTGGGCGTCATAAGTGGAGAAGAAAATAGTTCACAGGGGCAAAACAATGATAATGTAACGACCGTTATTGATAAAAATGGAAATGAAATTACGATTGTAGGACAAATAGACGAAGAAACGCTTCAAAGAATTATAAATGGAGGTGAGGATGAAACCAACGAAAGCAAAAAAGAAAATTCAGAAGAGGTTTCAAAAAGTATAGACGAAATAACTGAAACACCGAAAGAACCTTCCAAAATACAAAAAGTGCTATCAGTAGTAAAAAGTAAACTGATAATAATTTTTGGAAGAATTAGGGAAAACTGTGCCAACATGGGCAATGTAACAACGGCAATTATGCTGGCGGCAATTTGTTTCCTATTTTTATTTGGAATGATAGCAATCATTCGGAAACAGAAAGAATATGGTTATATACTATGTTCATTTGCAGTTTTTATGGTAATGATGTGTATTTTACAGTCGTTAAGTGCATTAGGGCTTCCAGAACTGATGCAGCAATACCGTGTATGTATATTTTTCTGTTATTCAATGGGGGCAGTCTGGGCACTGAATACAGATGCAGTTGTTTTTCTTCTGGCTGATTTGCTAAAGAAAAAGCAGATTTTAGAAATTGGCTCAGCGTTAATGATTATGACAGCAGTTTTTGTATCAATTCAGGAAAATCTGACTCGGTTACCAGCTACAATGTATGCAATGGAGACGAACGAAAGTATTCTTTGTCTGACTGAAATTATGCATGAAAATAAAGATTTAACTTGGACAGTTGTTTCAGCAAATGATGAAAGACAGATGATTGCAGATACTGGATGGCATTATGAAATGATTACATTTTTGAGACAGCTTAAAGATTTAGAGGAGAATTCGATAATTACGATTCCTACAGAGTATGTTTACTTTTTTATAGAGAAAAGACCAGTTAATATTGATGAGGATGGTGTTGTTAGTAGTGAACGTCTGCAGAATGTTTCTGAGGAAGGGGCATTGCAGCCTGTCAGCTTGAAATCAGGAATAAAACCATATCATGGCGAAGATCGTTGGGGAACCATGTCTCATATGTATTATTGGGCGCAGGCATTTAAAAAGCTGTATCCGCAGGAGATGGAGGTCTACTATGAGACAACTGATTTTGTATGCTATCGTCTGCATCAGAATGTAAACAGCCTTTATAATTTGGCGATTGATTACGGTTACAATGATCCGCATGAAACTGACATAAATTCAGATGAGACATTGGACTTATTATCAGAAACATCGAATCGAACATCTGATATCGATCTGGCACCAGTTTTGGAAACACAGTCCAATACAGACAGTAAGGAGGAATTGAATGGTTTCGCGCAGAAATTACGCAGCTATTACGATTATTATGGCGATCGTCTTTTTTCTATTTCAACTTCTGAATATGGCGAAGGCAAGCTGGAATAATTATCAGACGAATGCGTTTGTACAAGATACAGAAGCACTGCCAGACTGTTCAAGCGTCTATCAGGCGGGGCAGCAAATGTCTGGGGAAAACGATGAAAATTGGATGGATGGTGTGTATTGCGCCCCCGTTGTCTGTATTGGAGGAAATGAGAATGGTTCGTTTGGCGAACTTCTTCGTGACTGGGGATTTTACATGAAGCGCAGTGTAAGCGTCTATAAGTCTGTTTCGGATTACCAGACAGTGTATGAAAATGAAAACGAGATAGATAACCTAAAAAATACAGAAACAGCAAAAGATACAGAAGCTGGTGATCAGAACAAACCGCAGTTTCTTCTGATTGATTCCAATGTTATTGACTGGAGTAGCAAAAATACATTAAAGGAAATTCAGTTTCTTCAAAGCTGCGCAGATGCGGGGATTCATTTGATTTTTGGCAATCTTCCAGAGGTTTCTTTGATAAAGAAATATAAAGCGCTTCGAGAATTGATGGGGATTGAATCGGTTCGGCAGGAGAGTGTAACGGTCGAGGGCATTCATCTGTATGAGGGGCTTTTGCTCGGAGGAGAGGTTATTTATCAGCCACAGACAGAGGAAGAAGAAAAGCGACAGGATATGGCGCTAACATTTCCTTGGTATAATCTTTCAAGTGGGACAAAGGTGTACATGAAGGGAATGCTTGATCAGGAAATGGTTGATGTTCAGGAGCAGCCTGTTTTAATCTGGCGTAAAAGCACAGGAAATTCATTTGTGTTTGCGGTCAATGGAGATTATATGAAAGGCGCCTCAGGACTGGGACTTTTGACTGGAATGGTTTGCCAGACGCAAGATTACACACTTTATCCGGTGGTGAATGCGCAGAACTTTGTATTTGCTGGATATCCGGCACTGGCAGAGGAAAACTCCGATACGCTTCAGTCACTTTACAGCCAGACAATGAGCGGTGTATTTCGCGATATTATTTGGCCTTCTGTTTCAGTAATCAGCCATAGAACGTCGCTCGGTATTAGCAGCATGATTGCGGTGCAATATGATTATAGCGACGATGTCTGGCCAAAGACGCAGGAACTTTCCTACTATATGGAATCAACGAAGGAACTCGGTGCGGAAATGGGCTATTCAACTGTCAGTATATCTGATACTGATATTGAAGAAAAATTGATTCAGGATGAAGCATTCTGGGACAAGGCACTTCCTACGTATCGTTTTTCCTCACTTTATCGCGGGACATTCTCGGATGATGAGGTGAATACGGCATTAAAAAATCAACTTTTATCAGATATTTGTACAATCGTGGAGCCAATAGAGGATACAAGTGATCTGATCGGCTATGCAAACGAGCATGTGACGAGACAGCGTGCATTGATTGATGGCTATGAGCATACCTACAGTCAAGACTTTGCTATTCGGAGCATTGAGACAGCTCTTGGTTATACCAGTGTTTTGACGGATATTGGAAGAGTTGCCTATCCGAAGTCGGAGGCAGACGCATGGGAGAATCTGTCAAAGGAATTGATGGCAAATATAACGACTTACTGGAAGCCGTTTTCTACATTTGAGGGAACTACGCTTTCACAGAGTGATGCGCATATCCGAAAATTTTTGGCGATGAGCTACACTGAGGAAAAAGAAGATTCATGTATCAAAGTGAATATAAAAGGTGTAGGCTTTCCAGTGTGGTTTGTATTAAAGATAGGAGAAGGAGAAATGGTTACGCAGGTGGAGGGCGGGAGTGCTTCTAAGATTGAAAAAGGTGCATGGCTCATCGAAGCAGATCAAAGTCAGATTGAAATAAATCTTGATCAATCTAGCAAACCGTTTTATTATGAGTAAAGGAGAAAGGCGAATGAGAGTATGTATTGTGGCAGAGGGATGTTATCCATTTGTGGTAGGCGGTGTCTCAAGCTGGATTCATAGCATGATTCGCCTGTTTCCCCAAACGGAGTTTATCATACTAGCGATTGCGGCGAATCGAACGCAGCGCGGAAAATATGCGTATGAGCTGCCAGAGAATGTGTCAGAGGTCTATGAGGTCTATTTGCAGGATGTGGATTGGGGAAGGAAACGAAGAAAACGTTTTCGCTTGAACAAAGAACAATACCATGCCCTTCGCAGCCTGATATTGGATCAGGATATTGAATGGAATGTATTGTTTGATCTTTTCCAGAATTATTCGGTTTCATTGAATGATCTTTTGATGGGAGAAGACTTTTTAAATGCAGTAACCGAGTGCTATCGCATAAAATATAGTCAGATTGTGTTTTCTGATTTTCTCTGGACAATGCGTTCTATTTATTTGCCACTCTTTTTGACGATGGGAATGGAAATTCCCAAAGCCGATCTGTATCACTGTGTTGCAACTGGATATGCAGGAGTGCTAGGCAGCATGGCAAAACATAAATATGGGTGTCGCCTTCTGATCTCGGAGCATGGCATTTATACGAGAGAGCGCGAGGAGGAATTGATTAAGGCAAAATGGGTTACTGGTGTTTATAAAAATATCTGGATTGATCAGTTTCGAAAAATGTCGCGTCTGGCATATCAGGAGAGCAGTCTTGTCACGAGTTTGTTTGAGCAGGCAAGGCAATTACAAATTGAGCTAGGCTGTCCGCCCGAGAAGACGGTAGTTACGCCAAATGGCATCCGTGTAGAAAATCTGCAAAATCTAGCAGGAAAGCAGCCAGAGGATGAGGAAAAGATCAATATCGGAGCAGTTCTTCGTGTCACACCGATCAAGGATGTAAAGACTATGATTCAGGCATTTGGTTTTGCAAAGCAGCGCGAACCCCGTCTGAAAATATGGATTATGGGTCCGTGGGACGAGGATGAAGCATATGCAAATGAATGCTTTGAGCTGGCACAGTCGCTCGGTGTGGGAGACATTGAATTTACTGGACGAATCAATATCAAGGATTATCTGGGGCGCATGGATATGACCATTTTGACAAGCGTCAGCGAAGGACAACCACTTACTATTCTAGAAAGCTACGCGGCGCACAAACCCGTTATCGCAACAGACGTTGGAAACTGCTATGGTCTGATTTATGGGGAAAGTGATGATTTTGGTCAGGCGGGAATTCTTACTCACATCATGAATGTGGAGGAGATCGCACAGGCAATGGTCGAAATGGCACAGAAAAAAGAGTTGCGTCTTTCAATGGGAGAAAATGGTTACCGCCGCGTCATGGCAAAATATCGTGTGGAATATATGCAGAAAACCTACTGGAAAATTTACCGTGATTTTGCAGAAAGTATGAAGTTGGAATGGAATGAGGCTCCGGTAACAATTCCTTAATAAAAGGATAGTAAAAAAATGGTTGGAAAGAAAAAACACAAGAGGAGGTGAGAAAATGGCAGGAATCGGAGTACGACTTAATAACCTGTTCCAGAAAAATACGCTGACAACCGATCTGCTTGGCTTTTTTTATAGTACAGTAGTTACGGTTGCACCTATGTTCGTGGTGATTATCAATCTGGTACTTATGGAGTATTTTCTTGATTTTTCATCGCTTGGCTATGCAGAACGAGAGTTGTTTTCCTGTACGGTATTGTACACGTTTATCTTTTCGTTGTTGACCTCAGCGCCGTTTAATGCGGTGCTGTCAAGGTACGTGTCTGATGTAATCTACCAGGAGCGCTATCAGGATATTCTTCCATGCTATTATCTTGGCATGATTTTTTATGTGACGTTAAGTTGCATTTTTGGTATTCCGTTTTGTCTGTGGGAGCACTTTGTGGGCGGCGTTTCTGTGTGGTATGTGTTTGCTGGATTCTGGGCATATATCAGTCTTGTGTTTGTCTTTTACGCGATGATTTATCTATCCATCTGTAAGGATTACCAGCGAATTGCGCAGTATTATGGGGCAGGTATGCTGCTTGCATTTTTTACATCGCTTTTTTTTCGCTTTAAATTGCACTGGGGAATTCCACAAAGCATGCTTGCCGCACTTGACGTTGGATTTTTTCTCACAGCAGTGCTGGAGAATGCATTGATAAAGCGATATTTTCGAGAGAATAGCAATCGCTACAAGCTGATTCTTGGATATTTTAGGAAATATTGGAAGCTTGTCATTACCAACTTTTTCTATATACTTGGTATGTATGTTCACAACTTCGTTTTCTGGACGAACAAAGAAATGAATATGATTGTGGTAAAAAGCTTTGTCTGCAATCAGCCGTATGATATGGCATCGTGTCTTGCGATGTTTACCAATATTTCCGCGACAATCATTTTCATTGCCCGCGTCGAGATGTATTTTCATGAGAAATATAAGCTATATTCTGACGCAGTTACGGGTGGGCGAGATGCGGATATTCAGAATACAAAGCGGCGAATGTTTCGGCAGCTGTCAAATGAGCTAATGACATTGGCACGGATTCAGTTTATTATATCTGTTGTAATTTATCTGGTATGCATGGTAATTCTTCCAAGCGTGGGAATTTCCAGCATGACGATGAAAATCTATCCGTCACTTGCGGTTGGATATTTTATTTTGTTCTTGATGTATTCTGCGATCATTTTCTTGTATTATTTTAATGATCTGGCAGGTGCAGTCTGGACATCCACCATTTTTTTATTGGTGACGCTGGTTGGAAGTATTTTATCGATGCGGTTGCCTGTAATCTGGTATGGCACTGGTGTGATCGTAGGTTCCTTTGCTGGATGGACGGTCGCGTACCTTCGACTGCGCTGGATCGAGAAGCATATGGATGTCCATGTATTTTGCGTAGGTGATCTGATCCCGAGGGGAAAAGGCAAACGACCTTCTGGAAAGGTATTTGACAGAAGGCTGGGAATCTCAGAGATTCAAAGAAAGGAGAACACATGAGTATTGCGTTTTTGGCAAAAATAGGTTTGATTATGACAGGAGTCATTGTTATGGTTTTGACGTTTCTTTTGCATTCGGCAAAAAAACTCACAGTGAATCTAGCAGTGGCATGGGAGGCCATAGGCATCGGTCTGATATTGGTAGGTACGGTTCCGTTTTTTTCAAGTTGGTGTTATTTATTGGCAAGAGGAACAATGATTGCAATGTTTCTGGTTGGTGGGCTCACGATATGGGGTGGCTTTGAGTTGAGTATTCTGATATCATCGCTGGCAATGAAAAATCAGGAACTGGCGATGCAGGTATCTCTTTTGAATCAAGAGAATGAACGAATTCTTGAGGAGCTTTGCAAGTTAACAGGAAAGAGTCGAAGAGAACTGTAAAGAATTGTAAAAAGCTGAGGAGAGCCGGATTGTATTATTCAAAAGATTATAAAATCAGGAAGAAAAAATACACAGAGTGAGAGACACAGGAAAAATGAAAAAGCAAAAAATACTCTTTGTGATTAACACACTGGGACGAGCAGGTGCAGAGTCAGCATTACTTTCACTGCTTTCGGTGTTGGATCCATCTCAATATGACATTTCCTTGTATGTGATTATGGCACAGGGAGAGATGAGAGCAGAACTTCCAATTTATGTGAAGCTGTGCAATCCTCAGTTTGAGGATGAGTCGGTGTTGACAAAAGCAGGGCGCAAGAAAATGACACACACTGTTTTTCGGATTTTTTTCCGAAACGGCCATTTGATTTCCAAGAGCCGATATCTGTTTAGTACGGCATTTTCCATGTGCCGCAGTAAAAAAATATCAGCTGATAAATTGTTGTGGAGAGTTATGTCGGATGGAAGCTATCGATTTGGGCAAACCTTTGATTTAGCGGTTGCCTATCTGGAGGGCGCATCAACCTACTATGTGGCGGATCATGTTAAGGCAAAGAAAAAAGCAGCTTTTGTACATATTGATTATGAAAGCTCAGGTTATACACCAGCTATGGATCGGGACTGTTATAAAAAGATGGATGCAATATTTACCGTATCCGATGAAGTACGGACGCATTTTTTAAACTGTTATCCTGTATATAGTGACAAGACAATGGTATTTCATAATATCATTGATCTGAAAAAGATACAAAAGCTTGCTAGTAAAGGAACTGGATTTGAAGATCAATATGATGGGCTGAGGATTTTGACAGTTGGACGGCTGACTTATCAGAAGGCATATGACATTGCCGTGGAGGCGATGAAACTAGTAAAGAATGCAGGCTGTCGGGCAAGATGGTATGTGCTTGGAGAGGGAGATGAGCACAGAATGCTTGAGCGAAAGATTGAGCATCTTGGTTTGACGGATGATTTTTTGCTGCTTGGTGCAAAAGAAAATCCATATCCGTATTATGCGAATGCAGATCTTTATGTGCATGCAACCAGGTTTGAGGGGAAAAGCATTGCGATTCAGGAGGCACAGACGCTGGGGTGTCCGGTGATCGCCTCTGACTGCAATGGAAATCGGGAGCAGATTGAAAACAAAAAGGATGGACTTTTGTGTGAATTAACTCCGCAGGCAATCGCGGATAGTATTTTATTTCTGGCAAAAAATCCAGAAATTCGAAAAGCCTATGCGGCTGCTGCAATGAAAAAAGAAAGCCAACAGAAAAAGGAGTTGGAGCAACTTTTGAAATTGTTGAAATAAATTCCTGAAATCATTAGAAATGAATTGTAAAAACAATTTGAATGAGTTTTTTCTTGGAATTGCAAACGCAACTTTTATGAATTATGAAAATGCAGAGGGACAAGAGATGGATGAGAAAGAATTGCTGGTGATCATTCCGGCTTATAACGAAGAAAAAAATATCGGCTTTGTATTGGACGAACTGAAAAAGCCTGAAATAGCAGGTATAGCAGATGTTTTGATCATGAATGATGCGTCATCGGACAGTACAAACTGGGTAGCGAAGGCGCGCGGTCATGCAGTTGTCACACATGTATTTAATCTGGGATATGGAAGCGGCATTCAATTAGGGTATAAATATGCGATACGAAGAGGTTATAAGTATGTGATTCAGATGGATGCAGATGGACAACATGATGTATGCAATATTCCGGTGATTTACGATCGCTTGCGGACAAAGGATGCAGATGACCGCTATCCAGATATTGTGCTGGGTGCCAGATTTATGGAGGAAAGTGGAAACTTTGAGGTGTCAGCGGCAAAACGGCTGGCATTTCGATTGTTTCGCTTTATGATTCAAATTGCAGCCGGAAGAAAGATTGCTGATCCGACAACGGGACTTCAAGGCCTTAGCCGAAAGGCTGTGCTTTATTATTCGAAGTACAATCACTTTGATGATAAATACCCAGATACCAATATGATCATGCAGATGATTCTTCTGAAATTTAAGGTCGTGGAAATTCCGGCAGTTATGCATATGAGAAAAAGTGGAAAGAGCATGCACTCTGGTCTGAAACCAATTTGGTATATGTTTCGGATGTTCTTCTCGGTTTTAGCAGTTATTTTTCGATGTAAGGTACTCAAGATTGATAATGATGCCGGATTGATGGAGGATGGCAGAGAGGAGGTGCAGGAGGCTGTAGGTTACAGCAAACGATATGAAGATAAAGAGTCTATTTCGCAATAGTTTTTTCAGCCTTTTGTCCCAGCTTGTATTATTACTTTTTGGATTTTTAAGCCAGCGTGCTATGAATCTATACATGGGAACCGAGCTTGTGGGCATGAATGGTGTTATTTCAAATGTTATTTCAATGTTGTCTGTGACGGAGCTTGGTGTGTCCACAGCAATTGTCTATCATTTATATAGTGCACTGGTAAGCCGGGATGAGCGGCAGATAGCAGCGCTGATGAATTTGTATCGGAAGGCCTATTATGTGTTTGCTGCTGTGCTTACGGTGCTTGGATTGGCGTTAATTCCAGTTGTTCATTTATTTATGACAAATAAGAGTTATTCAGTTGGTTATGTTCGTGTGCTGTATCTTTTGTGGCTGCTTCGTTCAGTTTTGTCATATCTGCTTTCTTATAAAAAATCATTGCTCATTGCTGATCAGAATGAATATATTGTCAGCGTCACTACGATACTGGCAAATGTGATTGGCTATTCTGCGATCATTCTTTTTGTCAGCACTACGGGGCGGTATCTTCCAGCATTGATTACTGGAGTCCTTGGCGATACCATTTTAAATCTCTGGGTTAGCTGGTATACAGATAAGAAATATCCTTTCCTTCGTCGTTATCGAAAGGAAAAGGCAGGAAACGAAACGATTCAAAAAATTATGAATGATATCAAAAATATTTTTGTGTCCAGACTTTCCCAAAACCTTTTAAATGGAACTGATAATCTAATCATATCAGGATTTATCAACGTGGCAACTGTCGGCATATTCAGCAACTATGGTCTGATTACGCGTTCAGTTGGCAATATCATCCGCGCATTGGCGATGAGCATTCAGCCAGGGGTTGGAAATCTCTTTGTGGAGGAGGATCATGAGAAAAACTATCGCGTTCTTAGGCAGATGACCTTTTTATTTTTTCTTATTGTAGCAGTTGCTGCGTGTGGATTGTATGTGATGATTGATTCGTTCGTTGAAGATATTTGGTTGGGAAAAACATTTGGTTGGGATAGTGCATCTGTGTTTTTATCAGTTACGGGATGTATATTTTTAGGAATTGGTCAGCCAATTGCTGTTGTGATGGCGGTGAGTGGGCTGTTTCATAGAGAAAAGACGCTCTCAGTTCTCTCGTCCGTTGTAAATCTGATTGTTTCTATTGCGCTTGTTATTCCGTTTGGTACAGCTGGTGTATTGTTGGGAACCTGCCTGGCGTATTTAATTCAGATTGGATATCGCATTTATTTTTTCTTTCACGAGTATGTGAAAATGGATGAGAAGCGCTATGTGTTTGATTTGCTAGAGTATGGCGTACTCATTGCAGTGGAGGTTATTGTGACGAAGCAAGTAGTGCATCTGGTATACTGTCAGTCATTATTTACCTTTCTTCTTGGAGTTGGAATTTGCGTATTTATTCCAATGACAATTAATGTTTCTATCTTTTGTAGAAGTGGCCGATTAAAGAGTGTGAGACAGCTTTTTTCATCTGTTAGAAGATAAATCAAAAGTAAGAAAATAGAGCATGACAATAAGTTGGAATGGGTGACTCTGGAACAGATCAGTGTTTTAGCTTTAATCGACGAAATAGTGCTGTAATTTTCCAAGCAATAGGACGAAGCGGACGAAGCCAAAGCCATAAACCAGATAGAATGCGGTAAAGCGGATTGTGCACATCAATAAAATGACCATTTCGGATAACACCAATCAGCTTGCCGCGGACTTGATCAGCGCGAAGTGGTCCTTCAATTTCAGTCTGGTTGTCACCGACCATATAAAAGGAGTTGCCTGTGATTTTCCATATGCGATGAAGAACAAGAATACTTTTGTCGCGACGGTACAAAATGACATCTCCGCGTTTTAGGGAAGAAAAGTCAGTGCGCTCAATGCAGGCTTCATCACGTCCAGGAACAAAAAGAGGATACATGCTGGTACCTTGTGGCTTAATTCGTATGACATTTCCCTGTTTGAGTAGTTGCTCGATATCCAGTGTAAAAGAAGAATCAGTTGTTTGCTCTGACTTGTTGTTGTGTAAGTGGTTCATATTGAGTACCTCCATCAGTCATAGATGCAGCGTAACGCGTATATTCGCATCGTTAATCGGGGCTATGCCCATAAACTGTAAATATGTAACTAGTATATCATAAATGCGCATAAAAATGGAATTGACATCTTAAAAGAAAGTGATATACTCAAAAAAGAAAAGTTTTTGCGAATAAAAACAGACTTTAAGGGAGGAGAAAATGATGGTAAAATATTCAAAACCAATGGTAACTGTTGATCAGGGACTTGCAGAAGGTGTGTACGCGGCTAGTGGATGCTATACTGCATCAGCATACATTCACCAAACACCACACACAGGCAGAGGTGATTATAGAATTCAGGTAAATGGAAAGCATAATGCAGATCATACAAGAGAGGCACAGGTTCTGACAATTTCCTTTAACAAGAATGTTACTTATGTTAGTGGTGGTGCTGGTGTGATGGGTGGTGATGGAACTACTACCTTAACTATCAAGCTTTCCTATCATCAGAACCCAACGGATAATATCGGCTTTGGTGATTTAGTTGTAAAAGCTGATGCAGGTCTGGAAATCACAGGCGTATCAATCACTGACTAATTGATAGGGATAGATAATTAATTAGCAATGAAAAAATAAATTTGAGAGGGCTGTTGTTGTCTATCAACGATAGCCCCCTTTTTTGATAAGGAGCAGAGATAGGATGTGGATAAAACGTCAGGAAGGATATTGCCTGAAAGAGATTGCAGGTGTGCATTATCTTCTTCCATATGGACAAAAGGTAGCAGATCAGAGAAAAGGAATAGTATTAAATGAGACAGGTGTATTTCTCTGGAATGAATTACAGGAAACTATGACAGATGAAGAACTTGCAGAAAAATTAGTTCATTACTATTCTGCGGATGGCGAAGCGGCTAATGAAACTCAAGATGAGATTCAAAATCAGACTCAAGACAAGATTCAAAATCAGGTGCAAGATCAAATTCAAGATCAAATCCGACAGGATGTAAAGCAGTTTGTTCAGGAATTATTGTTATTGGGGATTTTGCAGGAATGTTTGCGTCCTTGTTGTGCAGAGGACGCGGATGATGTAACTTGCGTATATCCGACCAAAGAGCCGTTTGTTGAGTGTCTGGAGATTGCAGGAATGCGCATTGCGCTGTATGGTTCACGGGAGTTGATTTCATCACAGTTTGATGCATTTTTGAAAGATTGCTCAAGCGCACATGGAAAATCAAAAAGTGAATTGCAAACAGAATCACAGATCAAAATGCAAATTAAAATGCCAGTGCAAATGCAAATAGAAATTTTGCAGAGAACCACGTCATTTCACCCGAATGGAAAAACACTTATCAGAAATGAAGAGTTGGTAGTTTGCGAGAATGAGCAGGGATACATCATACTATTTCCATCTATGAATCAAATTCGAGAGGCACATATGACATCTGATGGACGTTTTGCTCAGATTTATGTGAATGGGTTGGATAAGGAAAAAACAAAAGAGGAGCTTTTCCATGCAATTCGCCATTTCTTTTTATTCTTTGCTCAGAGACAGGGCTTTTTTGTGATTCATTCAGCATCCATTCTTTATCGAGATCAAGTATGGCTTTTTTCGGGTCATTCTGGAATGGGTAAAAGTACACATACAAATCTTTGGAAAGAACAATTTGGCACTGAAATCATAAATGGCGATTTAAATTTGATTGGGTGGAGTAATGGTGAGCAGACTAATATTGGACAAAGTGTAGATAAACCATGTTCAAAGGGACATCCAATTGTATACGGAATGCCATGGTGTGGCACATCTGGCATAGCATCGACAAAATCGTATCCGCTTGGAGGAATAGTTCTTTTAGGGCGTTCAGATAATGAGCATTTTGAACCATTGACGAATGATCAGAAAATTGTGCGCGTAATGCAGCGGATGATTTCACCAGTTTGGACAGAAGATATGCTTGAGACAAATCTAAAATGCGCAGCTAAGCTGGCAAAAGAAGTGCCGATTTACTATCTGCTTTGTACGAAGGAGCCGTCAGCTGCACAGGTAATGAAAGCACAAATTGATCAGAAAGAAATACGTGGAATGAAGGAACAGGACTCCATTGATCGGGAGGAAATGCAGCGGTGAATCAAAAACTAAAGCTTATTAAAAAATATCTTCAAAAGGATAGCTTGCGCAAGCTGACTCGTCAGGGCTTATGGATTGGCCAGTATGCCAGACGTTACTGGAAGGCAATGGTGCTGTACACGCTTCTTGGTGTTATGGGTACGGGTGTTTCACTTGTATCTAGTTTAATCTCAAAAGATCTGGTTGATATTATAACAGGTCATGAGACAGGGCGATTAATCAGTACATTTGCGGCAATGATTGGATTTTCAATTGGAAATATTTTGGTAGCACAGGCATCAGGCTATGCGTCTACACTCATTAACCTGAAGGTGGATACCGAAATAAAAAATGATATTTTTGCGAAGATGATGGTTACTGATTGGGAATCGCTTACTACATATCATACTGGTGATCTTGTGACAAGGTGGAGTTCAGATGCATCAAACATTGCAAGCGGTATTTTAAACTGGATTCCTAACCTGATCATTTATACAGTTCGTTTTATCAGTGCGCTTGCAATTGTAATTTACTATGATCCGACATTTGCAATATTTGCATTGCTTGGAATTCCATTTAGTGCATTGCTGTCAAAGCCGCTTTTAAAGCGTATGAGTAAAAATAATCAGCGCAGTGCGCAGATGAATGCAAAGCTATATGGATTTAATCAAGAGACTTTTTCGAACATTCAGACAATCAAAGCCTTTGATCTTATTAAATTTTATATCGAAAAATTGGGTTCTCTTCAAAAAGAATATATTGGAATGCGCCTTGAGTTTCAGAGAATGTCAATTCTTACTTCTATTTTGATGTCTATCATTGGTTTTATTGTGTCATACAGCTGCTACGGATGGGGAATTTACCGTGTATGGAGCGGGGTAATCAGTTATGGTACAATGACAATGTTTTTATCATTATCAGGTACATTGACAAGTTCAGTAAATTCACTTGCAGGCTTAATCCCGTCAGCAGTATCACTTACGATTTCAGCAGGACGTCTAATGGATATTGTAGAGATGCCGCAGGAAGATTATAGTCATGATAAAGAAGTGGAAGTGTTTGAAAAAAAATATCGAATGGGAGGCATGGGACTCGTTGTAGAGGATATAGGGTATACCTATCATACTGGAACAGAGGTATTTAAGCATGCTTCTATGCAGGCATTTCCGCATGAAGTTGTTGCTCTTGTAGGTCCTTCAGGTGAAGGAAAAACAACGATGCTTCGTTTGATACTAGCACTTCTTTGTCCAAAAGAAGGCCGTATGTGGGTATGCGCTGAGGAAAACAGAGAAGAAAAGATTTTACTTAGCGCATCGGCAAGAAAGCTGTTTTCTTATGTTCCTCAGGGAAATACAATGTTTTCAGGGACAATAGCAGAAAATCTGAGAACGGTAAAGCCAGATGCATCAGATGAAGAATTGATTGAAGCATTAAAGCTTGCCTGCGCATGGGATTTTGTAGAGAAGCTTCCTGATGGAATAAACAGTGCAGTAAAAGAGCGCGGCGGTGGATTTTCAGAAGGACAGGCACAGCGTTTGTCAATTGCCAGGGCGCTTCTTAGAAAATCTCCAATATTATTGTTGGATGAGGCTACTTCTGCTCTTGATGTAGCAACCGAGCGTCGAGTAATCCGAAACATCATGACAGATACTTATCCGCGCACTTGTATTGTAACGACACATCGTCCAACTGTATTAAATATCTGTGCGAGAGTGTATGCAATAAAAGATAAGAGCTGCAGGGAATTAAAAGAGCAGGAGATAGAACAGATGATACGAGAATTTTAATGCATTTATGCATGAGATTTCATAGCGCATAAAGTATTATGATTGGATTTTGCGGGGTAAAACAAACCTGTATCTTTTATGTTGAAAAATATTGACATATTTTTGGCAAGGTGCTAGAGTAAGGAAAGAAAAGAAACTAACAGAAACTGCTAATCTGTTTTCTGATTAGTCATTTATAAATTTTTCAGGAGGGAATTTTATGACAAAATATTCTAAGCCTGTCATCACTGTAGATGCAGGAATGGCAGAAGGTGTTTATGCAGCAAGCGGATGTCTGGTAGGAAGAATTGCGGATGAAAGCTATGAAGGCGGAATGGGAAATAAGTATCGTTTTGCCGTATATTATACTCATGAAACAAAAGAACACAGTAATACTGCTCAGACAGTAGTTGTAAAATTAAATGCTCCGGTTAATGTTGTTGATGGAAATGCACAAGGATTTTATCAGAGTGGAAACGGTACGGATACATTAACTTTTGTTAGGAATTCCAGCATGAATGCTAGTGGTGCTGATCAGGGAATGTTTAATGTTGTTGTCCAGCCAGTTACTGGAGAGGCCTCTAGCTTGAAAGCTACATTGGTATCAGTTACAGATAGTGGTTATATCAGTTGATTTTAATATAGGATGTTGTGAATACATGAAAAAGGTCGCTTCCTTTTGCTAGGAAAGCGACCTTTTTTTCATACGTATCATGTAATGAAGAATCAAAAATTAGTTTACAGAGTAGGTAAATCCAGTCATCTTAAGATCATCAATGCTGGTACCGTGGTTCAGATGAATACCAATTGTAAGCGGATTTGATGCTGTGCTTGCAAATGTAAATGTAGCAGTCTTTCCAGACCAAGATGTTTGAACAGAAGCATCATCTGTTTCAGCCTGATCAACAGTATCATTAAAGGTAATATTTAATGTGATAGTACCGTTAAGATCTGACCAGTTAGCCATAGCCAGTCCCTTACCGCCGTTTGTGCCCCAGCGATCCCATACACCATAATAAGTTACATTTAAAGTTCCCTGACTTGAACCACTTGCTGCATAAACACCCTCAGCTAAACCAGAATCAACAGTGATCATTGGTTTTTTATAAGTTCTCATAATAGTTACCTCCAGTAAGAATTAAGAAAAATAAAAGATGAAATCCCCACTGGCCGGAGTGTGTTCTCGGGATATTCAGTGTGAGACCGGACACCTCCGATACGGCATTTTGGAAAACAAAACAGCCATACTCTTCCCAGAACCAGTGGATAATTGCATTTTAGCATGAGCCATTTTAAATGTCAATTTCTATTAAAAAAAATAGAAAAAAGTTGAAAAAAGTGGTTGACAAACCCTTGGAAGGGTGGTATTATAGTCAACGTTGCAGCGAGAGACAACACTGAAACAACAGCAATAACTTAGAAATAGTTAAGTTAATTGAATAAATTGATTCTTTTAAAAGGACAGTTGAAGCGATTGAAACTTAACAAAAATAAAGTTAAAAAAGTGCTTGACAAACGCAAACAACTGTGATACATTAGATGAGCTGTCACTGAGATGGCAAAGAAAAATCACAAAGAACCTTGATAATTGAACAGTATAACCAACCCTGAAGATTTCTTAAAAAGCCAGATTGCGAAAGCAGTCAGGCGAGTGAAATTTTTAGCGTAGTATAAACTACAACCTATAAAAACAGTAAAGTCTTTTAAGTAAGACACACAAACGGACAGGAATGCGTTAGCGCAGAACTGGACAGAGAATTGAACATGAGAGTTCGATCCTGGCTCAGGATAAACGCTGGCGGCGTGCTTAACACATGCAAGTCGAACGAAGTTTTTCTTTCGGGAGGAACTTAGTGGCGGACGGGTGAGTAACGCGTGGGTAACCTGCCCTGTACAGGGGGACAACAGCTGGAAACGGCTGCTAATACCGCATAAGCCCTTAGCACTGCATGGTGCATAGGGAAAAGGAGCAATCCGGTACAGGATGGACCCGCGTCTGATTAGCCAGTTGGCAGGGTAACGGCCTACCAAAGCGACGATCAGTAGCCGATCTGAGAGGATGTACGGCCACATTGGGACTGAGACACGGCCCAGACTCCTACGGGAGGCAGCAGTGGG
>ERZ772854.923-NODE-923-length-31835-cov-4.599213_pt1 | contig 31835 bp, 33 predicted proteins | sample MGYA00580844_ERZ772854 | MGnify/ENA primary metagenome ERZ772854 (study PRJEB29015, sample SAMEA2737727) | human gut metagenome | biome: human gut; feature: human-associated habitat; material: faeces | place: China | collected 2012 ...
AAAAGGCATTCACCCACGCCCATGCGGTGCGTAACTCCTATGGACGTGGTACTCTGCCTACTTTGATAGAAAAACAGCGATAGCTAACTATAGTAGTAAAAGATAAATAAACGAGCATGTGGTACAGCAGGAAAACTATGGCAGAGGATGCCAATATGGGTATCGCCTATACCGCAACGATACTATAATGATACTATAATAAGGAAGAAACTCGTTTTGATTTTTTTGTGAGTCGCATTCTTTACCAAAAAAGATACGACTCACATAACCCTATAAAATAACACATATTTCAAACGCGAAAGCCGCTTGACCAACCGCGCAGAGTGCGCATATAAAAGATCGCTTCAGTGAGGTCTTTTTATTATTGTTGAAAAATACTTTCGTGGCAACATGGGTCGTGTAGCTACCGCTTAGATTGTGAAATCTTGAAGCGGTGGCTATTTTAGGTTGTTAACCTTTTGTTGCCAGTAAGCAGTCTCGTGACAGCCTCAGTATGGCATATTGAGTGCCAGAGAAAAATATTTCCAAACAAAACTCCTCCTCTACTGCATCCCAATCCGCAATTACATCAGCTGCATTAAGTCTCTGTTTCGTTTCCTCCTCAATCTTTGTTAACATTGTTTCTGTTATTGTTGTCCCCTGCATTGTGCGAAGCTCCTCTCCTAGTCTTAATTCTCCTTTATTCTACAATAGGAGTGCCTTTTTGACCAGCGAATTGCGTCGCATCTTTCGGCAGGATTCGACACTGCTGGGTGTGCTCTAGTTGGAATTGCCAAACAACAAGTGCAATCCGTTCGACTCACATTCTTGCAAAAATTAGGTGGAAAAGCCCACGGGATCGAGTAGGAGGCGGCTTTCGCAGTCTCCTACTCGATAATTTCCCACGGAGAGAAACGCCTGCATTTCCATCAATATGTACAACTGCAATATTTCAATTCACGTCTCCGCGAAGAGATGAACTAGGTAAGTCTACCATTATGTCTCCGCAAGGAGACGAACAACTTTGTCGGCCTTTTCTATGCTTTGTTCCATATTTCAACTCACGTCTCCGTAAGGAAACGAACTATTCTATATATACTTTTCTTCTTATACTTCTTTTATTTCAACTCACGTCTCCGCAAGGAGACGAACTGGAAATTATACAATTGAAGATTTGACTGGAGTATTTCAATTCACGTCTCCGCAAGAAGACGAACTTTGCACTTTCGCTCCCATCTATTTCCGTCAATGTATTTCAACTCACGTCTCCGCGAGGAGACGAACTTAAGATGGCTAGAGTGTTAGTACGTATATATCATTTCAACTCATGTCTCCGCGAGGAGACGAACTCCAGATTCTTGTTCTCGGAACGTATTCATCGTATTTCAATTCACATCCCAGCAAGGAGACGAACGTAAAACATAGGGCAACTGGTTATTCAGAGATAAATTTCAACTCACGTCTCCGCGAGGAGACGAACCAATATGTAATATGATTATTTCTAATAGACCACTATTTCAACTCACGTCTCCGCGAGGGAACGAACACCTTCTTTCAAGTATTCTTTAAACGCACTTTCAGTATTACAACTCACATCCCCACAGGGAGACGAACAAAAAGATTAAAAGAAATCAATTAATCTTTTTACAATTTCAACTCACGTCTCCGTAAGGAGACGAACCGATGATCATAGTCCCATATTCATGACATGATTATATTTCAAATCACGTCTCCTTGCGGAACCAAACACCTTTTTTCAAGTGTTCTTTAAACGCACTTTCAGTATTACAACTCACATCCCCACAAAGAGACGAACATTTCTCATCGTTTAATTCATTGCGTATCGTATATTTCAATTCACGTCTCTGCAAGGAGACGAACGTTAACTCCAGTGGTGATGTTGATTTTGGCTGGATATTTCAACTCACGTCTCCGCAAGGAGACGAACGGATTCTTATTGTCTGGAGTATTGTGCCAGAGAATTTCAACTCGCATCTCCGCAAGGAGACGAACTATCCTATCAGGCAGACCTTTCAGAAGCTTACGCATTTCAATTCACGTCTCCGTAAGGAGACGAACCAAGTTCTGTAACCTTTTGTATATATTCTTTTATATTTCAATTCACGTCTCCTTTCGGAGACGAACATCGTTAAAGTAATCTGCTTTGCTTGCTTCTTCATTTCAATTCACGTCTCCGTAAGGAGACGAACTTTTATCGAGTTTGGCTTGTGCAAAAACGCTGCAATTTCAACTCACGTCTCCGCGAGGGAACGAACGATCACTTAGGACGGCGTACGGGCAGGGTATACGGCCATTTCAATTCACGTCTCCGCAAGGAGACGAACAAGAGGTTAAACCTAGCGTTGACTTCGGCTGGATATTTCAACTCACGTCTCCGCAAGGAGACGAACATTTAATACTTCTATCCGTGTTATCCGCCAGTAATTTCAACTCACGTCTCCGTAAGGAGACGAACTAGTACTTGGATGGATCATTGCACTGATCTGATATTTCAACTCACGTCTCCGTAAGGAGACGAACGATGCAGATTATGCAGAACGCGGAACACTTTGTGATTTCAACTCACGTCTCCGCAAGGAGACGAACTAAAAGAGCTAATGAAATATACAGCAAATACATATATTTCAACTCACGTCTCCTTACGGAGACGAACGTTCTGGTAACGCGTCCAAATGTATCTCCAACATATTTCAACTCACATCCCCACAAGGAGACGAATAGTATTCCTTGACATACACGCACATGAACTGGCTCTATTTCAATTCACGTCTCCGTAAGGAGACGAACGTTCCTTAGCCTGATCTGCTGTCAGGGTCTTGGTATTTCAACTCACGTCTCCGCAAGGAGACGAACCGTTGTTAATGTTCGGAATCATCCCAAACTGCGGATTTCAATTCACGTCTCCGCAAGGAGACGAACGCTGCATTCGCACTGTTATCTCCGTCTGCTACGATTTCAACTCACGTCTCCGTAAGGAGACGAACAAAGATCTGCTCCAGCTTTTTTAAACAGTCGTTATTTCAACTCACGTCTCCGTAAGGAGACGAACGATACGGCTTCGGGAAATCAGGTGTATTACCGTTAATTTCAATTCACGTCTCCGCAAGGAGACGAACATAAGAGCTTGGTGGCAGTTTTGATTAATCAGTTAAATTTCAATTCACGTCTCCGCAAGGAGACGAACCTCAGTGGTTTTCTTGGGCAAAGTAATTGCTTCTGCATTTCAACTCACGTCTCCGTAAGGAGACGAACAAGAATCTTCAACTTATGAAAACTCATAATTTAGAATTTCAACTCACGTCTCCGTAAGGAGACGAACCCAATGGTAAACATCAGACAGGCATAAATCGTAATTTCAACTCACGTCTCCGTAAGGAGACGAACATATTAACACTTAGATTATAACACAACGCAATCAAAATTTCAACTCACGTCTCCGTAAGGAGACGAACTTCCGGACTGTAATCTTTTACATATTGGCGTTGTGTATTTCAATTCACGTCTCCTTACGGAGACGAACAATATGGCCTCTCCCCCATCACAGTATGGTGCCATTTCAACTCACGTTTCCGTAAGGAGACGAACAAAGCATACCTTCTCACCCTATTATATGATGCGAAATTTCAACTCACGCCTCCGCAAAGAGACGAACTTTAATGTACATATTGCTACATTGTTATCCATTATTTCAACTCACATCTCCGCAAGGAGACGAACCTTATAAAAGTGTACTATAATAAGCTTGTTTAATATTTCAACTCACGTCTCCGTAAGGAGACGAACAAGGAGGTACAAAAAGTGAACAAAGAAGAAATAAATTTCAACTCACGTCTCCGTAAGGAAACGAACCTTCCTGAAGACTCAACAGTATCCTGCAATCCTATTTCAATTCACGTTTCCGCAAGGAGACGAACAAATCTTAACGGCTCATTTTTCATTTCTTTGCGATTTCAATTCACGTCTCCTTACGGAGACGAATGCGAGAGGGAAAACCCACTCGGTGGGTGTCCCTTATTTCAACTCACGTCTCCGTAAGGAGACGAACCGCAATACAGCACCTGTTTCCCGCGCCTGAAAATATTTCAATTCACGTCTCCTTACGGAGACGAACCATGGTATCATTTTTGGCATACAGCCCGATGATATTTCAATTCACGTCTCCTTACGGAGACGAACGAAACTAAACATAATGTTGGAAGATATGAGGATATTTCAATTCACGTCTCCTTACGGAGACGAACGATGTGTTGTGGGATGTTACAAAACGATGGGATATTTCAATTCACGTCTCCTTACGGAGACGAACCATATTTAGGTGCCTGATCTTCTGGATCCTCCGATTTCAATTCACGTCTCCTTACGGAGACGAACAGGGTACAGCATCAAAAAAAGCTTGCTTTTATTATTTCAATTCACGTCTCCTTACGGAGACGAACAGCGAAAAGAATCAATATGCTTGACTTATATTTTTTAATTGAACAGCTGCAACAGTAAAACGGCTATCATTTTCTCATCAAATCACTCAAAATCAAAATATTTTCTTTTCAAAGTATGGTGCGAATCCCACAGCAAACTGCATATCGCTTGGCATTCGCACCAAAGATCATGTCAATCATCAAAAGCACTTGATTCGTTCAATCTTGATGCCTTCCGGCTCTGTGACAGTCACCTCGTAATCATCATATGATTTAGGATTATCTGTTTTTTGTTTAACCTGCACGGCGTTGTATAGTGCGCGTGGGCTGTACTGTACGCCAGGCTCTTCCATCCAGTCTACCTCTGCCACTGCAAGACTGCCAGCCGGACGAGCTGCAGAAGCGTCAATGATCATCATGTTGACAAGTGCCTGCTTGAACAACTCGTAATCTTCTTCCGTAACACCATTCTTCTCGGCCAGTTTTCCAGAAATCCAGCCGTTGACTACATACACTGCATGATCAATCTGGTATCTCTTGCCCATACGATCTGAAGCCATACCTTTAGTTTCAGCTGCATTCACTGATCTTGTAATCTGCAGCTCAGTAATGTTAATTGGCAATACAGACGTGCTATCAGCGATGGATACACAACCGCGAATTCCCAGTGAAGTCGCATCTCCCTTGACAGCAAATACCTGACCGAATAGTCTAATGTCCATCCATGTATCGCAGGCAATCTTTCGGGCTTCCTGGCGAGACTTTTTGTAGGCGTTGATGAAATCAGTATTGCTTTTCATGCGGCCTTCAAGGGATGTGCAATTATCATCTGCAAATTCTTCGGTCTGAACAAAGATTGTTGCGCCCAGCTGCTGCAAGGCATTTCTGATCTTTCGCTTAATGCATTCCTCTGACATAACACCCAAACCGTCAATATTAACTCTTGGTTGACTTGTCATTGGATCTCCATTTGGTGTACAATTTTTAGCATCAAGAATGACTTTAAAAGCTACGTTTTTCATGGTAAAATCCTCCTAAAATAAATTTAATTTTTCAAAGTTTCGGCAAAATGGTCTGAATATCCCAATATCATATCATGGTGATTGATCTTGACTACGGAATCCAACGTATCAAGTATCTTTGCTTGATCGAAAATACCCGAAACATCAATTGCCTTACTACAGATGTTCAAGATTGGTAGCATTTGGTACGCCCATGTAGTTTTGGGTTGTAACACAAACGGATGCCATATTCTCGAAAAACTGTCGGCAAATTTTGGTGTATTGTACAGTAAAAGCTCGTAATCTCGCAGCAATCGTCCTGCCTGATACGATATTGACTGTGTGTCACTATCCTCTGCGTGTGTAAGTGCTCGATACACCTCTACACTTGCAAGCCAATTCCAACTCGGAATTTTAAGTGGCTGCATGATGCGAGTCTCCAGATTTCGCAACAAAGATTCTTTGTTTAAGGTACCTTGAAGAATACCAGGGATAAGTTCCCTCACGCGAAGTCGTTTAATGGAGTCGGGCGCCTCCCATTTCTTTCCAGCACAACCATATGCAGTATTAACGACTTCTAACAACGATGGTGAACCATCTATCCACTTTTTGTCACGCCAGATTTTTCCTCGATTACTTTGGTACCAATATCGAAGATTATCTACTGCTGTACTGCCAGGCAAAAAGCCCTCTCCGCAAACAGAAATTCTTCCTTTTGTTCCTCCGTCTACAGTGTCTAATAATAGCCAATGCACGTCGGTAATAGGGTCAATTGTTTCCTCAGGATCATCCCACTTGAACATCAAATTATTGAGCTGTTTTCCGTAATTCTGCTCTGGATGGTTTGTCCAGACAAGACACGTTAAACTGCCAACATGTATGCTTTGTCGTCGAATGAGCCATCGTAGTGTTGACAAAGCTTTCTGCGAAGAATGATAACCCAAGCTGACACATTCCTCTGCCGTTACAAAAGTACCATCACGAAATGCACAGCCTCTTGAGTCATTTGACGAGATAAGTTTTGCCATATCCGCATCAGATCGGATCTTTCCAATTGTTCGGACTGTCGTATTTGTTATTTCGCCGGTCAAATAGTCAATGCCTTGCTGTGTTACTTTGGCAGAGGCAATACTATCAAAGTACTCTTGTAGTTTAGGATCTTCCCAAGTTTTGACATCATCTACCAAAAAACGTATGATTGCGTCCTTAAAGGCTACTTTACTGTTTAACACGTACCCATTCTCATCACATAGAAAAGCAATATCATTGGAAAGAGTCTTCGTGAGCAGGTAATTTTTTATTGTGCAAACTGCTTCGGGCGGATTATTCAATTCGTTCAGTTGCTGTATGTATGCATCATTTTTTGGAGTAGATGATTCACCGCACAAATATTCCAACTTTTCGGTGAGAAAGTGTGGTACTGGAACAGAGGTTCGTGAGGCGGATTCTATCGTGACCGGGATGGCGGTTGCCATATCGTCGTCAGTATTTGTATATGCCCCGGCAAACTTGCCGTTTTTTGTTAAGGCAACCGTAATTTGTGATGTAACACCTATATGTGATGCTGGCAGTGGCCTATCCTTTACATTATCTGTATTTGCAACTGCTATCGGATATAATTGCAGCAACGATTGCAGCGAATTAACCGTTTCTGGTACATCAAGATCTGCAAGTTCGGCATCGCTTTTTGATGGCAGAGCTTTTGATTGATCTGGATGCTTTATATCGTAGTAAGCGCATTGTTCCTGCACTGGAAAATGGATAATACCACGTTTCATGTAGCAATCAAACAACGCAATTCCTTTAGCTCGGCCATTCTTATTGTAGTCAACTACGTTGTACATTACACCGATGTGTAGTGAATCCACATCATCATCATAATAGCCATTTCCGTCACCATATTTGGCCGGGCTTACAAATGCCATGCATTCAGAAGCTCCAAGATAAGGCATATACCTTCCTCCTGCATTAAGACTACGCTGAAAAATGGCAAGATGCTTTGGCCCATAGTCTGCTATCAGATCTGGACGCTTAGGATTGGGAATAATATATCCTTTCACCTGGTAACGTACATTTTTGAGATATTTGTAGGTTGAGAGATCTTTTTTGTCATCATAAAAATGCGGAACCAACTTATTCATAGCTTCATACTGAATTTCGTTCATTACCCTGCATTCAGTGATTTGATATTCGATTGTTGGCTTCCAATAAATGTTTTTGCAAATTCCAATTAAAGCAGATTGCGTCGGTACTGGATAGCTGTTTTTTTCTTTGCCGATACGGGAAGCCGGATCAGTAAACAAAGCCTTGCTTCCTTCAACTTCAAAATAAATTGAATATTTCTGTAATTCCTGTTGCACACACTCACCCCTTTTCTTTGATAGTGATATTGATATTCTTGTGATATGGTGCATATATTCCTGCACCACTCATATATTCCTCGTACAAGTCTACCGGGACATCATGTAGGATGAACTCACTGCCATCCGGTACAATACTGTACCAATGTTTTTTACTTCCACCAGCAGTTGGCTCGCCTATCGTATAGATAACCTCATCGTCATGATGCATTTTTGTGTTTTTGTCTTTTGCAGCTGCAATTACCTTGCCCAAAAACGTAATGGCTGTTTTTTCCTGCTTGATTTCGGAAACAACAGAACACTTAACCGTTTCAATGGCAGATCCGCTTATATTACCAAAAACCCTACGGATGGCCACATTTAATTGCTCCTGTGCAAAATCATTAACAGTCCACACTTTTTCGTCAGGATTCCACTTTCCATGTAACTTTTTTAACTCTTCAACAAACAGTGGATTCCATGGTGCTTTGATGGATAGTAGATTCCCTTCTTTTTCTTCAATGTTAATTTGTTGCATTTGATTTTCTTTTTCCTTTTTTTGTTGTTATGTCATATAGTATACCATAATCCGTTCTCTAGCGCAAGGCAGGTAGTTCTCTGTTTGCTGAGGCCTTTGTCAGATTCGTATTCTAAGAGGGAAACTCCTGACAACATCAGGAGTGGTTGACGAGTGCCATGAGAGTCAGGTAGATATCCGTACAACGAGCATTGTAACGGTCAATCAGTTCTGTTTGCCCAGAATAGCGACTGTAATAGTCCACTTCTGTTCCTGATATCTGGCCCGCATATTGGTATAACGATGCTGCTGCAGATTGGTATAGATGCGTTCCATAAGTGGCATAGCCAGTATTCTGCTGGTCAGAATCAAACCATCTGGAAGCTTCTACCTTTGCTGTTGGGATCTGAAGCATAGATAATGGCGTAGCCGAAGCCTCTGCCAGTGCTTCTTCAGATGCAACATTGTCTAGCATTAAAAAGTCTGCACCTACACGCGCAGAGGCTGTTAGTAGGTCAGAGCATAGCTGATCGGCACCAGATGCATTGTATAAGCAGTTTCGATCACCTATTAAACAGTCAAATTCAATCAACCCTGCCAAGCTATCACGATACTCTTGAGAGGTCGCTTCAAAAAATTGATACTCTCCTGCTCTCGCCTTCGCAGAATCATCAAAAAAGCCAATGTCAATGCTGTAATATGACTGAGTATCATCAGCAGCTAATTGAGCCGCAAGAGCCATGAGTAGTGCAACGGCAGAGGTTCCGGTGTCAGCTGGCGTGTCGTCCAGTGTGTAAGCTGCGGCCGTGTCATAATAGCAGGCAAGGAAAAGCGTTTCATCAGAGAATCCGTCAAAATGGACAATATAGTTGTCAGCAGTAAGTGGACTGATAAACGGTTGCTCCACAATGGCTGCCTCTGTTGTAATTTCTTCTGTTGCATCTTCGGCAGAGGACGTTTCCTGATCCGGCACATAGATGTATGGTATACCATTTAAAAAGATACTTCCGGTTGGTGCTTCTGGAATATTCGTCTCTTCTTCCAATTCGCCCGTATCAGAGTTATTTTCGCCGGAAGAGGTATCCATGTAATCGCCCTGTACCTGCTTGGAATTTGCAATAAAAACAGTGCAGCCTTGATCAGTTAAGGTTTCATAGATCCATTCGCCTGCTCCGCGTTGTCCCTGTGACCCACTGGAGCGATCAGGAAACTGCGTACAGAGTGTTTCTTGATAATTTGCAGCAGCAGCGGCGACATCAAGAGAGGCATCTGCCATTGCAGGTGTAGAAGATGCTGCCAAACTGTAAATCAATGTTGAAAGACCCGAAAAGCCATAAAGATAACGTTGATAGTTCTTCATACTTTTTTCTCCTTTGTCTGTTGATCGTCGGTACGATTGATAAGGTCTGCAATGCTATAGCCATGTCTGGTGCCAGGCAGTTTGATTGCGGCACTTATTGTAGTGGATTTCATGGTAGAAACGTAGCGTTCGCTGATGCCGATGTATTGTGCTGTTGTTGAAACGCCTGCACCATCAGTTGCCATCATTCGTTGCATGGCAGCACCACGAATCGATCTCAAAGGATAGGATTCTAGTAGGACTCCAGATTCAATGAGAGGTACTTGGGCATTGTGACAATATCGCTGCATCGAGGACGCACTAATATGATTTCCGTCTGCGATGTTATGAAATAACCAATCATCGCCCATGTATCCGCCATGCAGAAAGAATTCTTCTACCTGCTCCATCAAATCAGCTCGAATGATTAAAAGTCGCTCGGAAGAGCCGGAAACATGTAACATACAGTTTCCATCTTCATCGCAAGTGAAATCAGTGGATTTTAAGTCTATGATTTCGCTAATGGTTAAAGCACATTCGTATGCCAAAAGCATTGCAAGATAAGCTTGCTGATCGGTTTCTCTGGCTGCTTGAAGAATCATTGCCATCTGAGAGGCAGTTGGATATCTGCTTACTTTAGGGGTTGGTGCATTTGCCGGATTTAAAAAGCTTTCTTTGATGTTTAAGAACCTTTCATCTTCCGAACTGTAAAAGTCCAAAAAGCCCGCAATGGCATAATAACAGATTCGAGAAGTGGAAACCGATATCTCGCGGTTTACGATCTGCATTGGTAACACTTTGTTGACATAGTGTATCCACAACTCAGGAGTAATCTCATGAATTGGCAGTTTATAATATTCGCAAACGTCCAGAATGCAAGAAATGTAAACCTGTCTGGTTTTCGAGCTGTTAAGCAGTTGCCCCCATCGTTGCAATGCGGATCGTTCTTGACTGTCCAGTGTAAATCCGTTCTGCTTTGCAGAAATGTTTTGTAGTTTTCCTCTCTGAATTTTTGCAACCTGTTCTCGGATATTTTTAAAATCTGGATTCTGCATACCGTAGAAATCCAAAAAATTAAGGATTGCGTAGCGATAACTGTTATAAGAAAATTTTGAAATCTTACAGGTGTTCAGCTGATTTGGCAATATCTTGTTGATATAGTTAATCCACAAATCAGGAGTCATATCATGGATAGGAAGTACATAGTAGTCGCATACCGTTAAAATGCAGGAAGCATACTTCTTCCAAGTTAGCGGTGTAAGGGTAGCCTTCCAGTGCTGCAAGGTCGACAAGTCCTCTTCGCTTAGTATATAGCCATTTTGCTCTGCCTGAATCTTTTTCAGATTTCGGATTCGCGGCTTCTTTGGGTTTGATGATTGAGAAGGCATCGCTCTCCCCCTTTCTGAAAATTGATAGTACCGCAAAGGCGGCAGAGGCATGTCAGAAGATACTTATATTTTGGGCATAGCCAATTACGAATTCGAGTCGTTGCACTCCTTATCAAGCCACCACATGTGTACTCGGCTTGTATAGGATAGTGAGGTTGGAGCCTGATATAAATAGTCTCCCCGCTCTGTCTTGTAAGTCTCGTAAATTTGTAAAAACATCAAATATTCAAGTAATGAACTGAAGCCTGCATCTTTAGCTTCTCTCTCAATTTCCTTTCGTGCATTGGATAAGTTCTTAATATATTTGCTGTACAATTCTTCGTTAGTCATGAGCCATTTCGTCAAGCAGAGTTATTGTATTGTCCGAGAAAACTGTTTCCTTGGATATACGATTCTGCCTGGCATCCTCCTTTCAAAAAATGATTGAAACAATCGGATGGTGTTGTAGCAAAATATCGTCCCAAAAGTCTTTGAATACCAACATCTGCATCCACATTCAAAAGGTATTGATTCTTTCGTTCTGACAAAGCCTCCAAACAGATTATAACATCCTGCAATCGCCCTTTACAAGTGTTTTTCATACCGTATGCCGAATACGATACTGTTTTTTGCCCTATTTTGTTCTTCTGGATGCGTTGCCTTTCGAAAAAATGCAAGGATTCGATCTGGTCCTGTGGTGCATCTCGACCATTCTGAGTACAGTTGCAGAAAATAAGTACATTCGTATCAAAAAGCTTTCCAGCCTCACACTGTTTGCTTTCAGTAGAGGTGTTAACTAAAAAACTTGCCAGACTGTTCTCTCCAGCTGCTTTTTCCGTAAGCCTCTGCATCTGCTTTGCCTGTTTCATCTCGTGCAGTCTTTGCGGTAACGCATCCTCTGCCGCTTCAGACCAGTGTAGTGCATTATCCACCACTGTATTTTGTAAATTTTGTAAATAATGAGAAATCATTACAACCTGCGGAAGAATTGAAGTAAGACGCTCGGCATCTGGTGACTCAATACCCTGCGGTTTAGTATACTGTTTTGGATAAAACTCTGGACGAAATGCCATCCAGTCAGATTCTTTTTGCACAGTAAAGGTTCGGAAACGTGGGATGCATCGTGTCGTTCTTGATCTGGTCACAGTGGCAGTGGTATTACCTGTCGAATCTGTTTTTGTTTTGTCAAAATTAGAGTTAGATTCGTTGACATTGAAGTTATAGTCAAGTATACTGGTGTCAGACGTCAAAATATTATCTTCGTCTGCAGAACGTGAAGGGGAACTTTCCACAGTATCGTTGTTTTCCAGTCGTGACTCAAGGAATCGTCTGGCAGAGGCACTAATTACAATGTCTTCCGGTCTGGTGATGTCGGCATCTTTGCCATCAAGAGAATGACTGCAAAAGGCATTTAAAGAATCAAATAAGGATCTGATAGGGAACTCATCATACAATTCTTCCAAAAAAGGAATCGTTCTGATATCCCTCTCACCAAATTCAGAGGCACAGAAAAAATAATTAGCGAAGGTTTTAAACTGAGTATCTGAATCAACGGATACGATATGTTCAATATCTTTCTTTGAAAAAGATACAACAACCAGCTCAAAACTACGGTTGTTATAGTGTCGTAAGCGAAGACCCCACTCACCGACAGTGCAGACAGCACAAGGAGTTTTGTCCATAACCCCAACAAGAATCGGAACCTGTAAGGAACCAATTGTGCTTGCAACATAAGCAATACTATTGGAAAGATTGAAGTAGTTGGTATCGTAACTGGCGTAATGGCCACGTATCATAAAAACTCCTTTCTGCCGAAGATAGGCACACTTGCAATAGGTTAAGAATAAGATATCATTGTATAACTTCCTCATTCCAATCTCTAGCCCTAATTCCCCTCTGCCGCATTTCTTCCCCGGATCACCTCTATTCCACTATTTTCTTTTGCCTTCCGGTAGCTTTTTTCTTCCGGGAATCCAGTTTCTTTCGGCTGCGATACTGCCTTGTTCGCTCGGACGGAGTCCGCTTTTCTGCCCCCGGCTGGGGGCAGATCCACATCCTTTAATCTATCTTTCAATCCATGCTTGGCGCGCGGCCGCGCGCTTTTCTTTCCGGTTCAAAATATCTTCCGGTAGAAAAAACGTGATCAAGGCATGCGGCCGGAAGGTTATGCGGGATCGAAAGAAATGGTCGGTAGCAGGAAAAGCTGCGGAGAAGATTTCTTCCGAGGGAAAATAATGTGGAGGGAGCAGATGGGGTTTAGTGCTTATTGAAGTTATACTATATTCTTTTGTTATTCTGAGTATACTGGATAGGATAGCTTTTGTCAATTTGTTTTGTTATGATTTCATTATTTTTTTATATTTACTTCTCTACTGTTCTTGAAAAAGGCGGAAAAAACTCATTGATAATATATCGTCCACGAAAAAGCTTCTTACAGAATCCTCTGCCCTCTTCTGCTTTCCTTTGGGTACATTTCTTTCGGGGCTGGCTCTGGCAGAGGGACACGTCTAAAAACCACTTTTGAGGGAATGACTTCTGGAAGCCCTTAAAACATGCGGTTTTCAGGTGGGTTTAAAAACCACTTTTACGGGAATATCTTTTAAAAATTCAAAAACAGTTCAAACTTCTTTTGCGATAAGAAGTCTTGACAAAATCAAGAAAGGCTCGTAATATATGAGCATAAAGAATTTTCTTTCTAGGTGTTCCGCCACCTCAAAGGGCGAATTATGCAGATGAGTAAGGTTTTTCCTTACTCATTTTTTTGTGGTTCTGATTACAATCTTTTGCATCAAAAAAGAAGCTCATGGTTTCCCGCAAGCTTCTCTCTCAACAGTAGTTGTTGTCTAATTTCTTCTAATGATTTCACTAGATTCTTTTTAATTTTCAAGACACTTAAAAAAATGTTGCCCATCGACACCCAACTGGTTCCAGCAAATGTCAAGGTTGACTCCGTACTCGTAGCTAGCGTCTTCTCTGGCAGAGGCGACCTCACGATAGACACCTTGATCAAGACCAATTTCCAACTGTTCGACCGTTAATTCCAATTGGAATCTCGGTTGAACAGGACTGGAATATTGCCAAAAACCCGTTTTCAGAGTTTCAAAAAGCATTTCCTTCGTTGGGCTTTCCTTGCTTAGATCACGGCTGATGCTTGCGATCCGAGTAAACTCCTGACCTGCATCGTCTTTGCTCGTTGCTATTGTTACAGCCAAAAGTCCTGTACTGATCTCGTAAAAATCAATCGCATAACTAGGTCTTGTGCCAATACAAATGTCCAGCTTGGCAGCTGCTTCTCTCACAACAGCATCTTTTGCGTCTTCTGACTTGGCAGAGGTATATCTTTCCTCAATGTCCGCCTTTTCGCAGAGGCGGTAACAATCCGCCGGACTCCAAAAGCTACGGACCCTGAATGCTATTGTAGATACTTCATCTAAATCCTCAAAGAGTTCAAGCCCTGCGTGTCCCATGTTTGACCAATGAAATGTATTAAATTCTTCTGAGATTTCAGCAATCAAACGATTACTACTCTCTGTACTTTTGTCCAGATTTTCAGCTACTTGATCAATTGTGGACCAATTACTCCAGTCGCCCGGTGTAAACTGCCGTGCATCTGGCCAACCTGTTTTTGCTGCCTCTAAGACCTTTCCCCCAGTAAGACCACTGGGTTCAATATCCGTAGCAAGGGTAATAATATTGACGGCTTTTTCGTCCTCGAAAGCAACCGCACGAATAAAACCCTCACAGTCCTCATAAATTTTTGTCAATCTCTTCATAGTTTTTCCTTCTTTCGTATATCTGCCTACAATATGGCAACAAGCTGATGCAACCCCTGCTCGCTCTTTCGTAAAATTACATATTTGACATTATCCGAACAAGTATCTCCGCTTGCATTCGTTGGATTTCTTCTTCTGTCAATTGCACAAAATCCGCTTTCTGAGGCTTATCTTGCTTAGAATGTCTCCGACGCAGCACTTCCGACACATACGGCATAGCAACTGTTATTGTATCAGACATTGCATTGTATCCGCACACAGACAGTACATTGTACCATGAGCCATCGGCAAATTCTCCAGTGTACGAGGAAAAACTGCGAAGCACTGAAACAACCTTCTCTGCTCTCTCAGCCCTCTGCGCCTTTGTCAGCTTATTTGCCACAGTAACAGTAATCGGCATTGTAAGCACACCCTCAAACGCCGGATCTGACAACACATCCTCAGCAAGATCAGCAATATAAAACGTAACTGGATCAAACGGATGGATAAGCCAATCTGCTTCCTGCAAAAAGGCTTTCGCAAGACACATTACCTGTTGCAGCTTGGTTTCGTCTTGGATATATACTCTACCCGTCGTTATACTGTTTCCCTCTGTCTCTCTTTGCTGTTCGAATATCTTGCCAGAAACAAATGCCCGCTCAATAGCAGTTTCCAATTTTTCCATTTTGCTATTGGCAGAGGCTTTAACCCTCTGCCGCCTCCTTTCCATCTGACTGAATGCACTATCTGAAAATAAGTAGCATACCAAGCAAGAACATTGACAGTCCCCAAACCCCAATACTGAGTTCCCGCCATTTTTCGTTGTCCTCATCTGTATTCTTATTGGAAAACAACCTACAGACACTTACAAATGTTAGTAAAAGTGAGAAAATCTCCAAGCGTAAACATAGTCTCCAAATATCCCTTCCTGTTGAAATATATGATGGCATCGTCCCAACTAACATAAATAATCTTGTTGTGGAAAATATGACACAAAGCAATATACACACCGGAATACCATTTCGAAATTTTGATTTGCCGCCGTCAGGTTTTCCCTTTTTCTCTGTCAAAAATGTAGCCAAAAGACAAAAGAAGATCCCAACAAATGACAATCTGCTTAGTATAAGCGAAATCATATTTAGAACCACAAATACCTGGTTAAACACTTCAGAAATTTCAGACATTTTTCTTTTTCCTCCTTTCGTTTGTTTGCATACAGTATGGCACATAGGACAGGCTGACACAACTCGACTCCAGGCAATTTTGCCAAGCAAACAAAAAGGCTCCAGTGCCGTAACACTGAGGCCTCTTTTGTGTGACCAAACATGGGCAACACGGTATCCTTTCTCGGTTTCTTATTGTATCATATTTTGTATCAGACAACAAGCAATTTGTTGCATATCATGCAGAAAACCTCTGCCAGATCACTTTCTCCGCTGCCGCAGCTTCGAAGAGATTGTATCGTTGTATCTGTATATCTGCCATGCTGAGACGAGATTGTATCGCTACATATGGCAGAGGCTTTGCTTTGAGAATTCATTACTTGCCAAAATACATCGTAACTGGATCAGAAACATTGATTTCGTCATATGTATCGCTATCCACTACTGCAACAGAAAATTCGAAGGACTCAAGCTCATCCTTTGAGCAATAGTTTTCGTCGTCCGGGTAAAGATCAACGGTTCCCTTTGCCTTTTTGTGAGCTGTCATGTTGGCAGAGAAAATTGAGTAAAACATGTAGTCATTAAGAGATTCCTCATCAAACATGATACTGATTTTTTGATCTGTCAAATTTTCCACGGAAAAGTTAATGGAATATCCGTCAGAATACTCGGAATCTGTCAGACCAGTGTATGTGAGGATTACATAGTCGTCCTGATATACAATATCTCCCTCTTTAACAACATTATCCCCACGCAATGTCTGTAACTCTGCTTTTAACTCTGCGATCTGCTTCTCTAACTGACTGATCAGATTCTGAATCTCGGATGCTCGATCTGTTCCCTCTGCACCGCCAGTGGCACTCTCCTCTTCGCTTTCTACCTCAATAGTAGTTTCGACCTCTGTGCCTGTCTCCTCTGCCATTACTGGCACCGTAGTTGACAGAAGCATAGCTGCAGCTAGCGCATATGCACATTTTCTCATAGTGTAAGTCCTCGCTTTCGTAAATATTTGTTTTAATTTTACCAACAGAATACATGTTTGTCAACAATTTTTCTGATTTCCCATAGTCCAAATGGTTGACTACCAGAATCACGGTTTCTTGCGGCTTTTGTGGGTAAAATACTGAATCCGGAAAATGTTCATCACATCGCCTATTTTTTATGTAAACGTTTACTTTTCATAGTAAACATATGTAATACACAAAAGGCGATGAACTTACAATTTTTGAAGCTGCGTCCTCTGCTCCCCAAGGCAATTATCATTTCAATACCCGGCATTCTAGGCACACAAAAAAAGTGGCAGAGATACCACCGTTTGGTAGCCTCTGCCACTGAAATCTTTTTTCCAACACCTTCAAGCGTAAAAATCCATGCCCCAGTCCATTCGAACTCGTTCTCTTCCTTCCTCGCTTTGAAGCAAGCAAATATCTGAAGCCAGTCTTGCGTAATCCAAAGAAACTTTGGTCTGCGCCAAATGCTTAATCAAATGATTCAACTGCGAAAAAATCATATTAGGCTCAGTCAACGAAGTAATTCGCATCATTTCCGATACGAACCGTTCCTCACCGTCTGTATCATCCTTCTTAATGACCAGTAACTTAACAGCTGACCCAAGCGAACCACCGTGTCTGTGTACATTTTTCTGCTGAAGACGATGATGTGCATACAAAACAAGTGCAATGTACACACTCCACTCTGCTGCCGTTTGCTCCTCTTCCGAAATACCCTCTGGAATATCCTCAACTACTACTGACCACAATTCTGGTATTTCTCCCGGTGCTTTTCCAATACCTTTTCTGAGTTTTGCCAGCGTTAAATTCCCACTGTTGGAATGCTCAATCTGTTCAATTTTTCCTTCAACAATTTGTCTAATTCTCTCTTCATCCATATTTTAAAAATCCCTTTCAAAAATCGTATAAGAGTCCAGCCATTTCTCGTCCACTTCAAGAAATCAAGCGCTTTCCTCTCGGCCATTCAATGACCGAGAGAAAAGCGCCTCCTGTCCGTAATACAGACTACGCTATTTTTGTATACACCGCCCAATTATTGCAATGCGTAATCATCTTTATCTGCGAGATTGGAACAAGCTTATAGTTTTTCCCTGGTACTGTGATGTACTCATTCTCACAATCCCTGATGTACACACTACTCTTTCCACTGAATCCACTGAATCCTGAGATCCAGCCAATCTTTCCAAAAACCGTTACCTTATCGTTGAGATACCATCCTTAGTAACTGCTCCTTTCTTGCTTTCATTATATATAATTATACTTTATATTCCAGTGAAAGTCGAGCTGCAAAAGCTGCAAAAACGTCCCTAAAGGGACGACGTTTCCTTTTTCTTAATATGAAAAGGTGAAAATTCAAAACCCTCCCTCTGATTACAGTTTCAATTGTGAGAAATCAATTTCAAAGCCTGGATAAATATTGACTGGAACTTTATCTTTTAACGTTTTTGGTTGTTCAAAAGCTCCACCTGCTTCAAGATTATACACGACAACCCTATCATGGTTTGGGTCTACAATCCAGTATTCACGGACTCCTGCTGCATTGTATTTGCCCAGTTTTCGGATATAGTCCCTATTTTCAGTTGATGGAGACACAACCTCCATTATCCAGTCAGGCGCACCTTTACACCGTTTACCATCACTCAACTTATCACGATCACATACAACTGCAACATCTGGTTGCACCAAATTGTAAATATCATCCGCATTCAACTGTACATCAATTGGCGATATAAAGACCTTGCACTTGCCACCTTTGACTCTAATATAACTCCAGATTGTACCGTGTAAAAATCCTACAATATCTTGATGAGTTAATGTAGGTGCTGTATCAAAAAAGAGACGTCCATCAATCAGTTCCGCTTTTGTCCCCTCTGGCAATGCGTCAATATCAGCTATTGTCTTTAGCGTTTCTTGTGGTAATGCCATCCGTGCTACCTCCTTCTCATGTTTCTGGTTCTATTTTGCCCGTATTTTGCTGGATTGTCAAGCTGTAGACTTGCTTTCCACAAGAAATGCAATTTATATCTAAAAAATTAAATAGCCCAATTTTCCACATTTAATCCTAAAACGCAATTAAACTCCTTTGTATTGTTTGTTACAATGGTGTATCCCAATGACTTTGCATGCCCAGCTATCATCATATCGAGAGGGCCAATTGGTGTACCTCGTTTTTCCAAATCAGCCCTGATTGCACCATAGCTTTCGGCAGCTGCTGCATCAAAATCTAAAATATCAATGTTCGTCAGCAGTAATGCCAATGCCAAGCGATTTCGCTCAACTGCCTGACTCTTTTCGACTCCGTGTACCAGTTCCGCGTATGTTACGGAAGAAATGCATACTTCCACTGGATAATGCTCTTGTAGTCGCTGAAAAACCTGTGCGGGCTTCTGCTTAATGCAATATATACAAATATTTGTGTCCAACATATATCTCATAAGCTTTCTCGCTCCTTTACAAAATCTTTCTCTCTTCCAGTCACAAGAAAATCATCCGAGAACATATCTACTGCCTGCAAAAAAGGCTCCCATTTGTTTGTTTTGGGAATAAGCATTACAATATCGCCTATCTTGTTTACAGCCACTTCGCTGGTCTGAAAGCAACATTTTTGAGGCAATCGTACTGCTTGACTTCCACCATTTTCAAAAATTTTTGCCGTCATCATGCTAGCTACATCTCCTCTCATTATTTTATTTTATAATAAAAGTATATATTCAAATATATACTTTGTCAAATTAGAATTGCAAATTTTCGTATCAATGTGAGGCATTTTTGCATCAAAAAAGGCAGGTGCCGAAGCACCCGCCCAAGTCTTTTTCTGTCTGCATCTGTTAGTTGCATTTAAGCTACTCTGGCATTCAATTTCTTCAATTGCCTCCCAATCTGCGCTCAATTGCCTTTTGAATTTCTTCCTCTGGTACATCAGGTCTTCGAATCACCTGATACAGAACGAAAATATTCTCTGGCACAATAATCAATTTGCACTTGGTACAGCGGATCGGATGCATAAGAATCGAAAATAGCTGATCCTTTTCGATTCGAATCGCCATGCCACAATTTGGACACTTTGCAATGCAATACATATCCAAAATGCCATGCTTTTTGCAAAACTCAATCAGCTGCTTAGCTGTAGCAAGATCAATACCCAATTGTGTTGATACCATAGACACTGAGATTTCCTTCTGCGCTTTCTTAGGCAGTGTTGCCAACCAAAAATCAAAGTTCTCAACAACAGCTGCATCTACAGATTGAATTTCTAAAAGTTCTTTGTAAAACATCTTTTTCCTCCTAATAAAAACAAAATCTCCACGCTCGTAGGTGATATCCTACAAACGTGGAGTCTTTTCGTTACTACAGTTCTGATACTACTTCTTTGTCCGGGAACGCAGCAATCAGCTTTTTAATTGCCTCCTGCACACGCTCATCACGACAAAGCTCTGGTGAAAAAAACTGAATGTATCCCAGATCAATAGTTTCTCCTGTGACAACATCAATCTGTTCATCCTGCCAGGACTCGTCCCCTTCCGTATGGCATCTAATGCCAATAGATGGAATCCCGTGCATTCTCTCTGGATCAATGGACTTATACATGTCAATTGCTTCCTCAATGGTTGTGATATCGTCTCGATATACGCCCATTGAATGTACCTCTCCGCACTCTGCAACTGTAAACAGCATCTGTACCTTATTTTTTACCATATTACTCTCCTTTCTGTATGCAAGGAACAGATCTTGCACCTGCTCCTTGCAACCCAACTGATTACTTCTTCATGAATTTTTCTAGCTGTTGCATTACCGGATCATACACCGTTACCACGGCATACTGATTATAGTAATGCGTCTGTGTCGGCACGTTGTTAATTACTACCATCGGCGCATCAAGGGCAGCTTTTGTCATGATTCGGTTAATCCATACCACAAAACGCTCAACTTCTGCTCTCAACGTATACACACATGTATATGGTGTTGCCTTTTCAATTTCAAGTGTATGACCCGGCTCGCCATATCCAATTGCAAAACTGGCTCTCGACATGAGCTTTTGTACATAGACAGGTATCTTATAGTACTTATCTGCTATCTTAATTAGAGCCATTGCGTACCTCCTCTGATTCTGGATCATCATAAAATGCAGGCTCGATATATGTAATACTATCAGTCTCGCATTCAAATTCGGACACCAATGATGCCCATAGATCCCCTAACTCTTCGAGGTCACTTACATCCAGCTCGGTTTCGTCCTCTTCTTCACGGACATTGATAAAACCAATTCTGTAGGCATGCTTTCCTTCTGTCAAGCCGCCCATTTTTTCTACTGCTTCTTTTACCTTCATTTTTCTCTCCTTTCGTTACTGCACCTTCTCGAACCGCTGCATTTTCGCGTCATAGTAGTACACGCTGTCAGACAGGTATTCGTCAGGATCAATAGCATTCGGATCAGCATTGCATTCCTCCACAATTGCTTTTAATCCTTCCGCATCACCTTCCGAATCATCGCCTGTCGCCTTGACAACAATCAGCTCGTGAATTGACGAGGGCAGAATATAGAAGCTTCCGCCAAGTCTACGCACGACTTCCTTTGCGAATTCTGGATAAAATAAGCATCCTGCACCCTTGTAAAAGATGCTTGTGGTAACAGAATGCATTTCCTTCCCACTTGCTTCAATTTCCTCTGGTGTTGCATTCATTTCCTCTGGCATCGCTTCAATTGCTTCGGCTACACTGTGAATCTGCATTGGAAATCTTTTTGGTGCATTTTCCACTGCATCCTCCTGAAGCTGCTTGGCTGAAACGCCAAATGCATCCAACAGCTCATTCGTGATACGAAGATCAAACTTCGCACCTCCCAGTGTAATCACAAAATGATAGGTTGCCGCAATATCGAAGAAACGAATATGTGGCATTGATGCCAGTCGCTCCTCGTTTCCAGCTACTGGCATCATTTCAATTGCAAGACACTCCTTCTTCATAATATCATAGGTAAACTCCTCAGCTCCAATCTTGATTGTTAATTCCTTATTCATAATAAAAATCCTCCTTATTATACATTAAAAACTTGTCACAGCCAATGTAATACCTAATAAAACGGCAATAAAGCCGATACGCTGCATACGTTGGCTCACTTTCTGCTTAATTACTGGGTCTTCTGCGTCACACAGACGAATGCTGCAAAAATATAGCATTGCTGCCAAAACATCAAGGCCCACCATTAAAGGTAAGCGTATCTTTTTTGCAACAGCGCACATGCCAGATGGATTTGATCCAACCACACGCAATGCTACCGCAATAAAAAACACAAGACAGCTGACCGAAATCCCGATCAGAATCTTTCTTTTTTCCAGTGTTTTTAACTTTTTTCCAAAAACCAGAAAAATGAAAAAGATAAGCATAATTACCATAGATAATAGAGTAGTCAGTCTTATCATCAATAAAAATACTCTCATTCTCCCCTCCTATGCTGGCAAAAATCTCTACGCCATTGCTACAGTTGCCTTAACAGGCATAGCCACTATAGTCTTAGCCTGTTCCTCCTGATTCAATAGCCACAACAATTTATTGCACTGTCTGCCATTGAATTTTGCAATGTGGGCACTTTCCGGCGATAGTTGCATGACTTGTGCCAACCATGCATACGCTTCATCTCGGGTCATCTCTCCGCTTTTCCACTTCTTGTCAAACGCTTCGTGGCACTTTTTTCGAAGCTCAAGCGTTAGTGGTCCCGCCATTGTTCCCATCGGGATCGGTGTTCCCTCATGTGTTCCGACACGTGCATTGCACTTCGGACACCAATAAAACATCTTGCCCCCGAAATCCTTTCCATACAGAGTTTTATCATCAACAAACTCTGCCAGAATTCCGCAGGATGGGCAGATCAACGTATACGGCTGCATGATTGCCGTTTCGTATATGCTAACGGTCTGCCCCGTCGCATCAGACAGGATCTTTCCAGTCAACTCAGCAAAACCATACTCCTGAATTTTCCCTGAACAACGGGTATCATGGGCAACTTGAAACAAATATTCCATCAGAAGCTCTCTTGAAATATGTTTCGCATCCAGTAATGGATACGTATTAATCGTCCACGCTGAAAACTTTCGGATAATCTGCTTTGCAGCGCCGCACTCGGGATTATCCTTATATTTATTGCCGCGTATAGCCAATAGGTTACTAAGCAACACCTCATCTAAGGTGACTTGTTCTTTTACCATATTTTCTTCTCCTTTCCCGCTTTTTGCGGATAAAAAATAAGTGTTAACATCAATTGATTGATGTCAGCACTTTCTCACAACAGTAAATTTACTATTTCACGGTCAGAACGTCTTCATTGTGGTCCTTGAAACTGTAGCAGTCACTTTTGCCCACAATGATATGATCAAGTACCGGAATTCCAAGAAGCTTTCCGGCTTTACAAACCATTTGTGTCACGGCACGATCTTCTCTTGACGGAAGAAAGTTTCCGGACGGATGATTGTGAAACAGAATGATGCTATTCGCATTTGCGAGGATCGCTGTTTTAAACACCTCACGAACGGAGACAACTGTTTTATCCAAACTACCCATACTTACCACGCTAATATTGGCAATATCTCCATTGGTGGTCAGGCAAATTACCCCAAACACTTCTCTGTCGAAGTCCTTAGCAAAATGATATGCCAGCCATCCGGCATCATCCGGGTTTGAAATGCTTTTGTCGCTATAGAAATTGGTTTCTCGCACCAATCTTACACTAACAACCGGTACATGATACTTGTACTTCGATCTCTTTGCTACCTTTGTTTCTGCCATTTTTAATTTCTCCCTTCGTAATACAACTGGATACCTCTGGCAGAGGATTCCCCTCTGCCATTCTCGTTCGTTTTCTAATATCTTTCTATCTCTACCCGATTCGTTCAGCAGCTTCGCGCTTCAAGAACAAACTGCTCTGCCTCTTTTCGGCTTGCGAAATAGTCCACATAAATATCCTTTCGCCTTGTCGAGCAATAGGTGCTTTGTGGCTTCAAAACAGCCCATACCGTATCAGTAATGTTGGATACGACATGACCACGATCATCAAAAGAGGTCGTAACCGCCAAAAACTCCTGCTTCTTGTCCGCGATCAGCTCATAGGCTTCTGCGTCCTCAGCCGGAATCTCAGTGTCGAATTCGATAGTACCCCAAACCGTATGACCAATTTCCGGCTGCATGATTGGGGCATCGAAATTGACCACCTCAATGACTTTTGCTACTTTTGGATATCCACCCGGAACAATCGGGCGAGACAAACTAAAATACTTCATATTTTTCCTCCTTCTTCGAGATATGACATCCAACTATTAGCTGCAAGTCACTCTCGTTTTTTTAAGCAAATTTGAGCTGCCCGTCTTCGCCTTCTGTCACCTGCATGTTTGGCATGCGTTTTCGTAGGCAAAGTTCCGGCACATTAGCTTTAACAAGTGCTGCCGGAATTGGTGGACACACAGCATTTCCACATCTCTTGACCTGCTCAACTCTCGGATATGCTTTTCCGGAGTAGTCATGGTCAATTATGTAATCCTTTGGAAAGCCCTGACAGCCGTACAGTTCCGAAGGCTCCAGCATCCTCAAACCAATGTCTACGATCTGGTAGTTAACGCCTTTGACGGTTACTAAGCCAAACCGATCATGTGTCGTGATGGTATCTAGTGGTTCTGCAACATCGTTGCTGACCCCGTTACCATAGTACTTGATCAGAAAAGCTCGAACTTCTCCGAAGTGTCCTGCCGACGTGGTTATCATATGCAATGGCTCTCTCTCATCCTGACCAGTTCCAGACTTCTTATAGAACTTGCTCATAAACGATGCAACCAGTCTATATCGGTTAGAACCGTCAATTGTCATAATCGGGTCTTCCAGATTCTGTTCTCTGACTTCGTTTCCTGACGTCTCTGAGTGATACTGAATCAAGGTTGCCGTCACCAGCCGATTGTGATCCACAGTTGTGATTGTGTCCAGTGGATCATCTGCTTTACTGCCAGCTCCTGTATAATTGCCACCATAAGCCTTATCAATCACGGGTGCCATATCTTCAATGATGAACGGATCAGGATTATCCAGAACAAACTTCTTGATTCCCCTTGCAATCCGACTCATGGTTTTTTGTGACAATGGACGCACGGCACGGATTCCATATTTTTCCTTGATTTGTTCCGAAGTATCAAAAATACTCGGACATGGCAGGGAAAAATTGAGCTGTGTGTATGCTCCCACATACGGCTTTAGCAGACCTGCCCTAACCTTCTCGCTATTGATTGGTCCATGCGTCGGTGCTGGCCATATGATCGGTCTACCGTCACATCGAGCAATCATAAATAGTCGCTTTCGCATTGTCGGTGCGCCATAGTCAGCCGCAACCAATTCGCGAAATTCAACTACATAGCCAAGCTCCTCCAATTGCGTCACGAACTTTTTGAAGGTTTCGCCCTGCTTTGATTTAATGGGATGATGCCTGCGGTTGAGTGGTCCCCATGTTTGGAACTCCTCGACGTTTTCAAGCATAAGCACACGTGGACGGACAAGACCTGCCCATCTGCATGCTACCCATGCTAGTCCACGGATAAATTTGCTTTTGGGTTGACTACCTTTCGCCTTGGAGAAGTGCTTACAATCCGGCGAAAACCAGGCGAGTCCAACGGGATGTCCCTTACACGCTTCAACCGGATCAACCTGCCACACATCCTCGCAATAATGCTTGGTTGTCGGATGGTTGGTTCGATGCATTCTGATGGCTTCAGGGTCATGGTTAATGGCTATATCCACACTAACTCCCGTTTCCATTTCAATGCCTGTCGACACTCCACCTCCTCCGGCAAAGTTATCAACGATAAGTTCACCGTTAATCATGATTAAATTTTCTCCTTTCTTTTTTGGCACAAAAAAAGCGTCTCACGACTGTTTGTCGTAAAACGCTTAAAAAGTGCATATATTTGAATTTTTCTCAATAGCTGCACAGTAATTTTAAAAAGAGTACAGCAAACAAACCCAGCTCATTCCGGGAGTTTTGCATTTAGTGGAACACCCTCTGCCCCACTTCCATCTTCATCGTTACCTGTACACAGTTAGTATAACAGGTTAACCGGAAAAATGCAAGCACATTCAGCGTTTACTTATAGGTTGTCAAATTAAAATTACTTCCTACACAAGATTTGCTGCTGATCTGAAAGAAAATTATCTTCATGCCATTATTTCTAGCTTTTCTGTTGGTGACACTCCTGGCGTTGGTACCTTTTATGACTTTCATAGACACCTCTGGTTATCTCCTGACAAGTTTCCCAAAGTGCTTTTGCCTGTATCTCGAAGTCAGTAAATTGCTCCATTTTGTAATTAAGCATCACAATTTTCTGAGAAACGTCTGTACATTCTGGATTAAGCTCTAACACGGCTTCATATTCAGCCAATGCTCCATCATAGTCCTGCTGCTTTTCTTTTTCTTGTGCCAGTTCAAGATGTTTCTGAATTTTACGTGGTGTTGGTATCGCAAATATCAACACGCTCCTTTTTTGTTTCATCGCTGTCCTACTTGCCGGTCAATCATTCGCCTGATGGAGCAAACATCTGGCTTTCCGCCTCCTGCCCCGTTCGATACCAACGATCCTGTTGCGCATTGATATACAAGTCATCACGAATCGTATAAATAACCTTCCTCCTTCATCGCCTTGCTTACTGCCTTCAGTTCTTTTTTTGTCCAATCTCTGCTCATATCGTTTTCCTTCCTCTCAACTTATTATATTTTTTGCTACCAGCTACACTTTCTTATATAACACTTCGAAAGATACGCTCTAGCGGCTCCCAGTCTGGATTTCTGTCATCTTTCATTCTTTCTAACAGTGCCTTATAATAGGCAAGCTTTTCCTTAATGTACTGATTGACAGATTCATCTTTAGGTGCTCTATCCGACTCAGACATTTGGACCTTCTTTGCCAGCAAATCTTTTACCGCAAATTTCATATCATCTTCAAGGACTGTATTGAACAATTCCTCAAACAAAACTGGCGGCGGGCATTTCTTCTCCTCAATCCATTTGCATGCTAACAGTGGACGCAGCACGTAAAAATACTTCTTGTACTTCACGAGCTCACCCGTTAACTCAGTCAAATAGGTCTTGTTTGCCAAGCCATAGTATTGATACATAGTCGACTTGCAGGAAAAATAGGAGTTTGCAATCTGCCTATACACATTTTTCCACTCTTCCGTGGTGTAGTACACGACAGGCGAGTTACTCCACTCATATACAGTTGAGTTCGACTTATGAAAGTGTTGTAGTACCTTCTTAACATCCCAACCATTGATATCAAGGATTTCATTCAATTCCCAGTCAATGGTATCTTTCGTTTCACGAAGGGAAAGGTAGAAGTCCTTCTCTTGTGCATAAATAAAACGCACGTCATAGTCGCTATCCGGTGATGAAATTCCCCAGGCACGACTTCCAGATTCAACCACATGTAATACGCGGACATGTTCTTTCTCTTCGATTTCTTTGATTTTCATACGAACCAGTTCTTCTACCGGTCCCTCAAAATTCTCATATTTCATTTCTGATAACCCTTTCGTTAATTGTCATCACCAGCTCCTGAACCTTTTTCATATCTGGCTTTTCAGGAAGCTCTGTGTGTTTTGCTGCGTATTCAAGACGCTTCTCATAATCGGCAAGCACATCATAAAATACCTCACTAAAGTTTCCATCTGCTGTACGATACTTTCCCATACGAATATCCATAAAAAGCTCATGTTCTTCGTCACGGTAAGTATTGATCTCGCCCTTCTCTAAGATATCTAATGCCATAGGGAATAGCCGGATCAGGTGCATAGCGTGTTTATTTAAGTGAGTGTCATCTTTCTTTTTGTTCCGTTTACCAATCTTTCCATAATTTGTCACCACATTTGACATCGTGTTCCACATGCCTGCGTAATCCCGAAGCGGATAATGGTTCAGATTGGCATTGACAAAAATCTCTGTCTCCATCTTTGGATTTACAGCTTTGTCAATGTAAAGTTCCATGGATCCGTTTTCAAAATTTGCGTGTGTTGTATTGAAATCATTCAGGACGGATTGGATTGATTTCAAAATATGCTGCTCTTTTTCGCCTTGGGAAAGAGCACCGTTTGCCAACGCATTTTGAAGCTTACGTAGATGATCAGCTGCGTAGTCACCAAAAGACCGAATTACTTTCTTGGATAAGAATAGCTTTTTGTTATCCAGTAGCATCTGTCCAATCTCATTCAGATGCAGATAATGCTCAGGCTTTAGTCCTAATAGCTCGATTGCATTGGGCTTACAGTCCAGAAACAAAGAGACGATCCGATTAAATGCATAAATAACCGTATCAGTATGATCATCCACGTATTGGTCAAACTGTGTAAAACCAATCAGATCCGACTTTTGATTCAGCGTAATCCCTCGTATATCAATATCGCTACCATCTACATTAGTTCCGTATGAATAGCTTCCCGAAAGAGCCAGCAAGATTACATGCTTGCCAAGATGCTCGTTACTTTGAAGAAAGCTATATTCGCTTTGCTGTAAAAGTGTTTTGTACTGTTCCATATCTTTTCCTTTCATTCCTTTCATAATGTGCTTTCCACCTTCGCGCTGCACGCTTAGAGGCGGCTTCGATCCAAAGACCTTTTTCTCGCTTATAGGAATTAGATTTTAGGGCCGCTAGAAATCTAGCAGCCCCATCTATCTTCATTTTTTTCTCTCACTACTCTGAAAGAGTAGTTTCATATGCTTTCTTTCTCTCAAGGAACGTCTGCAATATATCCTTAACAGATTCTAAAGAGGTTCGAAACGCATATGCACCGGCTCCACCGGTACGAAGGTTGTTTCTTTCCCAGGCATCTCCGTCACTTCCATTGTTGATGATCAGCCAGACGGTATCCTCGGTATAGCGGATAATGATTCCTCCTCCATACGCGTTAAACGTATCTAAGATCGTTTCGCCTGGAATATCATCTACAGACTTATCGCCTTCGTAAGTGTAGATACTTCCATTTCTTCTAACAGCATATTCTAAGTCCTGACATGCCTTTTCATACGCACACTTTAGGTCTGCGCGTAATTTTTTATTGTTTTCGTCATTGATCATCTTCTTGCCAGTTTCGGTATCTGAAATATTCTTAGCTTTAACAGAATACCACTGTTCATTCAAAACACCAAACGAAAATCCATCACTATTATGGTAGTACGATGACAGAACCATATAAGGAACTCCATCTTCCATCAGATAACTACCCTTTTCGGGTTTACCAGAAAAGCCGAAATATGCAGGAATTCTCAATTCCACAATACCATCTTCCTTCTCTCGGCGTCGCTTTTCTTCAGCATTTGCCATTCGCTGCTCTTCCAGTTGCTGTTTGCAGCGTTCGATTTCGTCATCATGTTCATGACAGCCAAGTTTATGCAGTTCCTCAACTGCTCTGCTGTAATAGCCACCTTGTCTGTATCTGTCCTGAAAATAACCCCACCAGCGTTGTTCTTCCACTTCCTTCTTAACGCGTTTGATTTCCTCGTCGTGCTCATGACAGCCTAGCTTATGCAGCTCTTCTACTGCTCTGCTGTAATAGCCGCCCTGTTCATACCGGTTTTGAAAATAACCCCACCAGCGTTGTTCCTCCTTTCGTTTTGCTTCCTGATCTGCTTCCTGTTTTGCTTGTTCGACTTTTTCCTTAGACATTACAACTAATATGGCCTTCGCACCATATCCGTTGAATTCCCTCTGCAGGCAACCAGATATATCCATTTCATCATCCAGCTTGCAGTCTGCAATACTGGATTTATCAACAGTTGCTTCCAACTTGTAGCCATTCTTGTAGCCATTAGATCGAGGAATCGTGACATGCACCCACTTTCTTCCAATCTTATTGACCGTGATATGGAATGTTCCCCATTCTACATTCTTCATTTACATTCTCCTTTTCATTTATTTGCCAGAGGAAGCCTTGCAACATTGAATAAAAGCACTCTAATACAACTCGGCCATTCAATGTCCGAGTTGTTGGCTTTTCTCTAGCTGTACTTCGACGCAGCTTATTTATGCAAGACAACCGGTGTAGTATCAACATCTTTTCCGATAAATGTTGGTGGAATCCACCTCAAAACCAGCTTTCGCTCCGCATCCTTCCTAGCGCCTGTCCAGAAATGATGCCAGTGACCACGGCGCATGTGTGGACGTGGAGAGGCGTGTCCAGTTCGTTCTTTCGGTTCTACCTCTTCAGAAGATGCCGAATTTTCGATTTTGACATCAGAGCGATATTTCCGGATTGCTGCACCAATCCGTATGCCTACATCCCACTTTCTTATATCCGAGTAGCGGTCTTTCTGCATTACAACCGCTTTAAGTGGACGTGCAGGTGTTTCTTCCCGTCCTTTTCCTGATGGTTCTGGAACAAGCTCCGCATTTTCGGCACATAGGTATAGCACCAACTGCAAGGTTTTCTGCAGCAAGTCTTCCGTACTTGCCTCAACTACTTTTCTGACCCGATCTGATAAAAATTGAGCCACTTCTTTACTTTCGACCCTATTGATATTCTCGTAAGACAACGAGATCAATTTTTGAAAGCTTTCTGTCACTGTTTTCGCTGACAGAGAAATTGGAAAACCGGTTGTTACTCCCGTCTTACCAGTAAACAGTAACCGAAGCTCATGTCCTCTTGAAAGTTCGTCATTTAGATGAACAAACACGCCATCGTATCCAAAGTGCTTCAACGTCTCACTTTGAAATTGAATATAAAAGCATTGGTATGGGAGTCTCATTAAGCACTCTGCAGGAACACTAAGATTCTCCTGTTTACAAAGCTCTTCTTCCAGCTGAGGATCCATAATAAATAATTCCTTGCTCACTCGCCACGGTGCCAAAGCACAGATTTGTTGACCATAATACGAGCTCATTAGCTGATCTTGTCCACACAGACCATATGCCATGGTTACCCCTTCTTTCATTGGAAAGTAGCACCACTCAGCCCAGCTCGTTTTTTTCTCATCACGAATTCTTTCCACACGGTCCCAGATATCTGGGACCTGATTTGTTAGATTGCGAACAACTTGTAATGGCACGCAATCCTGACCTGGTTTCTTTCTTTTCATTCTGCTTCCTCCCTTTCATTTTTGTTTGCAGTTCATTACAACGATTGTAACCAACTACACTATACTTTGCAAGCAAACACTTTACTATTTCTTGCTCTTTTTGAAATGTCTGCTGTTTTGCATCCTCTGCCGCGCACTCTCAATGCCGCGTGAAGAAAAACATAGATATTCTATGCCAGACATCTCTTACGCAGAGGCAGAGGATGGTTAGCTCCACCATCTGCCCTTCGTCAAGAACTACATCACTTCTTCAACACCTCGTTAACAAAATAATCGAGGTTAATCTTAGATAACCCAAACGCTCTCTGTCCTGCCAGTTTAATTGCTGCGGATTTACTCACAAGAGAGCGCTCACGGAAATCATTCTCCTGAGTATGTAGCCAACTGTCCGCCTCTTTTTCACTGCGAAAAGGGCCATAAACCTCATAGCTCCAACCGCTGCGACCTTCGTACTTACTACTAACTCCATACAATTTTTCATTATCCATGTTTTTCCTCCTTTTGACAAAAGGCAGAGGACGGTTGAATCCATCCTCTGCCTTCTACATTTGTTATTTTCCCTTACTTAAATGTACACTTGAGAGTCAGGATAGAAAATCTTAATGATTTTTCCCCTGCTCAAGTCCACCTTTCGGCAAATTTTCTGCTTTGACGTGACATTCTCTCCATCTCCAAGCGGAGAGAACTCGCCCTGTGTCAGTTCGTAGCCTACGTCAATGTAGCAATTCTTTTCTATAATATAGCGTTTCCACTCCTTATAGCAATAAAGAGCCCGTTCCATATTCTCCATGATATCCGCAGGGTACCCCGTCTATAATCTTTGATTTAGGCGGGGGTGAA
>ERZ772854.952-NODE-952-length-31308-cov-4.112437_pt1 | contig 31308 bp, 30 predicted proteins | sample MGYA00580844_ERZ772854 | MGnify/ENA primary metagenome ERZ772854 (study PRJEB29015, sample SAMEA2737727) | human gut metagenome | biome: human gut; feature: human-associated habitat; material: faeces | place: China | collected 2012 ...
GGTGTTCGCTTGCGGTACCGCCGCCATCATCACCCCGATCGGTCGCTTCAAGTCCGAGAAGTTCGATGTCACCGTCGCCGACGGCGGCTCCGGCAAGCTCACCTGCGAACTGCGCGACGAGCTGCTCGGCATCCAGCTCGGCGAAGTCGAGGACCCGCACAACTGGATGTGGAAGGTGTGCTGAATCACTCGCTGATTAGACATTGAGACCCCTTGCGAATACCAATGTTTGCAAGGGGTCTCGTCGTATCTCGGGGTAAGATTTCCGGCGTCTAGGAATGTCGTTCTCCAACATTCTCCAACAAATCTTCGGATTGGGCTGCGGGACGGTTTCGGCGTGGCGGAATCGACGGTGATTCGCTCGAAAAATCAAAAATCGGTTTTTGTATAAATATTCATGTAAGCCTTTTAGTATCTATTTATGTATGTTCACATGTCGGTGTGAGCAATAATCAGCGTTGACTATGACTCACTATTCCCATTATGGTGTGACTATCTGTTATCATGTGAGTGTGAATAAAAAACCCTATGGAGGTGAAGACTCCACAGGGTTGAAAAACGAAACCCTAGCAAGAGTTCCACTCCCAAGTTTAGTCGAGGGCGTGGAGGAAAGATGACGGAACAGATGGGCTACCGCAATGTAGATCGCGTATATGCTCTTGCAAGCCAAGGCAAATTCTCCAAGACTGATGAAAACGGCAAGCAGACGCTAGACCTACTGGCTTTGTCGATGATGACCTACATGGCCTCGAAGGTAATCGACAAAGAGGATGTGAACGCCGTCGTATATCAAGACCGTGCCTACTGGTGTTATTGGGAGGGTTGGGACAAGATGATAGAGGGTATGGGCATGGTCATCGACTCCAAGGAACATGATTTAGACACTGCCGCAGAAACAACAATGGCCCGCACACGGACAGCGCGAAACCGACTGAGCCGTGGTGCAAAGTTTTTACAAGAGCAGGGCTGTATAAAGCAGCTAAAGGCTCCGATTCCTCTAGCGGGGAAGAATGCCATCTGGCTTCTGTTGCTTGGTAATGAGAGGGAGAACCGCGAAGCTGAGCGAATCGCCCGATTGTATTTCAATCTTCCGCCCATGAAAGCTTGACACTCCCCATGGCTAAAGCCAGGGGCTTTACGGCGCAAATCGGTAAATACGCGAAAACCGCCCCTCTGCCAGCATTGCTGGGGAGGGGCAATGTGTGGTCAGATTTTTGGCAGCAGGTCGTATAAGGCTTGAGTGTCCAATGTCACGCCATGTATTCGGCTGAAATCAGCCTCACCGCCGTGCATCCTGTTGGCCTTGTGAAAACAATGAACTCCGCATTAGACTTGAAGCAGATCGAACAGAAAGGTGTCGTAAATGCCGCATGAGCTTGATGTAGTTTCGTATAAGGAAGGATACGGCCGAGGATTCGATGAAGCATTGAGACTCGTAGAACGATATGGGTACGTACTCAACGCGCCCAGAATGGTGATAAACGGAGCTGGCTACGACGGCTGGCATCCAGAAGACGAGTTCCCGAAGAAAATAACCATCACCGAACAGCAGTTGGACATTAAAAAACATGCGGCTGTGCAATCTGTGGTGGATTACATCAGGGAAAAGCATTGCAACATGTATCAGTGTCGCTATTACGACCAAATGGGCCAGCAAATAGACTTCGGCGATGGAGATAGAGCCAATCGAACCGCTGAATAGGAACAAGCCCGATGCAGAATAGGACGCCTTGGAAACGTTGCAATACTGCGGAAACCTGTAAGACGATTGCAGAATAGGACGCCCTAAAACGCAGAAAAGCCCCTCCCCCAGCAATGCTGAGAGAGGGGCGGTGGTGTTTGTTCGCGGCGATTACTTGGCGGCCATGCGTACCGGGTTGTATGCGACTCCGAATCCTGCGGCGATCAAACGCTCGATATTGACCTTATCGAAGACACAGCTCCAGTGCCATTATCCGTCATCAGAAAAGCCGTGGATTTTGATTGATGTAAGTTTTGGCACGCCAAAACTTACATCAATCAATGAAAAACGTCAAAAAACGCCCTATTTTTAGATGTCCATGTAAGTTTCAGATGACATCAACGTCATCTTCCCCTCATAAAGTGTCAGGAAAAGTTGAGGGTGAGTCGGTGCTTGGCACGTCCCATGATGGGGCTGAGGGAGACGGTCGAGGTGTGGGCTGAGGGGTGACGGGAGTGTCTGGCGCTGGGCGAGTGGTGTTGGTTGATGGTTGCTGTTGGATGGGTGCGGGTTGTGATTCGGATGTCCCGGCTGGCGCGGATGGTGCTTCTTCTGTTTGTTAAAAGACGCACTGAGCTGAGAACGGGTTGGAAAATGGCCGCTTTGCCTTGCGGGAGTAGGGCTGAGCGGCTTTTTCCGTTTTAACCGGTTTTAACGGTTTTTAACCTGTTTTTACGGAAAATGTGGGCAAAATGTGGGCAGAAATCGAGCCCGCGAAGCCCTCTGCCACAACGCGAAATCGGCCCCGTCCGGCCGCAGTCAAGCTCTGTGCGAGCTGTCTGCGATGCCGGGCGGGGCCGAACTATGTGTGGTTATGCGGCGCGGTCGAGGCGTTGTTTGATGGCGCTGACGCCGATGAGCGCGCCGGCGAGGATGCCGAGCGCGTTGAGCGTGGTCACGATGGCGTCCACGTGGGGCCAGCCCCATGCGGGGCCGACCGTGTTGACGAACACGGCGAGTGCGGGCAGGACGATGAGGCCGAGCCATTTGAGGATGTCGTAGACGCGGCTGGGGATGAGCCAGTCGGGCACGTCATGGGTGACGTAGGCCGGCTCGGGCCAGTCGCTCACATCGACGCCGGGAAGCGTTTCGCCGGTGTCGGTCGTGTTTTTGCTGTCGGTCATGTTTGCTCCGATCAAAAAAGGATGATGATGGTGGGTGGTGCCGCCGTCGGGGTGACGGCGGCATCGGTTGGTTTAGCGGCAGGTCACCACGTCACCGGGGTAGTAGACGTTGATGTTGCCGGAGGGTACGGTGCAGCGGCTGACGCTGTAGCCGTGGGAGGTGGCGAAATCCCACACGGTGTCGCCCCACTGGAGGACCTTTGAGACCCCGGTGGACGGTGCGGGGGTGGCAGTAGAGCCGCCGCCGTAGGTGACGACATCGCCCACGTAGTAGCGGTTGATATCACCGCTTGGCGTGTGCCATGCGGACAGGGGCCATGCGTTGTAGGCTACGGCGAGTCCCCAGATGGTCTCGCCCCACTGCATGACGTGGCTGATGCCACCCGTGCTGGTGTCGGCCGGAGGAGTGTTCGGCTGTGCGGGCGCGGCCGGTGTGGCCGGTGGCGTGGAGCCGCCGGTCGGGTTGGCGTACAGGTCCCACTGCCATGCGTCGCCACGGAAGATGTTGAGGTCGATGGGACTCCACGTGTTGACGACACCGGTGCCGCTGTACTGGCGCATGGCCTCGCCGTATGCGCCGATCATCCACGGGGATGCCTGATAACCGGTAGGCGACATGTTCGCGTACTGGGCAATCCACAGGCCGTACCGGTTGCGGATATCCTGCGGGATGGTACCAGCCACCGGGCCGGTGTACAGCAATGGGCGCACGCCGCCAGAAAGGCGTTCGCACTCACGCATGAAGCGGCGGACCCAATCCCAGTTGCCCCATGCGGGGTTATCATCCATCTCCCAATCCAACGCCACGATGCCGTGACGCCAATAGTTCGACGTATTCCGCCAGAAGAATTGGGCTTCCGCCTCGGGGTTGCCGCCCATCGCGTAATGGTACAGGCCGAACTTCTTGCCGCTGGCCTGTGCCTGGGCGATCATGCGGTTGGCGTCGGTGTTGACGCCGGACACGAGGCAGTTGTTGTTGACTTGGCCCGTGCCCCATGTGGTGCCGACCACGATGAAATCGGCCTGCATGTTGTACACGTCTACGCCGCACTGCCAGTTGGACATGTCCACGCCTTGCATGTCCGCGTGCGCGGTCGCCGGGAGCAGCATCATGCAGATGGCGGCGGCCAGTGCCGTGACCTTGGCGAACAGGCGCTTATGCCATGGCTTCGGCTTGTCCTTGTTATTGACCAATGTTTTCCCCTTTCTCGGGATGGATTGTTGTTTGTGGCCCACGGTCGTGGGTCAGGATTGTCACGGCCCACTCGGGGCCGTCAATGGAAAAGCCCCACACGGAATGGTGTGGGGCTAGAATCAGTCGATCTTGTACAGGCGGGGAGTGAACGTCTTATCGACCTCGCCCGTGGTGTTAAGTCCACCCGTTTGGGTGGCCTTGGAAACTGGTGGATGATCAGTGCCTGTGCGCGCCATGATTGAACACGAGGATGAGCGCGAGGAGCAGCAGGTATATGCCGCCTGCGATCATGAGACGCGTCACTGCCGGTCCTCCAGATATTTTTCGGCGGCGTTGACGATCCAGCATTGCGCGTCGAGTTTTTCGAGTTTGGCGAGTTCGTAGCGGACGGCCTCCGAATGGTCGTGCGCTTGGTCGCCGTAGATCAGGCTGATGATCGTGTTTTTGATCGTGTCGCGGCAGAGCTCGTCCATACGGTCGTCGAATTTCTCGGTACGCTCGCCCAGCCGCCGTGTCTTGGCGAAATGCTGCGAGAGCGGCGAATCGTATGGCAGGTGTTCCGGCCGTACGTGCGCGTACAGGCCGGTGGCCAACGCGTCCAAAGCGCCCGGCCAGACTTTAAGTCCGAGCGTGATGAGCGCGCACGCGCCACCCACACCCCCGAAACCAGCTAGAAACGTCTGAAACACATTACATCTCCTTAAAATTTTGTCATTGCGAGGGCATTGTGTCGCCGTCGAAGTAATCCACGCCAAGTGACAGTAGACGCTGGTAGTCCTCGGTGGGTGTCAGGATTGGCCGCCACCATTGGAAGAGACTGTCTTTCGTGGCGGGCGCGTACAAGCGTAGTGCGAGTGCGGTCGTGTCTTCCGGCAGGGTAAATTGCAGGATTTTCCTCCCAACCGTAGCCGTGCCATTTTCTGTCATATTCCACACACTGTTGTTCTCGCGTGCGAAGATGAGTCCGTTGCCGCACTCCGTCGCGCTGCCTTGGATCACGGTGAGTGAGCAGGCGAAGGTCATGTTCACGCCGCGGTACTCGGATATGTCCGGCAGAATGTACTCTGCGAACGAGTCCACGCTGCCGTTCGTATTCGTCACGTTCAACGCATACTGCGCGGCCACCGGCACAATCGTCGCATCGTTCGCCGCCCACCATTCCGCGTGTTTGAATCGCGGGTCGGGAATGAGATTTTGAATGACGCTCATGCGACCACCCCCATGAGGGTTAGGCGAGCGGCATCGTATCCCCGTCGAAAAAGTTGAGGCTGTCGAGCAGGGTCTTGTTCGCCTGGTATTCGTCCCACGTGCAGATGAGCATGTTCGTCACTGTGACGGTCGGACTGCCTGACTTGACGTGATAACTCATTGATATCGGATTGGAATTGTTGATGATCATCTTGTAGCTGACACGTTGTCTTGCGTTGATGTCGCCATCCGCTCCGATTATCGAGATAGTGCCGCCTGTGACGTTCATCTCGGCGCTGATCTGATATGTCGCCCCATTCACGCTCGGAAGGGTCGTGATATTCACCCACTTGTCGGCTTTCAGGGTGATGGTCGAGGATGGGCTCGTGCATAGGTTCGTGACCATCATCGGGCATCACCCGCCCGACGGACGCTCCTACTGAATTGGCATGGTGTCTCCCGTGAAGAAGCCCGGAAGCCCCCCCCCAACGGCAGTGTCGTAAGTGGACTTGGATTCGAGGAGAATGTTGCGAATCAGTATGAATTTGCCGACCGTGGACGGTGGCACGACACGTATAAGCAATTGCGTCGTGTCGGCCGGAATCGTGATGTCCGCGTCAATCGGCTTCGTCTGATTGTCTGCGATACCAGTCTCGTACAGGATGGAGTATCTGTTGCCGACGTTCGCATAGACGCGGAAGAGTGCGCCGGAGCCTTGCGCATAGCAGATTGAGTAAATGTGATACACGCCGGCCGGTGGAAGATTGACTCCCGCAAGCTGGTATTGCGCGTATATGTCACCACTGCCACTGGTCGTGGCACGCAGCCACCGGAAGCCGCTGACGGTCGGAAAATCCACAGTGCATCGTGATGGTATGCATTTGAAAATGGTGTTAGCCATGTTCGGGTCCGGGAACCAGTTAATCCTCTGCATTATCCGTCTCCTTGGTCGCGTCGAGCACGTCGGCGGGGATCAGTTTCATGGCCGCCGACAGTTGACTGGTCAGGATTGCGTTTTGCTTGTTGAGAGTGCCGATCTGCGCGGAGAGCGTGTCGATGACGTCGTTCGCGTCGGCTGGAATCTGCTGAGTCAAAATGTCTCCTTAAATACGAAACCCCCGCAATCCGCGTGGATTGCAGGGGTTGAAAAAATTGGAATGCTGGATTAGTCTGCGGCGGTCATCGTGTCGATGCGCGTAACGGCCTTAAGCTCGTCCAAGGTGAGGGTGCGTCCGAGATTCGTCTTCACGTCCGTCAACGTGACGGACGTGCCGGAATCGTCGAACGTGGCGAGCACGCCACGCTGATAGTCGCGCCAAGATTCGGCGGTGCCGTCAGCGCTGGAAAACTCCAATCCCAATCGGCACAATTCCGCTCGCACCGACTCCTTCGGCGGACGCAAATCAAGCACGCCAGACGGCTCGGCGGGTGTCACGGTAGGCGCGGTATCGGCGGTGGTTTCAGTGGTCACATCGGCCATAATCAATCTCCTTAATTCTGTTGGTTTTGTCTTGGCATGAGCGCTTCGTAGAAGCGCTCCTCGCATTCGTCCAGCATCGCCTGACTGGATTCATCCTCAAGGTAGGCGTCCAACCCCTCGACATCCCGCGTGCATGCCGTGTCGATGCCGCTGGACGGCTCCACGTCAGCATCATCCGCAGCCAGCGTGGCCACGAGCCTCGCATCCATGTCGTTGGACATGACGGGCAATCGCATACCGGCACGCGTCCTGTTGCGTGCGGCTGTCAGCGGATCGTCCAACACTTCCCCATCGGCGGCGAGCATGCTCACACTGGTGGCGGAATCCGCCAAAGCCGATTCCAGCGCTTCGAACGCTCCAGTCCACACGCCCCTGCCGGTCTTCGGGTCATACCGGCTCACGTCCTCCCTGCCCTGCATGATCGCCGCGATCGCTTCACGGGTCGAAGCCAATCCGAGCAGCGCCTTCCACGAGACGAGCACATCAGGCTGGAAAACGAAACTGTCCGACCCGTTCACCGGCGGATCGCAGCGGATGATGCACAATCCGTTATCATCCATTTCGAAAGTCGCTGACAACATTTCCTCCAATCATTTGACCAGATAGGCGAGGTATTCGGCATACACGTCGACCGGGCAAGGCTGGTCGGCGTTGAAAAGCTTCAACTGGAAGCCGCTCTGGCCGCCCGTGTTTACCGGGTGCGCGATGATGCCGGCCCATTGCGAATCCGCGTTCGCGACCACGTAATAGTGGCCGTATTTCGTCGGACTGAACGTGCAGTTGACCTGCATTGATGCGCCGGTCGCGATCTTGTAGCCGGGATTCGGCCACCACGCCCTCCACGCGGCAGCGCCGTGGAACGTACAACGGTTCGTGATGCCGCCAAGAAAGCCGCCGAGATACAGGTATCCGGTCGCGATGTTCGCTCCGACTCCGACGGTTCCGTTCGCGTCGGCAGCTTCGAGCCAGACATTTGAACCATTCGGACTGTCGCCGCACAGACTGAGTGACGCTCTCTGTTTCTTGCTCTCGTCCGGCTCGTCATAATCCGTGTTCGCAAGGATGAACACCCGCGATACGACGCCATCCCTGCCGGTGCCGCCCTTCCTGATCGGCTTGGACTGGAGCTGCAGGAAAGCAGCCGGATCGTGCTCGGTGACGCGTCCGCTCCACAAGTCCAATTCGCCCATCTCACCGACCTGATTCGACTGGATGGCTGACGCGATGGCCGGATTCTTCCAGTAGGCGGTCTCCCCCTTGTACGCTGGGAATTCAATGCCGTCGCCCACGAACGTCTCCGTGCCGCCGACGAGGCTAGTCCGATAATCCGGGCTGATGCGCACCCTATGCCCGCTCGTGCGGGTCTGGAACGTGCCGGTCAGCACATTCGACTTGCCCTCACCGTCAAGATAGACAGTCTGGTTATGGTTGGAATCCCACATTTGCAGGCCCGTCGAGTTGAGCTTCACGCCAGTGTTCGCAGCCTCGCTGGACTGGAATATCGCGCCGGTGAACACGTAGCCCTTGAACTGGCCCGCCGCCACCTTGTCGGACGTGATAGTGCCAGCCGCGATCTTCACTGCCGTCACGCTGTTCGCGGCCAACTTGTCGACGGTTATCGCGCCGGACACGATCTTGTCGGCGTTGACCGCGTTGACGGCGATCTTGTCCGCGTTAACGCTGTTGGCGGCAATCTTGTCGGTCGTGACAGCGCCAGCCACGATGTCGCCCGCATTGATCTTGTGCGCGTTGAGCAACGCAACGGTCATGTCCTCCGTGACGCGGAGCTTCGCGGTCGTGACCGAGTTCGCCGCCAATTTGTCGGTGGTGATGGCGAGCGAGACGATGTTGCGCGCCTGCACGCTGTCGGCGGCGAGCTTCGCGGCGGTCACCGCGTCGGCCACCAGCTTGTCCGTGGTGACGCTGTTTGCGGCGAGCTTGTCCACCGTGATCGCATTGGCTTTGACCTTTTCGGCGGTCACGGAATCCACGGCGAGATGCTTCGCGGCCACGGTCCCAGACGCGAGGATGTTGTTCGCCACGAGGTCGAACGGCGTGAAGCGCGTGCCATCCCACGTCAGCACCTCGATAACGCGGTCTGTGAGCGGCACGAGCACGGACGGGCTGGCGTTTGGCGCGCCGGTCCAATACGTGTAGAAGTCGGCAAGCATGGACGGCGAATTGTTCTTCTCACCCTTCCAGCGAGTCCAATACTTCTGCGTCCGCCACCACATGTCGCCCGGCTTCAGCCCATCATGCGCGGGTTCGTCCGGTCCACGGTAGATCAGATTCTTGCCGTCCGCAGTGGTCTGCGCCTTCTTGGCGGCGGCCTGCGCCTGATTCGCCTGCGCGGCCGCGTTCGCGGCCGTGGTCTGAGCCTTGTCGGCGGTGGACTGAGCGGTTTTGGCCGCATCATTCGCCTTGACGGCGGCGTTCGCCGCATCGGTGGCCGCCTTGTCCGTCACGGCCATCCATGTGCTGCCGTTCCACCGTTTCGGCGTGTTAGCGCCATTCGTCGTGTCTATCCACAGTGTCGTGGACTTGCGCATCGACGCATCCGGAGCAGTGGACTGGATGAGCACGTCGGCCTTGCCGTTCGCCACGCCAGCGGCGGCGGCAGCAGCCGTGTTCGCCTTCTGCGCGGCATTCGCCGCATCGGTGGCGGATTGTGCCGCACTGTCGGCCGTGGCTTTCGCTTGGGTCGCGACGCTCGAAGCATTGACTGCTGTGGACTTGGCGGCATTGGCGGACTCATTGGCCGTGTTCGCCAGAGTCTGCGCATTGCCAGCGGTCTTCTTCGCGCTCTCGGCGGCGGTCTGCGCGGCATTGGCGGCATCCTTGGCCTGACCTGCGGTCGCGGTCGCGCTCTCGGCGGCGGTCTGGGCGGCATCCGCCGTTGACTGGGCCGTGCCTGCGGCGCTCTTCGCACTGTCTGCCGTGCCCTGCGCGTTTTTCGCTGCGGCAGCCGCATTCTCAGCGGCCTTCTTCGCGTCGGTGGTCTTCGCGGCATTATCCGCGATGTCGGACTTCGCCTGCTCGATCTGCTTCGCATTGTCCTCCACGTCGGCATAGCCCATGCGGTTCCACTTGGAGCCATCCCACACGAGCGTATCGATCACGCGGTCGGCCAATGGCACGAGCACGGACGGCGAAGCGTTCGGAGCGCCCTGCCAGTACGTGTAGAAGTCGGCAAGCATGGACGGCGAATTATTCTTCTCGCCTTTCCACCTTGTCCAATACTTCTGGGTCTTGAGCCACAGGTCGCCGACGATCAGCCCTTTGGAGGCGTCCGGCATGTCAGGCCCACGGAAGGTATGGTTCTTCGAGTGGGCTTCGGCATACGCCTGCGCAGCCGACTCCTTCGCCTTCGATATCTCGCCGTTCGCCGTGGTCAGGTCGCTTTTGGCCTGCGCGATGTCCTTCCGGGCCTGCGACAGGTCGGCCTTGGCCTGCGTGAGCGTCTGATTCGCCGCGTCGAGACCGGCCTGATTCGCCTGTATGTCCTTCCTCGCCTGATCGAGCTTGGCCGTATTGTCCTGCAAAGCCGTCTTGTTGTCAGCCAAATCCTGCTGGATTTGTTTGACCTCTTCAGGCGAGACAGCCGACGCGACCGTCACCGAGGCGATGGCCGACCAGCCGGAACGGTTGCCAGCATGATCCACGGACCTCAGCGCATAGGCGTGCCGGGAACCGGCTGTCAGACCGGTCACGAGGTAATCGCCCGGACCGGACTGGGTGGCGCTGATGACGGTCATGCCGGCCGCATTGACGCCCTCGCCGACCTCGACATGATCGAAGTCCGATTCCATCGACGCGCCAGTGCTTGTCCTGCCATCCCAGTGGACGGTCACCACGCCCAACTCGGACGCGAGGACCGGTCTCGACGGCACGGAGCACGGCGTCGTGTCCGATTCGACCGTGGCCACGAAAACGCTTGACCATTCGCCGAGCTTGTCCGAATACGTCGGCACGGCCCTGACGCGCACCTCGATCTGCGTGCCGCAGTCCAAGCCGCCGAAGCCGAGCTGCGTCTTATCGGTCGTGCCTGCCGAATGCCAGGGCGCGCCATCCACGTGCTTGCGCCACTCAATGGCGTAATTGCTGATCTCGATGGACGTGTTGTTCGTCGCTTCGGTCACGGCGGACCACGAAGCCGTGGCCAGACCATGCGCGAAACCATCCGAACCAATGTAGGCGTCCGTCTGCACCACAAGACCAGTCACGGCCTTCGGCGTCCGATGGTCTTTTTCCGGAGCGGGCAGGCCACCACCGGTGCCGCCGTTGATGGCGCCACCGGTGATGCCCTGTACTCGTTTCGCCTGACGTACGGTCGCATCGTAAACCTTGTCGTTCAACACGACCGAAGCTTTGAACTGATTGGATTCCAAGCTCAACGTGACCTGCTGGACACGCACCTTCTCCCCATGCATGACGGTTGGCGCGGTGATCCAGTCACCCGGACGGTAATCGATGAGAGGAAGACTCGGAGCATCGTTGACACGCAGGGCCCTCGTATACTGGCCTCGAACACGTGCCGCAGTATCCAGAGTGGATTGCATATAGAGGGCGGCGGTATCATCATCGCTGATTCCCTGCTGGGATAGATACGTCTCCCACTTGCCCCAAGGGGAAGGCGCTGCGGGATTATCCCTCGTGAAAGCCTTGTTGTTATCTCCCTGCACGAGAATATGCGAGGCCAATGCCTCGATGCTTTCCTCTTCCGGGGCTTCGAGCACGTCATGCGCCAATTGGACGGAGATGCGGCTCAGATCACGGCATAATGCCGTGGAGTCCATGTTCCAGATTTTCAATGTCCGCTTGTCGAAAGCCCAGTCGCAAATCTTGTTGCCGGCGAGATTCGCCAACGCGGTGAGACTGCTGATGCCCGGCGTGTAGGCAAGCGTCATGACGCTCTTCCACGCAGCGCCCGCCGAATCCCTGCCCGTGTCGAAACCGCAGGTGACGGGGATACCGCCACGGGTCTTGTTCTCATCAAGGAACGTGCGCATGACCAGACCGGCAGAGGCCTTCTTGAACACACGCTTGCCCTTATCATCCCCGTCGCCCTCCAGATGATTGAGGTCGAGCATAAGGGCCTTGTTCAAAAGCCATGCGTAGGAGGGGCAGGTGAACGTCACGGTATCCGAAGAGTCCAAGGCGTCACGGCTGCGGGAGATGAGTACGAAACGACCGTTCAATGGTTCCGTCCATTTTCCGCCATCGGACACTTCGACCGCGATTTCCAGACCGGTTTCGAGCTTGCGTTCGAGAATCGACCCATTCAACGCCTTACGGGAATACTCCAAGCGGAGAGCGCCCGTGTCATCGTGCAGGAAACTCGCGGAAAACGAGGACGGCTGGGGGAGCAGGCCCAGAGTGTCGCCGTTCGGCTTGTACGCCTTCAAACGGATGGAGAGGTTCTTCATAAGTACCTTCCCGTCACCACCATGCGCGACGCACATGCATGAGCGCATCTCCCGTCGCACCCGTGGCGGTGACCTTCAATCTGTACAGTTCGTAAATGTCAGGCCATACCTGCAGGATTCCGCCTGCCGGATAATCCAATCCGGTGGAAACGTCCGTGCCGGTCGGAGTCCAGGAGTTCGCATAGTCGGAACGCCATGCGCGCATGATGTCGGGCCTGATGTAAAGAGGTTTCGCACTGTCCGCAGCACCCGTCCAACTGATGCCGGTGTTCGACGTGGGGTCGGTCAGGGAGACGGAGGTGACGGTGCTGGGGAATCGGAAAACGATGTCGGTCAACGGGGCGTCTCCCCAGAAACCGTCGCCGGGGATACCGCCCTCGAACAATAGGCTCTCGGAATTGTTGGCCTCACCACGCCACATGGTGATGAAATCCGCCAACAGTGAGGTACTGTTGTTCGCTTCTCCCGACCATCTTGTCCAGAACCTGTTGATGGTGACGGGTTTCGGGAACACGAGACCGTCCTTGTTCAATGGCAATGGGCGATCCCAATATTCCGATTCATGCCACCATATGTCCGGCATGGCGAACTTCGCGGTGAACGACACCAGATTATTCGGATGGGAACTGTCATCGTCGGCGGTCAACGAGGTGAGCTCCACCCGCGTGGACTGCTCCACACCGTCCTTCACCCTCGTAAGAGTCAGGTTAGGCATGGAGCACAATCGCATGATTCGAGAGGATTCCTCATACACTTTCGGTGTGAAGGCGTCCACTTTCAACGTGATCTCACGCTCGTCGAACACGGGCGGAACACCCAGATTCAGGGTTCCGCTCACGCCGGGCACCGTAGTGACCGTTCTGCGGGTGCTGATGCCCGGCATGAGCGTGGAGCCCACGATGACCAGACAGTTCTCCGTATCCAACACAACCCCGTTGAGTTTGTAGGACATGGTGGAGAGCATCATTTCCTCCTACTGCAAGAGACCGAGGTTCGCGTACTGGTCGAGCTTGTTGTTTTTCTGAACCTCGATTGGTGTGACGCTCGGATAGATGAACGTCTGGTTGTATGTGTCGCCCGAACTGGTTTCGATGGGCATCGACCAGCCTCCGGACTTGGAACCGCCGTTCAACCCTCCGGAAGGCATGGTGATCTGGCTGGTGCGCCGCGCGTCCGCAATGTATTTGCTGGGAATGCTGCCGGTCGCGTTTATAGCGGCCATGATTCCCCTGCCGTACAGGTTTTCCATGCTTTGCACGGCGGCCTTACGTATCACGTACTCACCGGTACTCACATCCGTGTAGGCATTCAACGGAACCGAATCGCTCGTATTGTTGCCCTGACCAACCACACGTCCGGTCTTGGTAACACCCGAACCAGCGACCTCACCGCCCTCAGCGTTCTGGCGTTTGACACCAAACACGGCAAAGAACTTCTGCTTCGCCCATTCCCAACCGGATTGCATGGCGCTCCAGAAGGAACTGGACACGCTTTTCGTACTGGCACCGAACTGAGCGTTATAGCTGCTGCCGTTCCATTGCCAGCCCTGATTTGAGGCCGACCTCTTGGCGTTTGCGGCTCCTGCCGCGTCACCGTCGAACGACGCGGTGGGATGCTGGGCATCCCAGTTGCTGGCGTTCGCATCGGCGCTGGCCTTTGCCGGGCCTGAATTGTCCTTCGCGTTCAGGTCGGCGGACGGAGCCAACTGGTCGTAGGCGTTGAGATTGCCTTCGACGTAATCCAACGTGGCTTTCGTCAGATCGTCGGCGTTCAGCTTGGTCGTGTAACCATTACCATCAGAACCGGCCTTGAACAGTTCGGCATGCTTCTTGACAATATCGGTGGCGACGATCGCCTGAGTGCCATCGGCATCAAGGACAATCGTGTACTTGCCGGAACCGTCGGTGCTGACGTTCTTGCGTAGCTCGTCCATCTTCGAGCTGACCTGATCCATGCTCGTGATGGCACCACTGTTGATGCCTTCGAGAATGGTCTGGAACACCGCCGTGTTACCGTCCCCGGGGAAGATGGCTCGCAGATTGCTCAGATATTGGGTGAGAGCGGTCTTGGTCTGCTCCGTTTCGGCTTTGAACAGGGTGGTGACCTCCTCGGGGGTCAGACCATAGATCTGCTGCAACCGTTGCGCGGAATCGGCGGGAATACCCATGCTGTCGGCGGTGGCGAGGAACTGCTTCGCCAATTCCGCCTGCTTGGCTTTCACCACGTCGGTGGACGCGCCGGACTCGACCATGCTCTTCAACAGGTCATGACCGGAATTGCCCAGATTCTCCAACGCGGATTGCGCCTCGCGACCGGCCTCGCTCATCGTGTTGAACGAGCCCGTCACGCCCTGGATGCCAGCAGCGTTCGCATCCCAAACCGGGCCGCTCTGCGCGGCCAACTGATTGACGCGGGCTATCGCATCCCCCATATTGGAATACGTTTCACCGTAGTCGGAAGCCGCGTTCAACGCATTCTGCTGAGCTGTGCGTTGACGTTCTGCCCAATCCGCAGCAGTCTGCTGAGCCTTGGCCAGCATCTGAGTACGTTCGGCCTGAGTGGAAATGGCGATGGACACCGAATCGGAATCCTCACCAAGCTTGATGAGCTTCGTGGCATAACCCTCCGCATACCCGTTCGCTTGGGCAATGGCCTCGGAATTGGCTATGTACTCGTTGCGCTGATCCTCAAGCGCGGTTTTCACCTTCTGCGCGGCCCTCGCCAGATCGGCGTTCTTGCCTATGCCATGACCGACGTTGACATTGTATTTCTCAATCGTCGCATCGAGCCGGTCAAGTGTCGCCTGGTATTCGGCCTGCGAACCGGTAACGGACTTGGTGAGATCGCTGACGTTGAGACCGAGCTTCTTGGCCGCGTCGCTCACCGAATCAAAACCCGTGGTCATATCCGACCACCAGTCGAACTTCGTGCCGGAATAATCCGTGTTGTCGAAATTCTCCTTGATGGCCTTGCCAACCTCGGTGATTCCCTCGGCTGCGGACTGAGCGGAATCCGGTATCTTCTCCAACGCGGTGCGAATGTTCTCGGACGCCTGCTCATTGGCCTGAGCGGTTTTCACATACTCCGAGTAGGCGGCAGTCACCACGGCCACGCCAGCGGTCACGGCGGCTCCGACCGGCCCGCCGAACGCGCCCAGCACGGCGCTGCCGACACCTTTGGCCAAAGCACCGGTCTTTCCTAGCACGCCGTTTGCGTTCCTCACGCTGTCGGCTATGCCATTCAAGGCCGGGTTGGCGGCGATGAAACCGCTGACCGCATCCTTCATGCTCGCGCCGGCGGTCTTGGTGGTCACGCCGAGCCCGTTCAACGCCTTCTGGTATTCGACCATGCGCAGCGTGTTCTCGACCAGACCGGTCTTCACCGTGTTCCAAGCGGTCATGCCCGCCTTGCCGAACGTGGCGTACAGGCCTATCGCGGCCTGAATCGGTTCGGGCAGCCTGCTGAACGCATTGGCGGTGGCCTCGGCGGCTTTGGCGACCGTGGTGATGAGCGGCGCGCTGGCCTTCAACGTGGCGGCAAGGGTACCGCCGAACGTTTTGGACAGCTGGCCCACGGTCTTCAGCAGCTGGTTGAACGCGGGGCTCGCGTCGCCAACCGCTGAGAACACCTTCTGGAAGCCTTCGGACACTCCCGACGAGAATCCGCTGATGCCGTCCTTCGAGTTTTTCAGAAGACGGCTCGCGTTACGGGTGAACGAGCTGATCGTATTGCCCGCATCGGTGAACATTCCGGCGGTGGTGTCGCGCAGCTCGTAGGCTGCGGAACCGATGTCCGAGAAGGCGTTGCGCATCTCGTTCTTCGCGGCTTCCGCGCCCTTGGCCCACGCCTTGAACGTGGTCTGGAATCTGGCGGAGTTCACCGCACGGTCGGCCTTGCCTACAGCCGTGCTGAACCCCTCGAGCCCGTTCTGGCTTTCCGCCAACGCGGAATACAGGCCCGTGGCGATGCCCCACACGCCCTTGAACGAGTCCTTCAGATAACCGGCCTGTTCGACCACCTGCTTCATCGACGCGACGATCTCGCCGGTGGCTCGGGTCTTATCCACCCAGTCGGCGAACTTCGAGGCCATATCACTGAAATAGGAGGCGGCGCGAGGCAGGTACTGGCTGGTGCCGTCGCTCAAGCGGAGGAACGACTCCACCACGCTCCGCAGTCCCGGATTGAGATTGTCCACGGCCTCGGAAGTACGGGAGAATATGGTGGACAGCTCGCCGGCCTTGTCGGACTCGCGGATGATGTCCGCCAACCCCTCGACCACCTTGCCCTCGCTGGACGCGATGCCGGTCATGCCGGGGATAAGCGTGCCGCTCACATCGTCCATCAGGCTTCTGATGGCCGGACGCGCCTTCTCGTAGAACGCCTCGTCCATGGCGTCGCCGAAACCGGCGAGCTTCGTCGTGGCGATGTCGATCTGGTCGCTGAACGTGGCGCCTTTTTCGCCCCACGCATGTTTGAGCACGACGAACGCCGCACCCAAGCCGGTGATGGCGGCGGGAGCCGCGAACGCGGCCTTGCTCATGGCTCCGAGACTGGCGGCGACGCCGAGCACGCTGGAGGAGAGGTTCACCGCGCCGGCGGACACTCCGCCGATGACGGCGCCCACCGCACCCAGTATGGGAACCTTCGTGTCCAACGTGTCGAACAGGTTCACCAATCGCTGGAACTGGTTGTTGACGCCGCGAAGGCCGGTGGCCCCGTAGAGCATGCCGTCGATGAGCTTGCCCATGTCCGTGGCATGCAATCTTGCGTAGATCTCCACGCTGCGCGGGCGGGTCAGGTACATGAGGTGGGCGGAAGCCGCAGCGGACTTGAGGTCGAGGTCCATCTCCAGCTTGTCGTGGTCGTTCTGGAAATCACGGGCCTTGCGCCGCGCCTCGCTCACATCGAGATCGAGGTTCGCGACGTATTTGAAGTCCTTGTCACGTCCGGCGAGATGGCCGGCTGTGTTCATGCGGTCGATGGCCTGCCTGTAGGAGTCCTCTATCTCCTTGGGCAGGTTCACGTAACGGCGGCGAAGGTCGTCCAGCTCGCGTTTGAGCTTGTCCGCGCCGTCCGTGTAGAACTTGACGCGGGCTTCCTTGCGGTTCAGCTCGTCGGTCTTGCGGGCCACGTTCTCGAGGTCGGAAATGACCTTCGCGTAACGGTCGATGTCGATGCGAATCTTCGCGCCCGGATCGTTTTCAAGCTGTTTGATATCGCGCCTGATGCGGGCAATGGCGAGGTTGGCCTCTTTCATCTCCACGACGTTCGAACCCAACGGTTTGAACTTGAGAATCGCGTCCTGCAGGGTGCGGATACGACGCTTCGTCTTATCCAGCACGTTGATTTGCCGGTCACCGTACTTGCGGGTGAGCGTGGACGTCTTGTCCATCGCGTCGCCGTACTGCTTCACCAGCGTCTTGTTGTGCTTGAACTTGGCGGAACTCGTATCGACCGAACGGTTGAACTTCTGGAAGGAACGGTTGGCTGCTTCGACCCTCTGACGCAGGGAACGCAGGTCGCGCAGCTGCTTGGTCAGATCGACCTTCGGGGAGATGTCACGCTCCTCGATATCCTGCACGGCCTTGCGCAGCGCGCTCGTATCGCCTCGCACCTCGACGGTCTTGGAGAGACGGTCGTTGTTGATGCGCCGTTTCGCCGCCGTCCAGTTCGCGTCGTCCACGTCGATGTTCAGCGGAATGGTGAGACTGTCATCCGCGTACTTAGCGAGCTTGCGGCGCAGTTCGAAACCGAACTCCGTGGTGTCCGGGTAGATGCTGATGCCAACGGCACCGCCCTCGTATATTGCCATCGGCGAACCTCTTTTCGGTTATCAGGAGGAGAACAGGGCCTTTATCGAATCGAGGCTCGCCTCGACCGGTTTTTTCGGCTGTTCCGTGTCCGGGGGAAGAATCGGAGTGAACTCTGGGTGCTTGCCGTTCTTGGTTTCCATGAGCCCGCACGTCAACGCGCCCACATGGTTGAAAATGCCCAACAGGAGGCTCGTGTCCTGCGAATAACGGTGATAGGAGAGCATGCGCCGTGATTCGCCCTCATCGGCGGTCTCGGATCGCATGGGATGATTCAGCAGCCATTCGCGGTACAGGGACTCGTCATAACCCGACAAACCCTGCAGGAGTCTTACGAGAAACCCGCCGTCATACTCGTGGAGGGCGGCGGGCATATCAAGGTTGTAGAAGCGTCTGAAGTCGCAGGTCAGTTCGACCGGGCAGTTTCGGTAGGCGTCCTCGACGCTTCGGATTTTCCCAGTTCGACCCTGTAGAACATGCTCAGGGCAAGGAACGCTGAGAACAGGACGTTGCCGTCACGGCCCGTGGCCCACTGTTCGTAAGCCTTCTCGTCCTTGGCAAGACCCTTGTAGAAATCATTGGAGATGGATACGACGCGGGCGACGAGCAGGGCTGCGTCCATCAGATCATCCTTGGCGTCGAGCAACGGCATCTGACTGTCGAGAAGCGTGAGAAGCACCGTGAAATCAGCGGACTGCTCCGCGTTGAAGTCGTATGCGGGAACCAGCTCTGGAAGCCCCTTCAACTCCGGGTATTCCTCGACAAGCTGGCCGAAAGTTTCGGGAAACTCCTTCTTCGGAGTCTCGGTGTCGTTTTTCTTGGCGGTCATTGCCGTCCTCCTATCCGTGAAACCCTATCCGTGAAACCCTATCCGTGAATGAAGAATCCCCATACGGCCCGGATAGGAGAACCGTATGGGGATGAATCAATGTCAGGCGGTGGGAGCCGGCAGCTTCACCCCGCCGAGAGTGGAAGGCTGGCCCGCGAGCCGGATATCCTTGCCAGCCTCGACTGTGGCTGGCGGGTCTCCACCATCCGCAGCGCGGATGGCTGCGGACCCTACTTGAAATCCTCCGGACTGAACAGCGCGTAGCCTCCAGTCTCACCGTTCGGGCCCTTCTTCAGGGCATCGGTGGACTTGACCACCGCGTTGAAGCTGAACTCGGCGAACTCGTCGCCGGTCAGGTCGATGGTGTCGAACGTGAAATCGGTCTCCGGCAGATACAAGCCGAAGGACAGTTTGTCGCCGTCATCGTAGGCGAGGACGAACAAAGCGAGCTTCTGCACGATCGGCTTGATGGGCACGATCACGCCGCCGTGGTCACCATCCCAGCCGCCGGTGACCTTCTTCAACGTCGCCTTGTCTCCCTGGACGCTGGCGCCGCTGACGGTGATGGTCGGGGCTTCGGTGGAAGTGCGTGCGGCGGCCATCAGCCACGTGTCGATGGTGGTGGTGTCGCCGCCGTCCTTGCTGAAGCTGATCTTGTTGGAATTGGACGTGTGGCCGAGATTATCCCAAACGGGAGTGTCCGCGGTGCCGACATTCACACTACCGGAGTTCAACAGAAACTGGTTGACGCCGGCAGTCGGGATGGCGGTCTTGGCCGGGGCCGTGAACACGGTTCCTCGCGCGGCCTGAAGCAGCGCATCGCCGTTAATAGCCATGATGGTTCCTTTCGGATATTGGATTTGGGTAAAAGAAAAGGGCCGGCCATGTGGCCGACCCCTGTAGGTCAGATGAGGTCCCGCGCGTCCATTGATGCGTCGAAACCGTATTCCTTGATGTTCTTGCCTTGGTTCTCCTTGGCGTCGCTGCGACGCTGTGGGGAATCAATGCTGTTGATGCGGCTTATCTTGCCTGCCGAGGTCTTCTCCTCGAACGGCCATCCCATGACGGTGCGGTACAGGTCGCGGGCAAAACCGCTCGGATTGTTCGTGTCGGCGGCGAGAACGGTGAACGATACGGTGAACCGCCACAAGCCCCTGTCAACCTGTTGGCCGGGAGACACCTCATAGAGAATCACCCGGCCGTTCTCGGTCACGGCGTTCAGGTCGAGGTCGATTTCGCTGTACACTGCGACCGACGCCCAATCCTCGTTCGGATATTCACGGTTCAACAGTTCGTAGACGACCTGTTCGGCGTCGATGCTTTCCCTCACATCGATGGCGAGGTGTTTGAAGATGTTGTCCATGACGGCCTACACCTTCAGCTTCGACGCAACGTTGCGCATGGAATGCATGCCGGCCAAACGACGTCCGGCACGATTGTTGACGTAACCGAACTCCAAATGCGAGGCGATTTCCGTTCCCTCACGGCCTTTGACGCTGAGAACGACCGAATGGTCCTGCGCATGGCCGGGGCGGACGGAGACGTCGATGCGATCCGTCAAGTCCGCTCGCGCCACCGCATGATTACGGTCGTCAACCGTTCCAACCCCCATCTGCGTTTTGACCATGACGGCCGCTTTCTCGGCTGCGGCGAGGGTTATCGAGGGGCCGAACATGAGCGCCACGTCACGGCCTATCCCCGGTCTGATGGTCACGCGGCCCATCGGCGCCCACCTCCTTCGACCATACGGGTTCGGGAATGCCGCCGGGCACGTAGCCGCCGATGACCACGCGACGGCAGCGAACCTCCCAATGACGGGAAAGCACGCTGCCGTTGCCACGCCATGTCGGATAGCCATCGGCGTCATACCAGTCGCCCTTGTACCAGATACGCGAATGAATATCACCAGGCCACTGGCGTGCGAGAATCTGCAAGGGCGTGACCTCCTGAAGGCCCCCGCCGTTCTGCCCGGAAGGACTCTTGTCCTCGGCGCCACTGATGGAGAACATGCCGGCCTGCTGGGCGCGGCCTTCGACCGAACACACGACCTTCACCGGGTCGCCGACCTGCTCGTGATAGCCTCCATGCGCGTCCTGCACATGACGACGGTTGACCACGATCACGTAATCCGTATCGAACAATTGGCGGACGCCATGGCCGGTCAATTCCGTACGGTCGTACAGGTGACCTCCGCCCAGCTCGTCGATGTCCACCCCGTCGTAGAGGTGGCCCATGTCATAGGTCTCCATAAGCGCCTCACATGCCGTAGGCGCGGTCGAGACCCATATGCACGGTGCCAATCGGGCCCATCGAGTCGGAATGGCCTTCCAGCAGCGCCTTCTCACGTTTCGACACGTACAGGTTCATGGAACCGTCCTTGCCGGGCGGATTGTCCTGCGCATCGAAGTTCGTATACGAGTAGCTGCCGTTCGATTCGGTCTTGAACTGCCGGTAGCGGACGACACGCAACACCATCTGGCTCACCACATAGCCAAGCGTGCGCTCCTTCAACAGGCCGTTCTGATAACGCGGGGCCACGTTCTGGCATTCAGCCTGAACCATGTCGGCAGCGACCCCGCACTCATTGAGCAGCCATGCGTTGGGAAACCGGTCAAGGAGAAGGTCGGGCTGGTCGAGCGCGTTGACACGCAACCATTTCAGCCAGTCGATGGAATCGATGGAAGCCACGACCCCTCCTTACTATCCGAGGACGGAAGCCTTCGCGGTGCTGACGGCCTCCTGCAGGATCGGCATCATCGTGCCGTTGGCCCACAGGTCGTACTTGACCGGGGCGCCACCGGAGAACATGGCTCCGATGAAACCGTCGTTCACGCTCTTGTTGATGCCGTATTCGGGATCTTGTCCTTCTGCTGTCGGGCCGGAGGCGGTGAAACCAAGACCCGTATCGTTGAACGACGGGAACATGATGAACGTGCCGTTGGGGATCAGCGTGTTCGTATCCACCGGCATCTTGAAGCCGTTGTTGACCTCAAGGTCGGTGTACAGCACGTCGATCATGCGCACGTCGGCGAGGCCGCAGGCGGTACGCAGCACGTCCAGCACTTCGGCGCGGGTCAGGCGCGGCTTCGAATTGGCAAGGGAAACGCCCGTGTATTCGGTGATGAACGACTCGTTGGTGCGCAGCGCGTCGATGACCTTGCTGGTGGTCAGCGCGGCACCCGGAGTACGGCCACGCTCCTTCTTGATGGCGTCCACCCACTTCTGCACGTCGGTGACCGGATCGGACTTCACGTCCGACCAGACTTTGGCGGGAGTGAGCTTGGAGATGCTGGTCGGACGGTCGAACGTCCACGTGTTGGCCTTCAGGCCGTTCTCCTCGACGGTGATCTTCGCGTCCACCATGGCGGCGATGCGGGCCAGTTCGATGCGTACGGCGGCTTCCTGGCCCAACTGGGTGAGGATTTCCACGGCCTTGTCATGCAGCCACGTGGAATCGCCCGTGTGGTTGATGACGTCGCGTTCGGAGATGTGGCCCATCTTCGACAGCGGGATAAGGCCCGTGTAGTTCTCGCCGGACTGGGCGACGGTCTTGCCGTGAGCGGCCTCCGCGTCCCAGGCGCGGAACTTCATGGCGTCGGTCTCCTTCGGCGGGATGATCTTCTGCCACGTCACCGTGTCCTTGCCGTCATTCGACTTGACGGGGAACACGGAGCCGAACGGCAGCAGGCCGTCGATGAAATCGAAGCCGGACTGCACCACACCCGACGCCTCGGACGGGCTGATGATGTTCTTTTCCAGGGTTCCACTCATTGAGGGTTCCTTTCAGATATACGAAAGCCCGCCACAATGGGCGGGCTTATAAGGGTTGTTGGATTGGTTACTTGGCGATGCCGGCTGTCTTGAGTGCGGTCACGATGTCCGCCGCGCTGGCGTCCGCCGCGATGGTCACCTGCTTGACGCCGCCGAGCGCGTTCGCCGTGGCGGCGGGCAGCGTGTAGGCGGGGGGAATCGTCGGCTTGTCCTTCAGGCTGTTGTAGGAGCCGTCGAAATTCGAGTTGCCGGTGCCGGCGCCGATGGCGGTGCGAGCTGCGGCGGCATCGTTGGCGGTCAGGATGCTGCGGCCGACGGTGGAGGCGTCGGTGATGTTCGCCGCGGTGACCGTTACTGGAACCGTGATGTTGGAGGTGGCCGAAGCGTTGGACAGCGGGGTGACGGTATCGTCCTCGATGTCGAAGAAGCTGCCGCCCCACACCGCGTCGTTGGCGGGAACGACCGGCAGCTTGCTCTTGATGATGTCACCACGGTAGCGCATGCCGACGTTCGCACCGTTGACCACATCCCAGCCGCCGAACGTGACGCTGATCTCCACCATGCTTTCCAGCAGGCCGGCGATCTTGTTCTGACGGCCATCGGTAGCATTCGGGTCATACGGGCCGTATTCGCCGCTGGCGGTGATCTTGGCCAGCGGGATGCCGCTCTTGATCCAGATGGTCGTGGCCTTGTCGCCCAGGCCGGTCAGGTATTTGTCGCGCTTCGTCTTGTCGTTCACGTTGAACGTGGACAGGTCGAGGGTGACGCTCACGGTGCCGTCATCGGTGTGGTTGCCGAAACGCCACTCGTTGTTCTCCTCCACGGTCACGATGCCGGTGGAGCGCACATTCTCGTATGCCATGTGCTTTTCCTTTCGATTGAATGTTTGTGGTTACTTGGCGGAGCGGGCTTGGCGCCTCTGCTCCTGACGTGCCTTGGCGGCGGCGTATCCGTCCGCGAACGAGCCGGAACGAATCTTCGGGTCTCCCTCGCCACGGGTACGTGCCCCTTGTTCGGCCTTCTCCCGCACAGGTTCTGCCTTCACCGGAGACGTAACTGGATTGAGTGCCGCGTATTTTTCGGCCCATTCGGAAATCTTCTCTGGTTCGGTCTCACCGCACAGGGCGAACACGTCATCGCTGATCTGCGGGTGGGCCTTCTGGGCCTTCATGCGCGCGTTTTCCACCTGCAAGTCATGCAGCTGGCTCTGGGACTCCTCGTAGGCGGCTTCGGTCTTGCGAAGCTGCTCGTAGTTGTCCTTGGCCTGCTTCTCGTGCTTACGGGACAATGCCTTCCAGTCGGGGCCGTTTTCCGTCTCATCGACACTGTTCGCGGCAAGTTTCTCGGTGGTCACTGCGTTGGCGATGATGCTCTGGGGGGTCACGCTATTGGCGGCGAGATTGGAAGCGGTGATGGGACCAGTGATCGAGCTGTTCGCGATGTAATCCGTACCGGTATTGGCCGTGACGGTCTGACCGGCGTTCTGAGAACCGTCCGTGACGGTCTGATTCTCCTGATTGTTAGCCATGATGGCCTTTCTTGGTTAGGCAGCGGTGCCGAGCATCGACTGCACTTGGTTGAGCAGGGCACGTTGGTATGCCCATGATTGCCTCAGATGGATCGACGGCTTGAACCTGTAGGTTCGGCCCGCGTATCTGAAGTGGACTTCCTTGCCGGTGTCGGACACCTGCTTGTAGCGTTTGGAGAACTCGATCGCACGGTCCTTCATCCGCTGGAACTGTTGGAGCGTGGTTTTCCGGTCCGGCGTGGTCCACTTGTCGGAATCCTTGCCGGGAACCGGGTTCGGCGTATCCCTCGCGTCCTGCGCCATGAGGATCGGGCCGAGTTCGCCGTGCGTGATGGTCTTGACCCTCACGTTCTTCAACGCCGCCGCCGTGGTGCCTCCGGCCTGTTCGTAGAGCTTTTTGAGATCGTCGGAGTTCAATTGGAATCCGGGATCGTAGTCGGAGCCCGCAGGGGCGACGCCGCACTTGCAGTTCGCGTGCAGGGGGAGCAGGGCTGCGGTCGAATACCATCGGTCTGCGGCGGCTATGCACAGGCCGCACGAACCGGAACGGGAAAGCTCCGGATGAAGCACCCTGCGGTATTCGAGCACCTTGCTGCCGCGATACCGGCTCAATGTGGCGTCGGTGGAGGCCCGTTCCACGTTGTCCCACACGTTGGTCTGCAATCGCTGCAACGCGGATTGCAGCCACTTGTTGACCTCATCGAACAGCTCATCACCCTTCTTGGGCCATGTTTCCGGCCTTATGCCGGGGTTCTTGACGGCCTCGCCGCGATAGTCTTCTGCGGGGCGTGCGGCCACCAGCCACGGGTCGGTGTTGACCCTCGGATAGACGAGCTGCTGCACATTGCCGGCGGGAGCGACGCCCACCATGCGCAGCGTCTGGTCAGCGTAGCTGATTCCCAGCCTGCGCACCTGGCCTATCAGGGCGAGTTCCAGCAATGCGAGCCTCGCGGCTGCGCCGTAGGTCACGGCGTCGTTCCACCAGTCGGCTGGCGTGAGGCTGAGCCACATGGTGCGGGCCAGCCTCACATACTCGTTGACGAGCCTCTGACGTGAGGATTGGAGCGCGTTGGATGCGACCTCCAAGGTCATAACGGCCATCATTCACCGTCCACGGTCGGGGGCTCATCCGCCTGCACCACGTCGTTTTCACTCGTGGTATCGGTGAACGCGAGAGAATCCGTCTCGTCGGGCAGGACGCCCGCCGACTGCTGGGAGGTCTTGCCTTCGATCATCGCGTTCTCGGAGGCCATGGCCTGAGCGAACTGCGTGTCCATGAGGTCCTGCATGGCCTCGGCTATCTCGATCTCGGTCATGCCGTAGCTGCGGCGCATGTTCGTCTTGACGGGAAGAATGCCCTTCGAATAGTTCGCGGCCTGAGCCTGCTCCAACTGTGATGGAGGGTTGATGGGCTTCCACACGGTCTCGAACCGTTCGCCGGCGGCGCTGTTGCCATCGGCCTCCAACGCCATGCGCATGAGACGGGTGAACCCGTCATTGGCACGCGCGTTCATGTCCTCGACCTTGAACACCAGACCCTCGCGCTTGAGCTGTGCGCCTTCCGCGCTGCCGGAAACGTCCGGGCTGAGAATATCCAACGGGGTGCCGGAGGAGGCGGCGAGATGCTTGATGTCGGAAGCCACGGCGGTGATGAGCGGGTTGATGTCCGTGACGCCGGACTCCCAGAACTTCGCGTCACCGGGAACCAGCCACAATGCGTCGGGCCCCTGCTGGAACAGATCCTTGTAGTCGATACGGTCTCCGGCCTGAGCCAAACCGTCACGAACCTGCGGGTCGGACTCCTTGTAGAACTGAGGCATGTTGCTCATCGACACGGCACGCTGTTTGAACGCCTGCAATTCCTGAATGCAGAAACGCTGGAAACGCTGCTGGTCGATGCTGCCCAATGTAGGGATATGCGGCTCGAACTGGCCCTTGCCGCCCGGCGCGTGCATGCGCACGATGGGAAGGCATTCGCATTTCTCCGCGAAATCATAGGAGCTTTCCGCACCGCCATCCCATTGGAACGTGGGTGACAGCGTTGGATGAATCTTGGAATCGTCGTTGGCGATGCCGTATATCTCCTCCTCGTCACCTTCTTCAAGGAGGCTTCGGGAGTCGGTCTCGTTGTAGGCGATGCGGCAGTAGACGTCCTTCACGCTGCCGTCATCATTGCGTATCAGACGGTAGAGGGCGAGATATTCGCAGCCCTCGCTGGCCTTGTACCAGTAGTTGACCGCCGAATCCTCGTCCGAGGAGACGTACGTGTTCCACGGGCTGAGCACCGTGATATGCGATGGCAGCTTGTTCTTGTTGACCAGTGCGTAGGCGTTGCCGTATACGGCGAGATCGTGGAACATCTGACGGCTCTTCAATTCCATGCGGCACTGGGACCACATGTCGTCCGCCTTAGTGGAACGCATCGTCTTGTCGGCGATGAGCCGGAACCCGGTGGGCCGCTGGCGGTGTATCACCGCATCGGCGATGGCCTTCGCCAAATCCAACTGGCAGATGGAGACGAACCTCTGGTAGACCGCGTAGCCGGACTGGTTGGTGCTTTTCGGAATCGATTTGACCGGCACCTGCTCCTTGCCGTCGTAGAACGTCTTCAACGTGCATAGGGTCGGAATACGGGATACGAGGCCGTTCGCCAGCTGGGTCAGCAGCATGGCATCGCCGTCAGGCTCCTCGTCGCCGGGGATAAGGCTCTGCAGTTCGGCCAATGCGGCCTCCTTTCATCAGATTCACCAGACGCGCACGGGGGCGAACGACTCCTCTTCGTTGGAAACGGCGGCACCCAAGTAGATGTCGCGGGCACGGTAGGCGAGGAGCCCGGCCATGGCGGCGTCGATCTTATGGGGACTGTTCTGGGTCTCCTTGAACACGAGGTATCCTTCGGGCCTGTCCTTGCGGCGTCCGTTGCGGAAATGGTCGATGAGCCGAGGGTCGGCGAACAGTTGGATGTTCGTCACATCGGGCTCGTCGTATTTGGATACGGTTCTCATGGGCTCGTTGAACGCGGCGCGCATGGTCTTCAATTCACTCATCACGTCACGCTTGTAGCCGTTCATCGGGAAGCGGATATGCGAGCCGTTCGACCTCGGATACACCTGAAGCCTGTCGCCGTAATCCAATTCCCATTGCGCGATGTACGGCTCCCATTCGTCCGTGTCCGCGAACATGCCGACCACGTTGTAATGGTTGAACACCCAACGCACCCTGCCGTCGAACGAATCACGGTCAACACGCCATTTCGCGCCCTGCGGGCCGTCCGGCTTCTGCTCCAATTTGATGAGGAACAGCATGCCGTCGCGTATCCTGCAACCCACCAGCGCGGTGGAATCATCGGACACGGAACCGTCGAAGCCCAACGTGATCTCGTCGGTGTCGGAGACCACCTGCTGCCAAGCGTCATTCAACCGGCCCAGGTCACGCGAGGCGATGGCCTTGTCCACGATGTCGCGGTGAACCGCATGCGATTTAATCATGTCCTCGGTCAGCCACGCATCCACGGCGGAGGCCAACGAGTTCAAGTAGAACCTGATGGCGTTGTTCGGGTCATACGCGGGGTCGAGAATCTTCTTCACGGTTCGCCGCAAATCACACCAACCGTACTTCGAAGGGCCGGGCTCGACGCCCTCGTCCCTCAACGACCAGCCTTCGGCGGAACGCCCATCAGGGCCGACCGGCACCATGCGCCCATCGGGGAGAAAGATGTAGTCCTTGCCGTCAGGCGATTTCATCGCGGAACCGTACGCCTCGTAGATCGCATGCTCAAGCTTCTCGTCGTCGGCGAAATCATCCAACGCCAAGTCGGCGTAACGATGGTCGAACAGCAGGTCCTCCCAGCCACGCAGACGGCCCTCCATGAGATCATGCGCGGTCTTGAACGCGCGTTCGGCCACGCTGTCCTCGCCCGGCTGATACATGGTCGTGGTCATCAGATACCACGGGTCTGCGGCGACGCCACGCTTCGTAAGATTCTGCGTCATGATGTCGAACAGGTCACGCAGACGCTTGTTGTTGTACTGGTGAACCTCGTCGAAGCACACGAACGTCTGAAGGCCACCGTCCTTGCTTCGCGCGGCTGCTGTCGAATATCGAATCTCCATGCCGGTCTTCGGCCACAGGATACGGGTCTTACCCGCATCCATGCCATCGCCGGCAAGGAACCTCAGATACCCTTCGGTGCAGTTGTAGTAGATGGTGTCGTAGACCTCGCCGGTCTGCTCCTCCGCGGTGGCCAGACACACCACGAGAGGCGATTTCACGGGACGGCCCATCGGCTCGCCCTTGCGATACGTATAGGTCTTGCCGAGGAACGTGTAGGTTTCCCCGCCTTTCGCCCAACCGGCGAACCGGCAAGGGCCGAAAGCCTCGAACATGGCTATCTCGGCGGCGAAACCGCTCTTGTTGCAGCCCTTCGGACGGGCGAGGAACACCTGACCGAACCTACGCCTACCATTACGGTCGAGCGCATAGCAGTCGATGATGAACTGGAAGTATTCGGGGGAGTGGCGGATACGCATGCCCTTCGCGTCGCCGCGACCGATGAGCGTGAACGTTTCGATCCACCACACCGCAAGACGGCCCAGCGAACGCTGCCTGTCCTTCGCGTTGAGTTTCGGGATGACATCATGCATCAGAGCACCGCCTGCGCACGCTCGTCGAAATCATTATTGGGGTCATCGGGAATCTGGAAGCCCACGATTCCAGCGGCCATGTCGTTCGCCTGCGGCTCCTCCATCTTCAACTTGCGCTTCGCGTCCGGCGTATCACCGTACTGGTTCATGGACTGACGCATCTCCGGGGCCAGTCCGTCGTAGGAGCGTTTCTTGATGCTCTTGTCCATGACGGCCAGCTTGTAGAAGAAATTCCACCACTCCCATTTCGTGCGCAACTGGCGCGCCTGAGGGGTACGACGGAAAGCGTCATAGTATTTACGGACGAACGGGCTCCACACGCCGTCAAGAAGATTCAGTTCGGAAGCGTCCGGTAGTTCGGGGCCGATGGGCTCCAATTCCTCGAATGTCCAATCCTCCGGCACCTCGGCCAGCGGCGCTCCGACCTCATAGCCGCCACCCGTCTTGGGCTTCGCCGCCTTCCTTCCGTTCCCAGCCATGACTCACCAGCTTTCGGCCCATGACGGGCTTCGTTCTGCAGAAGGCGCGTCAGACGTGGCGTCGCACGCACCTGTAATGGAAAATCGCCCGATTCTCGAACGATGGCTCACCACCGTCCTCGGGCGGGACAATCCACGCGGGAGTACCGGCGTCCGGACTGTCAATGTCTTTTGAAACAGGCTTGCCGCACCCCTTGCAAGTGCCATCACACTTGGCCCAGATATCAGCCTCCGTGAAAGCCCCATACGTCATGCTCCGCACAGGCTCGGGAGTCAAAGGCTCCGATTCGATAATCGGATTGGGGGCACTGGCCAATGTTGTATACGGGTGCTTCGCCCGAAACCGTTGAAACCGCTTGCGACAAGTAGGGGAACAGAAAATCTTCGAGCATCGGGTCAACTGGAACGCCATACCGCACATCGGACACACACGGGCACGGATAGGCGTCACCGGCCTACCGGAATAAGCCTTGCGATTGTAATGGCTACGGCACAATCCATCGGCCGCGGCAAGCTCGCCGCAACCCGTTACGAGACAGTCCGTCGATACGCCGGATGCGAATACCATTCCTCTTCCTTCCGACGCTCCCTGTTCTTACGACGCTGTTCGGCGGACTCCTGACAGGTTTTCTGCTCGTGATGGTATTGGCACAGGGATTGCAGGTTCTCGGAGGAGTCATCGTCATGCGACGGGTTGCGAACCTTGTGATCCACTTGATTGGCCGGACGGCCACAGATATGAGTGAAACCGAACTCGTCGGTCACCGGCCACTGGCAGCGATGATGGTCGCGCTCCAATATCAGCTTGCGAGTCCGCTCCCAACCCGGATTGAACCGTTCCCTGCGATTCGAACTCGACCAAGCCATGACGACTCCTTGATAAAGGGGACGGTGCCGTCCGTTGCGCAGCATAAGCAGCGAGAGAAAGGACGTGTTCTGCGGTCGGACGGCACCTAGAGGCAATGGCCGGACTCGAACCGGCGACCTGACGCTTACGAGGCGTCCGCTCCACCAAACTGAGCTACAATGCCATGCCTCCCACTAGAGGAAGGCTATTCAGTTATTGCCGTACGGCATGGCGTGAAGCCGCCGCCGGCGACTGGCGATGACTGAGAAGCTGTCACCGCCAAGAGCTGCCTCTTCTCAAGGCATCGCATACCCGGGAAGAATCGAACTTCCGTAACCGGTTTTGGAGACCGGTGCCTGAACCACTCGGCCACGGGCATATAGGTCGTAATATTTCGCTCGTCAGACGTCCGACCAGCCGTCTCCGCGGAGAGAGTGGGAGTCGAACCCACACGCCCGTAAGGGCAGACTGTTTTCGGAACAGTTGCCGCCGCCAATCGGCTGGCCTCTCCAAATCTCGCAATGCGCCGCACGAATATAATGCGACGATCTCCGGGCGCTACCCGACGTTCTCTGCGACCGGGACCCCTAGGTATTCAGCCCCAGTCCTAACAACCAGATATTTGGCACTACATTGCGATTGTGGCGGCAGGGAGAATCGAACTCCCATTGCCAAAGGCAGTCGGGTTACAGCCGACGCGCACTCCACGTGCCTACCGCCAGACCCCGATTGTGGCGCGACCCGTAGGTCATCCACCCCCAGCCCCTACGTAGCAGACCAGATCGGGAAAACAAAGGCCGCTTCATAGAAACGACCTAGGAAACTCCTTCTACGACATGTAGATGAGCTAAGAATTGCGAGGTGGTGGATTGCGTTTTACCACCAACGCCGAGCATGTGATGCACTAACCGTGTACCGCTGTAGCGTTCCTCGTCACACTTCCCCCGCTAAAGGGTGCCGCTAAGCCGTGACGCAGCCTTAACCCGGCATACATGCAATCCGGGTTTATTCAGCCAACCTCATAAAGCACCAAGGGAGCGACCCTCGATACTTCGCGGACGGTGCGAGATTCGAACTCGCGGAACGCCAAAAATAACGTTCGGCGGCTTAGCAAGCCACTGCAATCAACCGGACTCTGCCAACCGTCCACACCGCGCCCCGGTTCAAGAAACGACACCAACACTGTCTGTTGATGTGATCTAAAGGCACGGCAAAAACAAAACCCCGACGCCAATGGCATACGGGGT
>ERZ772854.959-NODE-959-length-31015-cov-4.170801_pt1 | contig 31015 bp, 35 predicted proteins | sample MGYA00580844_ERZ772854 | MGnify/ENA primary metagenome ERZ772854 (study PRJEB29015, sample SAMEA2737727) | human gut metagenome | biome: human gut; feature: human-associated habitat; material: faeces | place: China | collected 2012 ...
GGTCTGGTGGAAGTTGCTCTTTCCTCAATTTCAGCCAAAATCAAGGATAAATTATGGCGTGTTTCTTTTACAAAGTTTTTTCTCTCATCTTTATTCTGTATATATTGAAATCCAATAGCTTTTAATCCCAGTTCCATACAATGTCTGTATAGAAAAGCAATCGAAAAGAAATAGGTATCTAATTTACCTATATCGGGATGCTCTGCATATAATATAAACTCTGTTATCTTATGTGCTGCTTCAAAAAAATACTCTGCATACTCAAAAAGCGTTTCCGATAACTCTTTTGGTGCTTTAACTTTTACTTCATATTTTGTTTTTTTAACAAAAGCATCTATTTTCTTTCCACTCTCAGGACTCATTATAGATGTCAAAATGTAAGGTGCTTCCACTTGCATCTCTCCAATCGCTAATTTTCTAATCATATATAGTATATCACATTTTCCTGCATATTTCTATTGTACCATTCCCACCCCCGCCTTTGGCGCGCCCCTGCCCATCTCCCAGGGGCTCTACGACCTCCACTCTACGGCTAACCATTACTTTAACGACTGCTGAAGGTAGCGGACTTCAAAGACTGCTCCCGATGGTCGCAGACTTTGACCCTACGGGACGCCGGTGAGGCAAACTGCTTCGCAGATTGCCTAAATACAAAAGCCACTGTAGTTTCTCTACAATGGCTCTTAAATCAATTGTATTTAACTATTTTCATCTACAAACTCATGTTCAATTATGCATGGCATTGTCACTGAATATCGAAAAAATGACCATCCTTAAAAATTCCAATTTCCATACCGTTAATATCAATATTCTCATGCAATTTATGAAGGGTATTCAGCAAAGCCCCCTTAAACATGGATGCAGGATCACAAATCGTAATTTTAGCATATTTATCTAAAATTGAGGGCAATTTCATTAAATAGTAATTATCAACTCTCTTGTAATATTCCCTATGTTCATCATCGAGTTCTTCTAAATTATTATTTTCATCAATTTTAATAAAGTCATAATCCAAAAAATATGTTTTCAAGAACAACCCAGTCCATTTTTCAAATATCATTTTGTAATATTCTAAGTACTCTTTGCTTTCTTTGCCAATCCTAAACGATTTGGTATTATTGAAGTAATCATAGATACATTCTAAAGACTTTTCTAGCCGTATTCTTTTTGGCAAATGCTCGAAACTTTTGTATTCTTCAGCATTTTCGCATCTAACACCCATTTCCATCAAAGTATACAACGAAGTATAGGCGCTAACAATTAGAACCACTGCTTGTTGCATTCCTCGTAATTCCAGTGTTTTTATCGTATCGTCACTCAAATATTTTTCTACAATGCGAGAAGCAGAAAAATCATCCGCATTCCATTCGAGTGCTTGCCATTCTTCCGCAGAGATAAAAGGTCTTGCTTTTTTTCCCATATAACTAAATGCATAGGGTAATTCATTTGTAATGTTCATTTCCTTTTCTTTATCTTTTATATAGTCAATATGGCCATTCATGATATGACCAATCTCGTGATATAACAATATATCTAGCATAATTGCAGTTAATAATTCCGCATAAAACCCTCTTTTGTTTTCATTACCATCATAAGAAATGATGTCGTAGATTTCTTGTAATACTATACAATGGCAAAAGCTATAAATAATGAAATACGATGGCATATTAACTTCAACAATATATTCGCCATCTCTAGATTTATCTGCAAAAGCGGCTATTCTATCATCTTTTCCAAAACCAATCTGAATCTTTATGGAAATCCGTTCTTCCCTTCCGTTATTGATATGGTTAAGACAGTTTTTAAACGTTAATCCAACTCGTTCTTCTACCTCCTCAAGTTCAAAAGTCTGTAGCACATTAGTAAATTCTTTTCTAATAACCATTTTTCCCTCCATTATAATTTCATTATCAAATATACTATGGGATTTGCAAAATACATAAAACTTTCATGCCACCTCACATCTATAATTCAAAGCTGGATTTTTTAATACAACTTATCTACTTCTGCTTCATACACCTTTTCCGTATACTCATCAAATAATACCCATTCCACCAAATCAAACATTCCCTCATTATTATCAAGAAAACGCTTCACAGTATTTACAGCTATCTTTGCTGCCTGTTCAACTGGGAAATGATAAATCCCCGTCGAAATAGAAGGAAATGCAATGCTCCTGATTCCATTTTCCATTGCCAACTTCATGGAATTATAATAACAACTTGCTAAAAGCTCTGCTTCATTTTTACTTCCGCCATTCCATACCGGTCCGACTGTATGTATTACAAAATCACAAGGCAGATTATATCCCTTGGTTATTTTTGCTTGTCCGGTCTTACAACCACCAAGCAATCTACATTCAAATAAAAGTTCCTTCCCGGCAACCCTATGTATTGCACCATCCACACCGCCACCACCTAGCAGACTGGTATTAGCTGCATTTACAATTGCCTGTACATCTGTAACTTTCGTAATATCTCCTCTGACAGTTTTAACCATCCGTTTCACCAACCTTATTCTTCATAAACTATTTCTATTCTATCACATTTTTTCATTTTTAACTATGGCATATATCATACACTTACACCTGATTATATTATCGCCACAAACCATAAAAAGAGACAGACAACCATATCAAATATAGTCATCCGTCCCTTTATCCTTACATACTCTTACTTACAGTCAGCTTTTATTCTTCCGGCACATCCGCTGTTTCTTCTGCCTTTGCACCATTTCCCTTGCTCTCGCAGAACTGGATATTCTCTACCACCACATCCACAGTCGGGATTTTCATACCGTTTTTCTCATAGCTACCTGTACTCAAATGTCCTTCCACTGCAAACTTTACGCCCTGCTTGCCGAACTTCTCCAAAAACTCCGCATTTCTGTCAAAGCCGATACAACGAATGAAATGAGCATTGTTCTCTGCATCCGCATCATTTCCCGGTTCCTGCTTCTTTCTCATTTTATCCACTGCAAGGGAAAATGTTGCCATTTTACCCGCATCCTCTCCCTTGGAATCCATGATTTTCGCATCTCTTGTAAGTCTACCCATTAAAATTACTTTGTTATTTACCATCTGAATTTCCTCCATTTCTATTGCCTATGCAATGTCTTTTGCTTCTTTTTGTTTCCTTGCCTCTTCACGCTGCTTTTCAAGCTCATACTCATGCCTTTCCTTCGGATTTGATGTAAGCAGGCGATAAATTTTCGTATCCTTCGGTATGCTTCCACGGAAAGGAATCACATTCTTACCGGTATAAATAAGTCCCTGCCCTGGTGGAGAGTTGGTTATGTATTCCAGATTTGTGTCTGATAGGTTCAAAATCCTCTGTAGATTGATTCTGTCCGGTCCTGCCTGACCTAATATCTGAATGAAATTACAGTTCTGCAACATATCTCTTGCAATCGGACTTTCCAAAATCGGTGTTACATTTTGGCTGATACCTGTAAATACCGCACCATACTTTCTGCCTCTACGCACCATCTCATCCAGTCTGTGAGCAGAATATTCATTCTTGAACAGCAGATAAATCTCATCAATGTAATACCATGTGGTTATGCCAAGCTTTCTGTTCTTCACAATCTCATTCCAGATATGCTCTAAAATAACCAGCATAGCAAGATTCTTCAAACGTTCTCCCACATCCCTTATCTGAAAAATAACAAATCTGTTTGTAATCTCCACATTAGTATGATGTCCGAAGATGGATAAAGAACCATCTCCTGTGTAGAGCTTTAAGGCATACACCAATTCTCTTGCTTCCGGTTCCTTACGCTTTGATAACTCCAAGCGAAGGTCTGTTAATGTCGGCATCTCCTCATCCGAAATCTTACGCAGTCTGCCATTTACCATAAACGGTTCAAATAATGCGTGTACACACTCATCTACAATAGTTTCCTGAACGGAATTGATACCAAACGGTGATTTTACCACACACTCCATCAACTGTAAGATACTTCCTGCCTTTTCATTGACTGGATCACTGTCGCTGTCGTAATCATCACTGACATAAATAGCCATAGGGTTAATATGATTTTTACCACCGGGCAAGATTACAATTATCTGTGCATTTAACGCATTTCCCAAATGGTCAAACTCATTCTCAGGATCAATTACGAAAATAACATCTCCCACCTTAAGAAATCTTCCTGTAATCTCAAACTTTGCCGTAAAGCTTTTTCCTGTTCCCGGACATCCAAGTATGAAAGCATTATAATTGATACCCTTCATACGGTCATAGAAAATCGGATTCTTCGATAACAGGTTGCAGCTGTAATTGATACCATCAGGATCATTAAGCTCCAGTGTAGAAAATGGAATAAACAATGCAAGGGATGAGGTTGTAAGCGTTCTTGTCTCTGCTATCTGGTTATAGCACAGGGGAAGTGTTGTATTAAATCCTTCCTCCTGCTGACCATTCATCACACTAAGGGTAAAAGAATTCTTCTTATACTCTGTAATCAGCGTATCCGTGTGCTCATCCAACTTATCCTTATTCTCCCCAAATGCTGTTACCGTCATTGTTACATTGAACAAATTTTCATCCTTGCCACGAATGGCATCTCTTAAGGCAAGAGCCTGTACCTCTCTGTCCAGAATTTCCGGACTTACATAGGAATCGTCATACACTCCAACTTTCTGCCCAGCCTGCATCTGCTTCCTTTTCATATCCCTTACAAAGGACAGGTTTTTCGCAACAATAGCATCCGCTTTCTTTGGTGGAATTCCCTTTAAATTAATAGTTGTAATACAATTAAAATTCACATCTGATACATTGGTTAAAAACTCATCATTCATCTTGCTCGCAACATTCGTTACCCGAAGCGTCCTTGCAAGCTTTGATCCCATCTGTAAATAATCCCTGTTGACCTCAAATGTAGTAGGTGCAATGACATCATTTACTGTCAATCCCATAGAACGCATATGTTCATAGCCAAAGGAAGTTATCTCCTCAACCTTTCCGTTTTCATCAATCACACGGGATTTCTGTATCAGATGCTCCTCGGCATCATTATAAATACCATACAGAATATCAAGCATTTCTTCCAATGGTACAGGAACGGCACTGGAACCGATACGGCTCATGGTCTTTTCAATGTCCTGGTCTATTCTGTGAAATGCCCTTGCAGCCTTTATCACATTATGGGCGTAAACTGCTATGGTTATGAATTTATCCACCTGAATACCGTTTCTTCCCTCTTTTAAACGGTTCAGTATAATATCATTCATTTCCTTCCGGTACTCGTCGTGGGCATCTCCTACTTCCTTATAAAGTGCCTTTTCACAATAATCCTCCATATTGACACTGTGGGTATATATGGTTATGGCAGCCTCTACATCCGTTCCCAAGGAATTGATAACTTTCTTCCATCCCTTATACACCACATTCTGCTCATCTTCCGAAGCAGTCAGATAATTATTGTTCCCTATGTAATAGGACTTTTCATAGCATCCCCTGTAGGTTTCAATAAGCTGGTATTTCTCATGTACTCCCACAATAGGAACACTTGCTGCTGAACTCTGTGCATAGTTTTGTGTCGGTACACACTCCCTTTTGGGAATATAGGGAACCCTTTTCTTTTTGCTATTTACCATAGTCTGCCTCCTATCTGATTTTCTTCAAATTGCTCTTTTTCATATCACGTTTTCTGTTCCTAGCTTCCTTTTTCAGGCTCTTTTTAACCTTCTTGTCCTGCATATCCATCTGCCTGCGTCTTCTATACTCTTTGTTCAGCATTGTGATATAGCGATTCTTGGTTTTATAGACTCTTTTGTTATTTCCGTAAATCTTCGTCTGAAGCTTTTTTAATAGAATCCGTTCCATTGGTAATCCATCCTGCTTAATCCATCCAAAAGCAAAACAGATACCACCAACTCCAAAGCAGGGATAAATGGCTATGGTAAAATTCAAACCTAAAAATACAGCCATAAGCACACTACAGATAATCGCTATAGAAAGACAAACCACCTGACGAATGGTAAAGTTTAAGATTACCTTGTTTTCCTGCTGTATCTCTTTTTCAATTTCACGACTAATCATCAGCTCCACCTCCTACGACATTCCCAAGACCTGCTTGGCAATTCCCGGTGCCTTTACCACAAGCCCAACTTCCACAATGGCAACTACAATTTCCTTCCATACACAGGAGAGAAAGTTGCTCTCACTCATAACATTGGCTACGAATATTCCATACTGTATCTGCTGACAGATAAATACCGCAAGCATGATGACTGCCCCGGATAAAGCAAGTGCGATAACATTCTTGATTCCTCGTACTGCATTTGAATTCATTCCTGTGCCACTGCTGATGTCACATACCGTCAAAGGAGATACAATCGCCATAATGGTAAGCTCCACAAACCTCGACCAGCACATAACTGATACCACCACATTTGACAGCTTACCGATGAGGGATGGAATGAATAACTGAATCAGATAGCTTACCGAAGTTGCAAGATTTGTCACCGAATCAGAAATCGTCGCTTTTAAGACACTTCCTGTTGATACGTTACAGTTATCATAAATGACCTTTTTCAAATCCATAATTCCTGCTGACATATCCACATTGGATGCACTGGCATTATTTACAATCTTCTGAATCAATGCTGAAAATACATTTCCTATGCCGTATACCAAATCCATGGATTTTGATATCAGCACAATGCCTATACATAAAAACATAAACTGTCTGACCATCTTTTCTATGTACATCTGTTGAAAAGAAATGCTTTCCAAAATCCCTACTCCGAAGAAAATGATTAACATTATCACTCCAAGGTTCTGGAAGGTCTTGTGCATAGTTGTAATTACTGTAGTCAGATTCGTAAAAGTAATGCCTCCGGCCTTCAAGGTGCTTCCGCTAAAATCAATAATCAGAAGATTCTTCAAATCGTCCATCTTTGAAATCCCGAAAATGTCATCAATCAAACCGAAAATAGCCTTTACCATACCGGTTGCACCTTTTACATCCGCTTCCGAGGCACAAAATGCAATCATACTTATGGCAAGGAGGCTAAAGATGACTGTACATAAAATCTGTTTCCGATAATATTTCACCGGATAATAAATACTCTGTCTCATACCCTGCCTCCTTTACATAAATGAAGCCAGTCCGGCTTTAATCATGGATACATCATGAGTGGCTTCAGGTGCTTTCTCTTGTATGCCTTCTTTTGGAGGAGATACCTCCTGCTTAATATTCTCTGATACAGAAGACTCCTTTTTCTCTTTTGGGAAATACGGCAATGCTCCGCCTAACTCTCCCTTTCTTCTGTCAAGCCACTGCACAGGTACATTGATTCCGTGTTCTGCTATCCAAAGAAGTATTAGCTCACCCACAATGTCACTCTTTCGTTTTGCAAAAGGTGTAAGAAAATCCAAAATCTGTTTTCCGCTTTCTGTCTGTTCATCATAGAACAATGCTATTTTTCTCTTGGCCATTTCCTACACCCCCTATCCGTTCATATACATCTTTGCAATTTCCTCATATCCTACTGCGTTTGCATGAATATCCTCGATGTACTCCGTCACACCAAACATTCCTGTCGCCTCTAAATAAGGTGCAAGAAGAATGGAACCGCCACCACAAAGAATTGTGGGAGCAAAGCGAAAATCCGGAACTTTTGAATGAAGCTGGTCTACAATCTTTTCTGCCCATGCAGTAGTTTCCTGTCTGATGCGAGATACCACTTCATCCGGCGCAATCACTTCCCTGCCCGGTGTAAGAACATCCTCAATAATGCTTCCATCCAAGGTCATATTGTAATCATTGATAATGTCATCAATAATTTGCTCCCTGAGCCTTGACATTCCAAGCTCCCTTGACACCATTACATCCTTGTCCGGCATACCATTTTTCAGAGCCAGAAGGTCAACCGTGCCATCTCCAATGTCAATGCAATATACAGTTCCGTACTTCTTGATAAGGTCCTGCTTATAGATGATTGCAGCTGCGTAATCCTGTGGGAACACAAAAATCTCCTTAATGTGAATGCTGAAAGACTTGTCATTGTAACGGAAATCCAAGCCGTATCTTGCTGCATTTAAGAAGTAATTCTTAAAGCTATCCCTCTGCTTCTCAAAGTGAGCAGGTGGCAATCCGATGGACAACACAACATCCTTTCCCACAAATCCACTAAAATCCTTTTTCCAGTCAAAGTCAGGCTTGCTCTTCATAGCCCTTGCCTTTATCTCTTTCGCTATGGCAAACAAGGTCAGAATCAGACAGTTCTCATTCTTGGTCTTGTCAATTTCATAAGGAAAACGATTAGGTGTTAGACTATAAAAACAGCCCTTGTATTCCAAGATATCCTGTGAAAATATCTGTGAGGGCTTTGTTTCCTGCTTCTTAAAGCCACAGGGAAATACACTGGAATCTGTCTTTATGTTGCCATTTCCGTGGTCAATTCCTAAAATAGTTGTTTCCATAAACGCTCCTTTCCGTCTTTGGAAAAAGGACAGCTGCTTACTGTCCCTTCCCCTCAGACAACATAAATTAATAGAATGTCATTGTGGTAGGATCTGACCCGATAACCGCTGTTACGATTGCCTTTAATGCACAAAGTACTGCACCACCGACAATTAGACCGATTCCCTTACCCAACGCTCCCGGCTGCGCCTGTTCACCTGATGCCATTGACACAATGGTTCGAATCAGAGATGCAGCACCTGCCGCAATCAGTACAATTCCTGCAAACACTGTGATAGAAAACATAGTCTTCAAGAATTTCTGCATTGCTGTGTTTCCATTGATGTCACAATACGCAGGACAAATGGTTGCAAGTAAACACATCCACGCAACCTTCACTTTTGTGGGCATCTCGCCCAGCTTGTTTTTTGCCATGACGGCTTTCGCTTTTAAGTTTTTCATATGGCATTTACCTCCTTCACAATGGAAATTGCACGGATTTAGTGTCAGAGAAAAAGAAATCTGAAATTTTGTGACAGAATTTTAAAAATGGGCATAAAAATAGCCGGAACAAAGAGAATGAATAATCACTCCATATTCCGGCTATACCTTTCACTATTTAATTTACACTTTACATTCTCTCTTAAAAACACGATTATTTAAGCGAGAGCGTAAACTTTTTACTGTTTTCATTTTACATTTCGGTGCAAAGTCACTTAACTTTTAACTCATAATTATTCATCCAACAAGCGAACTGCTTCTACCAAATATGCATAAGCTTCAAGCTTCTGCTTCTTGATACTGGATAATCCTTTATATTTTTTCTGGTCAATTTTTTGAGCTATGTATTCCTCTGGATGTTCAATTTTCACAAACTCTTTTTCCTTTAAAAGACAGGCAGCTAAATACATTACCTTACATGCCTGATGCGCTGCAATTTCTCCGCTATAGTTAAAAAATAGAATGTGTGTACCAACAGCTTTGATTCCTTTCAGATACTCTGCATAATCTTCTTTATACATCGTACCACGGCTAATAATACTCAGACAGGCATTTATCGTATCCTGTAATACTTCTTCTTTACCTATCACAAGACCTCTGTAACCTAATTCCTCCAACACCACTTTATCATAGGTTTTTCGTACTATACTTTGATCTTCCATAGCATCAATCAGTGTAGCAACGTCAAATAACTGTTTCGCAATTTCCATTGACTTACCAACCCCCAATGGTACACCTGTGGTATGCGGTGCAAATGCTGTCAGTTTGTCACCAAGAATACACTCTGCGCTTGGAACCGTAACCATTGTCTTCAAACCATCCACTATCAGAAGTTCATTCTTTACTTCTTTCTCAATCGTTTCTACGTAAGGAATTTCTGAAAACAAAATATCCAATAGTATATAGAATTCTTTTTCTTGCAACGGTGACTGATAAATAAATTTAAAATGACGTTTTTCAATAGAATTACGTCCTACTCTAATTTGCTCTTCACATGTAACAAACGGAAATATAGTACCAGCCTTGCGAATATATTCATCTACATCTGTTCCCGGTGTAACAATAATATCAATGTCTGTTGACAGTCTCATTGGATGTTCCAATAACAACATAAGACAAGTTCCACCTTTAAACACAAAAGGCAGACCAGACACTTTTAACGCCTCCAACAATCCAAATGCATATAACACTCGCTCTAACAACGCAGGATCTTTTTTGTATTTTTCTTGCAATTCCCTCATATACTCTAATTCATAATTTCTCTTATCAAGCATTCCCCGCCTCCGTAAATAACTGTATATTTGTTTCTTTCTCTATAAAGTCTCTGATTTCCTTTTCCAAATTTCTTCGTCTGGCATAGCGAAATAATTTCTTTTCATCAATATAATATTTGCGAAAAGCTTCCTCATAAATTCCCGGATACTCTGCTCTTTCAACTAACTGGCCGGTAAGCTTATTGCTGAATAAATCCACTAACAGTTTTTCCAGACTACATCCTTTTACATCCGATTGCGTCTTTGGGGCTTCAGATAATAATCTCTGTATAACCACCATATTTTCTTCAAAGTAGTTATAAAACATATCCTCTTTGGGACAAAGCAATATTCTTGAACAATATTCCTTCAGACGGTTAAATATGCTTTCCTCTAAATCTCTCTCTACTTCAATAAAAAAAACATTTTTTCCTATCTGATGATTAACAAATTCATTTAACTGTACAAATTCCCAAACTTGAAAATCCACCAACGGGTATTCATCTTTTATCATATCTACTATGTCTTGCATTTCCTTGGAATATCCATAGAAATACTCTCTTTTTGAGTTTTTGTTATTTTTTACATGAAATGAATTCTGACCTATTTTCTGCAAAACACCCATATCCTGCAATTTTGCAAGTTGCCAAAAAATAGTTCTGTCACTTAACTTTGGATTTATCTGTCGTACAATATCTTCATATTCTTTTCTACTTATTATGGAATCCGTTTTTAATTTTTCAATTACTTCTTCAATCTTCATTGCTATACACCTTCTTTCATTGCAGTTTTGGCATTTAATTTTATTTTTGCCAAAACTGCAATTTTATTATAAGGCGTTTATTGTCAAATGTCAATTACAGTTTCGGCAATTTTTATTATTTTTGCCAAAACTGTAATAATTATTTTAATATTTAATCCTCAAACTCATACATCGGCGAATAGGAATCCAATATCTGCATCTGACTAATTTTATACTTCGCAAGTTCCTCTGACGACTCTTCCTTCGGAAGCTGCTCTCTGCTTTTCATATCTCTCTTAAGCTGCTCCTTGGTCTTCGTCTCATCTCCCGGCTTAACCGTCATTTTCTCCAAAGCCTTTGCCGCCTCCATAGCCTCTTTAGCCTTACGCTTCTTCTCCTGCTCCTTTGCCCTACGTCTGGCAGACTCAATTATTCTTGGCTCAATATAACCCTCTTCCCCTACAGCCTTAACACGAACCTGCTCAATCTCCTCATCACTGTATTCCAAGAGATAAGGATTTGGGCTTAAATAAGACTTGTCAGCCTCCGCAGTATACTTGTAATTCGGGTGATTTTCTAAACGATACTTCTTAACCTTAAACGGTCTTAAAGCACGGATGAACACAAGACACTCTGTATTACTCATCTGCTCCACCTGAATTCTGCTCATAAGTTCCCTGCCAACTTCCTGCTTATTGACACTGACAGAGCCAAGTCTTCCCTTAGAATTGCCAAAAGATAAATGCTTGACTGTTTCCTTACCAAGCCTCTCACAGACAATCTTTAATGTATCGGAATCGGAACCGCCAAGGAAAATGGTTGTATCACAGTTACCAATGATAGAATTGGCTCCCTCTTTTCCATACACTTCCACAATCTGACTATAATTCTGAAAAATCGGTGCAATGCTAATCTGATACTTTCTACAGGTTGCAAGATACTCACCCAGATTTGGAATCTTACCAATATTCCTGCACTCATCGATGAAACACTTTACCGGAATCTTAAGCTCCGGATTGGTAATTCCTTCTGCTTCCATACGTTCCTTCCCCTTACGATATAGAAGCATGAATGTAATACTAAAGAGCATTGCAGTAATCCAGCTGTAGGTACGGTCTGCCAATGGAATATTCAAAAACAGCACCATCTTTTCCTCTCCAAGTCTGTCAAGCTCCAGCTCATCCTTATAAGTAAGGTTGTTAAACTCAGGGATATCTACATACTGTGAAATAAGCACCGCTGTAGAAATCAGGATATTTAATGCTGTCTTTGCAGGAGCTTTCTTAAAGGTAAGATACTGATGATAGGCATAGGAAGCAGGGTTTGCATCCCCAAGCTTCTGAAAGAGCCTGTCAAAGTCTGTTTCCTCTGCACAGTCTGCGTGCTCATCCAAATTATTCATTCTAAGGATTTCAAGCACATTGGAAAAGTTCCTTTGCTCCATAGGAAGTACCTCAAAAAGATAACCGATAATACAACAAAGAAGAGCCTGTGTTGACTTTCTCCAAAAGTCACTATCACCGCCACCTTTTCTGTCGCCCTCCTGGGTATTCTCCAAAAGTGTATTTACAACCACCAAAATATCCGAAGTTGCCCGTATGTAATACAACGGATTAAAACGATTAGATTTTGTCATATCATCCGTGGAAAGTCTGCGTATCCTGTATCCGTTCTTTTCAAATACTCCACGATGCTTCTGCTCTATCTCACCTGAAGGATCTACAAGAATATAACAGCCTAACATCTGTAACACATTTGGCTCTATGAAATATCTGGTCTTACCAGAACCTGAAGCACCAAAGGTCATAATATTCCAATTTCTCTGTGTCCATTTCCCATCCATAGCAAGGTATAAATCCATAGCAAGGATTAAGGCATTCTGAATACAGACTTCCCTCGCTTTGGCATCCGGTGTATGCCTTAGTACACGCTTATGCTCCTCATTATATGGCGCATATCGGTCTGTTACCTTCTTATGCTCCACCTGCGCCACTATCTTGGGATTATATAAGAATTCCTTGTCATACTGCTTAAAATTGTCTTCAAAGGCGGCATCTCCATGAGCATCATAGACTGCCTGACTTACCCTTAAATACTCATTGTAAAGATACAGATTTACCATAACAGCTACAAAGAAGAACATCCCCACCATCAACCAGTCCGATGGAAATAGTTCAAATGGATACTCCACCATATGATTTGCAAACTCTGTTAATGCTCCAAACAGATTTAGCTGCTCCATATTTCTGTATACTACTCCAAGATGAAGCCCGGCATAGAGACATACGATTGTGACAATGGTGATGTACATAAAAAGATTGTTACGCCTATTTCTTTCTACATTTTTCGCTTTCGACTGCATAAAAACACCTCCCGATTGATGCATTGTTATATAAGGTAACTTGCACCAAATCGGGAGATTAGAAAAATCTATTCACTCATCTATCGGTCCACATCCATGGTCATCTTTCTATCAATGTTCTGATTTCTAAGAAGTTTAGCCATTTCCTTATTCATGGTCTGCTCGGTTACAGGCCTTTTCTCTCTTCGCTCCAAAGCTTCTCGCTGTGTTTCATTTAAGAGAGATGGAGAAATCTCTTTGGAGCTTCTTAAAACACTTCGCTCACTATGTTCAATCCCAAGCATATATGCAATGGCTTTATTCTCATCCTTGCTATCTTCCCTGCCCTCAACAACAGCTCTTATCTCTGCCTTTTCTTCCTCGGTCAGATTCTTATACAGATGTTCTTCCAGTAAAGCATCCATCTGTGGCTTTAATTCCTTCGGATATGCCACATCCGTACCGTCCACATAAATCTGTGGATTGTTAAGTTCTGTCACTGCCTGTATCACATTCATAGGAAGATATGATAAACCTATCAGATTATCCTTTTCATATAGAGGCGTTCTGTGTGGAATCTTGGATATATCAGCTTTCCTATTCTTCATCTGCTCCACAAAGCCCTTGAATTCCTTTATAAAATCCTGTGAGAGAATGGCTTCCTTAGTCTTTGAAAGTCCAATCACCATAGGAAAATCCTCTGCGGATAGAATAATAGGATTTCTAAGTTCTATGGCAAGCTGTTTTAACCTATCAATATCAAAGCCGGGATAAATTACATGGTGGCAGTCATAGATAACCGTCTTTATACTGCCATCCGCATCCCTCTCCTGCCTTGTTCCCACGGAATGAGTGGTAATGCCCTGCTCATCCACGGAAATAAATACACTTGGATTCTTGGAATTCACGATATACTTCACCTTCCCCGGCTCTGGTCTTAATCGCTCCGCAAAGTCCTCCTGCTGTCTGAAATAGTTGGATAACCGACCTGCATAATCGTGCCCAAGCTTTCCCGAAAGGTTGTAGGACATATCACTTACAATATCCTCTAACACCTTTGCATCAGAACCAAGAATACGGTAATTATCCTTATTTCCCACTACACAGAAATGAATGTTGTAATCCTCGGCAGCTTCACGAAATGCATAGACCTCTTCCTTTGTCAGTCCTTCCACGCTTCCGAAATTCTTCTTATCTGTGATTGCTTCAAAGGTTTCCAAATCCACCTCATGACAAGATTTATCAAGGGATAATTCAAACTTCTTCAATACCTCTTTCATTCCTGCTTGATCACAATCCCTGTAGACAAAGAAGATGGAACGTTCCTTTGTGGTGGCATCCACATGCTCAATCTCCACAAATGGAATGTGTGCTTCCTTTAGAAGCTCCTTAAAATCCTCTGCTCTTTCTTCTGTAAGAGTGACGGTAAGTGTACCGCCACCCTTCTTGATATGATTAAGCAATGCCTTAATGCCCTGCTCCTCCACATAACCCTGCTTCTGCATAAGCTGTAGGATCACACTACCTGCAAAGTCAGCAAATTTCTCTACCAGTCTGGAGCCATCATTTAAAGTTTTCATTTCAAACGCATCCATGATTACTCCTTTCCGCCATTTCCCTTGACAAGGCATCAAAATCATTAACATTATCCTTTAAATATTCAAGCACCTCTTTGTCATATCCGGTATCCTGCTCCATAAAGTGACAAGCTTCACTTACTGACATACGCCTTTTATACGGACGGTCTGTAGTAAGTGCCTCAAACACATCTAAAGTGTGTAACATCTTTATCTGTCTTACAATGCCCGAAATGTCATACTCCGGCACAGGCTGCATCAAAATCGGATTGACTGTGTGATGATACAACACCATTCGCTTAACATCTTCCTCTATCTCATACTTATCCAAGATGCGATAACCGATATAGGAATGTAAATCAATCAGCTGTCTTTCCAATTCATTTAAGCCCTTTCTCTTATCCAGAATAAGTTCTGGAATATATACCTTTCCAATGTCATGAACAAAGGAAGCTGTGCTAAAATTCTCATTCTTCATTCCAAAATCATACTCCATCTGCAAAGCTATGTTAAACATACGATAGGAATGATTATATGTGGTAGCATCTAATTTTCTCATAATATTTATTACTTCATCCGGTAATCTTTTCATAAGCTCCATTCCTTTCCCATCTGTTGTATTACTGTATCTATGACTTCCGACAATACCCCTTCCAAAATGAAGGTTCCTACCGGCTGATAAATCAGAAGGATCGCCAAAAACAGAATTCCCATTGCCAGTAATAAAAGCAAAAATGACTTCTTTTTATCTTCCAATGGTTTATAGTAAATCTTCTTCATGGTACGCTTAAGCCCCTCATCCTCTTCCACATAGGTAATTGCCTTGTAGCTGTAGTCTCCTACAAACATGGCGAACAGGTCATAGAGATAAAACACGCCAAAGCATCCGCAGGTCAGAAGATAAAAAATTCCCTGCCAGTATTTCTTTTCCAAGAATTTATGCAGTCCGAACCATCCACCAAGTACCATTGTTAAGAATTGCTTTTCCGCTTCCTTCTCACTACATCGATACCAGACCTCACGGTTTCCAAGCATTGTTGAAATACCACCAAACTCATAGCTTTCCATCTTTTTCACAAGGGTAATGCCATCTGATATAACACGGTATTTTTCTTCCTGATTTTTCATAAGCTGCTCCTTCCCATCAAGGTACTAAGTGTGAAAATCCCACTTAGTACAACTCTACCTTTACCGGTATCTGTATGCCATAGCTTCCGGCTCCACTTTGTAAAAATGCAATACCGGGAATTGCCACACTTAATGTATCCGTATATCGTCCTTCCATAGTTCCAGCGTTAATCAGATTTGCATTCTCTACAAGCTGTGCTGTGGTAAATAAAGCCTCGTTGCCACTCATAAACTCTGCTGATACATAAGATGACATATCAAAGCTTTCATCACCCATCACAGCCATACCGTATGTTTCATCCGTCTCATCCACCAAAAGCTTTACGCCCTCGTAGGCATTTCCTAGACTTCCGTAAACGTACACCTCGGCACTTCCTACAAAAGACTGGCTTTCAGCGTCAAAAGCAAGGTCAATGTTAAGTGGAATGGACAAATAAATGTCATAAGAAATATCCGCATCCTCCAGCTCCACTGTCTCATAACCACAGACTGTACAATGCTTTAATACCTCAATCTTATAAGTGCCTGTTTCCTCGTCGTACACCACATCCCCATAGCTTTCCTCCAGATAATCAAGGCACAGCCAAGTAATGTTCTCTGCTCCTTCCACAAAATAGGATTTCATATCACTGTTGTAATGGATGTACAGATTGGTTGTTTCCGGAAGTCTGTATGCCTCCAAGGTCTGAGCATTAAAGGTATCACTGGCTTTTACCGGATACACATAGCAGTTGGTAAAATAGCTGCCATACAAAAAGCTGGCGTGTAGGAATTTAACTTGCTCTCCCACGTAGAAATCCGTTACTGTCGCATCATCAAACGGTCCGAAGATGCCCTTATAAGGTGTATTCATCTGTGCGTTCACAGCATTGTAATAGACCTTGGTAATGACATTCTTGCTAAAGGCATTGCTGCGTCCGTCCTTATCCGTAAGAAATGAGGTTACATTCTCGCCAATAGTAAGGCTGTCAAAACTGATTCCACTGCTCTTAAAGGCATAGCAGCCAATGGATAGCACATTGATTTCATAATCCCCAGCAGCCATAATAGCTTCAAAGAGCAGATAGTTAGGAACTACCTGAACCTTATCGCCAAATACAATATTTGAGATTGTTGTATTATAAAAGGCTCCTCTATAACATTCATCCCCTGTTGTAAGGTTGGCAGGAAGCCAGTTTATCTGACCAATCTTGGCAGTACTAAACTGGTAAAAGTAATATAGATTTCCTATCTTTATTGATGTAAAGCTTTCCACCTCTTCCCCTATGATAAGGGTATCAAGCTCCAGCTTACTGCTCTGAAATGCTCCACAGCCCACATCCTTTACATGAAGTGCAAGCTCTGACTGGTTAAGAATGATGCCACTAAAACAGAATGGCGGAATAGTTTCAACCGTTTCTCCTAAAATAAGCTTGCCAACATTACATTCGGAAAACGGTCCGTAACAATATGCTTCATCTGTTACCTTATCCAAGGTGGTATTGGCAACCTCAAAATAGACCTCTCCCACCGTAGCCTCCGAAAACTGTTGCCAACGGTGATATGCAATAGTACTATGAGGTGCCTTTTCAAAGACATTTAAACCATCCTTTATGTAGAGCTTTCCAATATGAATGTTTTCCCCTGCAAAAGCAAATGAGCCGACAGAATCCATATCAAGTACCAGTTCCTCCATAGTCAGGCAGGCATTGTACAGCAGGTAATGAGGAATATTGGTTACTTTATCCGAAAGGGTAAATTGATCTATTACTGCCAATCTGAACGGTGGGTAAATATTTGTGATAGTTGCCATTTCCTCATCCCCGGCTACTTCCATATCCGGTGCTTGGTAAATCAGATGTCCGATACTGCACTCTTCAAACTGTCCCCAAAAGTGGTTAATATCCGTACTGTAAAAGGACTTCGGAAAATTCGTAACGTTATCTGTGACTGTCAATGTACCAATAGAAATATCCCCACCGCCAAAGGCATATGCTCCAACACTTTCCACATTCAGTGTCAACTCGTCCATGGCAAGTGTCGCTTCATAAAGAAAGTATTCAGGAATTGCCATCACCCCTGTTCCGATTGTGAAGCTTTCAACAGCTGCATTACTAAAAGGAGCGTGTATCCAATTTGTAGTTGATTTCTCCTTTATATGCCCCATGGTAAGTGACGGTGTTTCCAAGGTAAGACTTCCGATATCCGTGTAGGCAAACTGATTGAAGTAATGGTTGATATTTGTACTATAATAGGACTCTTCAAAGACACAGTCCGAACTTACAATCTTTAAGTTCCCAATGGAGATATTGGCACTTGAAAAAGCAAATGCTCCCACACTTTCAAAGTCCACTACAAGCTCATCCATAGTAAGCTTGGCATCATCCAAAAATGCTTCAGGAATACGCGTTACATGGTCAGCAATCTGAAGACTGCCAATATTTGACTGATTAAATGGTCCATATATGCAAAGGGAATAACTTACACCCGCATAATGACCTAATTCCAATACATTAGACTCCAGACAAAGCGTTCCGATGGTGGAATAACAAAACTGCTCCCAATAATGGTCAATGGTTGTTCCATAGCAAGACTCCTCAAAGGTTGTTACCTGCTCTCCCAAGGTCAAAGTTCCAATGGAAATGTCATAGCCACTAAAGGCAAAGGCTCCGATACGAGGTACATTTAAGTGAAGCTCCTCCAACTCCATATTTGCATACCAAAACAGCATTTCAGGAATTAAGGTTACTTCACTGCCAATCTCCAAATCTCCGATAGTGGCATCATAAAATGGCCCGGTAATAGTCGGAAATATGGTGGAAGCCTGTGGTTTTTCAATCACAAGCTCTCTTGCATTGAAGATTACCTTGTCAATGTTACACTCCATGAATTGCTTCCATCCATGCTTAATTCCGGTTTCTACAATGCCTTCAAAATTCGTTACCTCTTCCCCAATTGTAAGGGTTCCAATAGTTAGATTGGCAAATGCCTTTACTCCAATGCTCGGACAGTTAATGGTAAGCTCCGGTATTACCATACTTGGATTTGTGATAACGCACTCATTATTGTTTCCTACGGAAATAACTGTTTTATCATCAATGACATCCGGAACCGTAATGGCTGAACCGGTTGCAGTGATACTTGTAATGGTGGCATTGCCCTCTGTGTCCACTACATAGGTAAAGATATTTTGGTTGCTGTCCGTGTAAGTATACTCATCTGTTGTCGCTTCCTCGGAAATCACTGCCGCATCATTGCCCGATACGGTCTGTTCAATTTCTTCTGCTACCGCATCTGTTTCCTGTGCTTTTACTGTAATCGCATTAGAAAGGCATCCCATAAGCAAGAACAAACCACAAATTAAACTAAATATCTGATATCTTTTTACTTTTTTCATAGTCAATCCTTTCTACAGAAACGCCCTGGACTATGCCAGGGCACTTCTGATTTAAAAACGATCAGCAATCTCAATAACAAGCGGAACCCTTGTAAAATATTCTCCTACGCCAAAGTAAGGCATCAGATTTTGAATTTCTACAGAAAGCACAGACTTGTATGTGAAATCATCGCCATTTAACAAATCAAGATAGTTCTGTGATGTGTTGGAATAAATATAGGATGTATTATCCAAGGATTCCTTCACGGTTCCATTAAAATTCGTATCTGACAAAAGCGTTGAGCTGTTATCACCCGGTGTCTCATGGAAATAAATGGCCTGATAATCCTCATGTGTCTCATCAATGTTGACACGGAGAACCTTTTCCTTATCCATTACACCGTATGCATAAATCTCACCTGAACCTTCAAAGGTCTTGTCATTAAGGGAAAGGGAAATCTCTGTAGGAATAGAGATAACTAAATCCAAGCCGAGAGCCACTAACTCATCCTCTGTTACAATGGCACTTGCCACCACTGTTACCTTATCGCCATCCTCCGGTTCAAAGGTTTCATTGGCTGCGAACACGTTCATAGGTAAGGTTGTTAAAAGGGTTACTGCTGTTAATAATGCTGTGAAAATTTTCTTTCTCATAGATAAAATCCTCCATCTTCTTAATAATTGATTTTTCATTGTTACTCATAGCTGACATTCAGTACAACCGTTGTACAGTTGGACAGAAGCTGTCCTGAATCCTTGGCATAGATACCTATCAGACAGTTGATTTTCTGTTGTCCTTTTTCAAGAAAGGCTGTACCGTCAATGGCTATATTGGTTCCCGGTGCAACGAAATTTGTCTTGTAGAGCTCATTACCATCCGCATCCTTTAAGGTAAATACCACATCATAGACATTATCCTTGGGATAGCCAATGTAAAACAAAGGCTCTTCATCGGAAATATGGTACTCTCCTGTGACTGCAAGATTTAATCTCTTTGCCACATCCTCCGTAGAGGTCGTTGCCTCTTCCGTAGGCTTTGGTGTTGTGGTGCAGTCTTCCTCATAGATACGGTCCGGTGTAGGTGTTGGTGCAGGTTCATCTCTTGCCCTGCAGGAGCGGAATGCCAGACAGATAATCACAAGGATTACCAAGGCAATCAGAAAGTGAATGACTGTCTTCTTTCTCTGCTCCTTCTTCTTTTCCATGTACGCTTCGTCATGGCTTTTGATAGAATCGTGCTTCATCTTTGCGTTCTCCTTTCCGAGGATGTTTCCCACCCTTCGATATGTAAATTGCACAAAGAATGTGTTCTGGAAAAAATAATTTAAAATTTTTTTGATTTTTATTTTTCAGTCCTGTTACATAATAAAAGACGCTCTAATTCATCAAAGTCATAATCCCTCTGTGGGAAGTTACAAAAGCTGTTCTTCTTTTTGGTAGATGCACCATACCTATTTTCAGTATGTTTAGAATCAGTCTTATTACCTTTCGATTTTCGAAAGTCTTGACTTTCGGAATTCGAATTTCTTGATTTTCGATTTTCGAAATTCATAAAGCTGCTGTCATTGGCATTACGATAGATAGCCATATAGTCCATCACATATATATAATTTGCCTTACCCCTACCATTGCGTTTACGGTATATCAAACCGATTTCCTCCAGCTCCTTTAATACCTTGTTTACCTTCTCCGTTGCACAGCCAAGGTCTTTCTTGATTTCTTCAATGGTGTAAATGATGTACACACGATTCTTTTCATCCAGCCAGCCGTTCTTTTGTGAGAGAGAATTGCGGTCAAGAAATAAGCCATACATCAGCTTTGCTTCTGCTGATATGTGGTTAAAGCGTTCATCCTTCATAAGAAGCTTGGGGATAATGATAAAGTTGTAGCGTTCACTTTCCATTCCATAAAAGAAATCAAAATTTCCGTTATAAGCCATAGCATCACCTTCCCTTAGTGTAATTGCATGAGTTTCAGCCCAAGGAGCTTTAGATGCTCTCAGGCTTAATTGGAAAGTTGCACGGAATTTACGCTATGGACAAATTTAAGGTGTATTTGTGTACCATTCCGACCCCCCTCGCCGTTGGCGCGTCCCCCTGCCCCCTCCCAGGGGGATTTGGCTGGTTGTACTTCCTTGGCGACCAGAACGGAAAACCAAAACAGGCAGAAAGAAGTATAGGTGTATACCTCTTTCTGCCTGTTTTCGATTTCCTGTATATCTGTGTATCATTTTTCGGTGGCTGCCCTTGGCAGACACCTTATATATGTGCTGACCCTATTGTTTCTAATATCTCTTCTTCATTTTTCTCTACAAACTGATATATCTTCATAGCATCCTCAGCACACTTCTTATCATTCTGTTCCATGAACCATGCTACAAACAAAAGCTCTATAGCCTCCATCACATAAGGTACTGCCTGCTTTTCTTCTGGCAATAGTTCGTTCTCCTGTTCATATCCTGAAAAGAAATATTTTAATATATCAAACCACTGCTCCTCTGAAATATCCAACGATTCCTCTTCTGACAACAATCCAAGCATAAAATAACACAAATCAAAGACTCTTATATTTCTCTGGCTTAAATCAAAATCTATATATCCTGAAAATTTTTCATTGTCAAACAGAAAATTACCCAAATGTACATCTCTATGAATTAACTGAACTGGTAGCTTATCATACAATTTCTCAAGTCTGCCTATTAAAATATCATACGCTGATTCATCTATATATTTCCAGCTGTTCTTAACAAAAACAGATTTTATCCACCCATTCATTTCTTTCAGTAAGCTGTTCTCCCAAAATTCATCCTGTTCTTCGCATTCTCTGAATGCCTTGTGCAGTCTTGCTAAAACTCGTCCCATTTCTGATGCTATTACATTATTTTTATGTATATCTGTTATATTACTACCGGAAAGCTTATTCGTCAGAATATAATAGTATTCATTATCCTTCGCATAAGTTTTCTTATCTTTTGTAAGAACAATACCGCCAACTGGAATCTCCATATCTTCTAAAATAGTCAATATCTTTATATTTCTTTGGAGCATGTTGACATCTTTATATGTTTTCAAAACAAAATCTTCCTCGATTTGCCACGCAGAATCATATACCTGCTTTACTACCTTTCCCTCTATATCCCACTCATTTATAATTTGCATAATTTTATTATTCATTGCTTCATAACCTTTCCTTTGTTGTATGATGATTCTTCGAATACTGGATGCTGACAAATGATACCTTTCTGCAAGTTCACTATTACTTATGCCCTCTAACGATTTTGTATAAATATGTTCATTACGTCTGATTAGTTCTTGCTCATATTCAGTCGATGTGGAATTTATGACCTTATCCTTTATAGGTATATAAATGTATTCGCCCTGTACATACTGCTGTATTTCCTGAACCAATCTGTCCGGCAATATAAAATTTGCGTTTTTATAATTCATTCTATCAACTCCTTCGTATAGTATTCTTAATTATATCATCTATAACAAAAGAAAACTGTCTATATTTTATACAGAATAAAACGCAGACAGCTACAAACTACAGTTTCTCAATAATACAATACACCTTTTCCGACCATTCCCATATATCCTTGCAGTCATTTTCTATATATATCACACGCTCTGATAAATCCTTTGGAACGGCTACTTCTATTATTTCTCGTAATTCTGTTGGAATAACAATCGCTTCTACCCAGTCTTTAAGCACTATCTCATCCTTTACCTTCATTGGCAAAACTCTGTCAAATACTACTTGTGGATGTTTTACCAGCTTATCATATTTGAAGTAAAATCTCACTCCCGGTGTAAAATTCACACTCAAATCTTCTTCATCCGGGAATCTTCCAAGTTTCCTTTCCATTACAAGTCTGTCACCTGCCTGACAATTCCCCCAAGCCAGCATGACATACTCAAAATAATCAGCCGGATCATTGGCAGCATTTCTCTTTTCTGCCATCAGCTCCTCTACCGGAACTTTTCTTGCATTCAGTGCAGATAACAATTTCCCTGACTCAAAAATCTTTATTGCATTGTCGGGAGATGTTGTATGACAAACATATTCCGTAACACAGCCTCTCCTGTAATGACATGCTGTACATTCTGTTATGAGAGCCGGGCGTGATACATTAACATACTTATCCTTCTCCATAATCTTTTTATTGATAATTTTGAGTAATTCTTCATTATCGCACTGAATCTCACACTGGCGTCCATTTACACTTTCATATTCTATAAAATCAATAAGATTGCGTATCTCCCAATCTGTAATATGTGGATAATCAGAAAGTTTTTTATACAAAACTCCATCCCATACTTCTGTAAATTCAAAATCTCCAACTTTTATCAGCATCGTTACATCTCCTGCCTACTATATAATCTCTTGTATTCTTTCCCGTCTGTATATTCAGCCTTTTCTTTTGTTCCAAAATTTTTGTGCATCATAACCTTCGCATAAAACCATCCTCGTCAAACTAACTACTAAAAGTTTCCATTTGTCCACAAAGCATCTGATAAAACCCAAATTTCTCATAAAAAGGCTTTAAGCTTTCTTCATAAACAACAGAAATCATATAAATGTGTTTTTCTTTCAGATACGCAATCATCTGATTCATCAATTCGGTACCTACCCCTTTACCCTGATAATTCGGATGAACCATCAAATCCTGAATATAAGCATCCGTCACACCATTTGATACACAATCAATATATCCAATCAGTTCATCTTTCTCATAAACGGTAATATGATAATAGGATGTCATCAATGGATTCTCATACTCATCTTCCATTCTGTTCCAACCTACAGATTCACGCAAATCCGATAAATATTTTGCTGATATGTTTTCGTTGTATTTATATATCATTTCACATTCTCCCTTCTGCACAAATTGGAAGTTGCTGCTCTCTATACCGCAATCCTATTTTCTTTCTAAGGTATACCAAACATCTATTTCCTTTTTAGAAGGGGCTTCCCACATGGACAATAATTTTCCCATAAGACCTTCATCCAAATAATAATCTGAACCACCTTCGCCATTTAATGCCCTACAGTTTCGTTCTTCAATGTTTTTATTCCATGTTTGGTCATCAACATCAATGTAGTGCCATTCACAATGAACATTCTTAGAGCGGCAAAACTCGGTTAAGCTTCTTCTGTTTTCTAAACTCCAAAACCCCCAATCTAAAATTACAGTACAACCTACGTTTACCAATTCCACCGATTTTTTCTTAAAATAGTTCCAAATTCTTAACGCCATTTCGTCGTGCTTTTCACCCAAATCATTATCAAACAAATCCTTTGTTAATTCATCGCATGATAAAATAACTGCTTTCTCTTTTTCTTTTATTTGATTGGCCTAATAGGTTTTTCCGCAACATATTTTCCCACAGATTGCTATTATCTTTGCCATATATATTTCTCCTGGCCTTATATAAATTCTAATTCGTCTTTCAGTTAACCACATCTGCTTACTAAAAGTTTCGGGTGTCTCTTAACTCAACAATATCTTAAAATAGCCTTAATAAATTTTAAAATAGCCTTAATAAAATTCAATTAATTTTCTATCAAGTTCTCTTATTTCTTCGTTAGAAGAAATCTCTCCTAACAAAGCAATTTTTTCGATTTCTTCTCTATCTATTCGCAATTTTTCAATTTGCTCCAAATATTCTTCGCCTAATGATACCCCAAATATTGCACCATACTCCTCACGTACAACATTACTAAAATAATCTGGTTGCATTTCAAAGTGGGCAAGACCTAACCATTCAGGAATACAATCAATCCCCAGCTCCTCTTTAGCCTCTCGTACCATTGCCTCACGCATGGTTTCTCCTTCCTCTGGGCATCCTCCAAATATTTCCCAACCTTTTCGCCAATGATTGAATCCCATAAGATAATCATTGCCTATCTTTACAACAAGCAGGCAGACCGTTATAGGTGAAAATTGCAAAACTGCATCCTCTTCAGTGATTTTTATAAACTCTAATAATTTATTTCCAGACTGGTCTATTGCTAACATATATATCTCCTTTCATATCACACTTTTACACCATTTCACCATTCTCAACCCTTACAGCAACCTGCCATTCATCCTCATAAATAATATCCCCCACAAAGTTTGTATAGACCACATCATATGGATGCTCATACCTATTTAACAATTGCATGGCTGGTTCAATAATCTTTTGCATTTCTTCTGTGGTCTCTACTTTAAAGAATGTGATTACTGCTTCACCATTTTTACATGGTTCCGGCTCCGGAAGATTTTCTTTAAACCATTCATCTATCCCCCTAAATTTTTCTTCATCTTCTTTACTCATTACACCATCCTGTATCATTCTCCAGCACATACTGAATATCCCTTTTGGATATTTTGTTATCCAGGATGTTTCCCTGCCCTGTATTCTCATATATTTGTATTGCATATTATCCTCCATCATATCAAATAAACAACTGCCATGTGTCTGCACTAAATTTTGCATTTACAAAGTCACTTTTTCTAAGCATTTCTTTTGTTTCTGACAATGCTGTTTTCACAATCTCTTTCGTTGTATCCACAACTTCGTCTGATGCAAGCACATCTTGCACTGACATAAATAAAGCCTCTTCATTCTCTCCATTATCTGATGTCGGCTCTCCTTCTACATACTCAGCCCTAAAAATACACCAAACCTCTTGCTCCGTAAATCTGACAGCCAGTAATTCCTGTGCTTTCACAGATACTCCAGTCTCCTCTAACACTTCCCTTTCAGCTGTCTTCTGTGGCAATTCTCCCTCTTCGCTGAAGCCTCCCGGTATTAAATATTTGCCTTTTGCGGCTCCATATGTATGTTTTACAAGAAGCACTTTATCATCTCTGATTACTACGCAACTTGCTGATAGTTTTCTATTATTCTCCATTTGCCCATCTCCTCACTTACAAATTCATTGTCTACTATGTTACTTTTTCACAAGATATAACATTACCAACTGTGGCATTTCCACAATCCCTCCGTTATCGTCTATATACTTATGAATTTCATCCAAATAAGCAGTTCTTACAGCTTCTTCTAAAAGCTGTGTGCTGGAATATGTATTAATCAGAGCTACATATCTGTCTGCATCATAAGTATCTGTCCATCTGAATTCATAACACTCCGGCTCTCTAAAATATCCACCTGATTGTATCTGTTTTATTCGTTTTTCTTTTACTTTCTGAATTCCTTTCTCATCAAATCCAAGCGTTTCCTCCGGAAAATATTTTTTCTTAATATCATTCAAGCCTTTAAATATTCCAAAATCATAATAAGTAACCGAAGACATCTGCCAGAATACAGCCATTGTGCCTCCATTTTTCAGCATTCTATACGATTTCGGATAGCCAACTTCACTATCTATCCAGTGAAATGCCGTTGCAGAATAAAGTAAATCATATTGTTTTTCTTCATCACACTCTTCAAAATAAGAGCAAATAACATTTAGCTTTTCATTACTTTTATACTTTTCCCGAAGAAACTCTGCCTGTTCCTCACTAACTTCTAACAAATCAATGCTGTAATCTCCATTTTGTAAAAACAAATCTGTCGCCTGTCCTGTTCCTACTCCAACTTCAAGAATATCAGCCTTATCATCAATTCCTGCAAACATACTAATTTTCTCGTACAACTCTTGTGGATACTTCGGACGGGCATATTCATAATCATTAATCACATTTGAAAATGTATTTTTCAGCAAATCATTCCTTGCACTCATAACACACCTCACTCCCTATCTATCCAAATATAATATTTACCTGCCTCGTTCTTTTCCATAATCCCACCATTTGCTAACGCAACTGCAAGTGATACTTTATTTTCTTCCCTTATTGTAAGAAGCACTCGCTCCACTCCCAACAATTCACTTTCCATAATCAACAGTTTAAGAAATGCTCTTCCCAAACCTTTATTTCTGGCTGATGGAATAATTGCATAACCAACATTTCCACCATCAGCCAGAAGCTTATCTGTAAGGAAATGTCTTATTTTTCCATATCCCACTGGTTTTCCGTTTTCATATAGCCAATATGTAGTCTGCGGAACTTTCCAACCATCAATGACACTCTCTTGTAATGAATTTTCCATTGCACCAACAAGCCACTCTTTATATTTTTCATAACTCTTGCCATTCGCTGAATTAATAAATCCATTTTCATTTGCCGGAATGCTCTGTAACATCTGATAAATATCCTCTCCATCATCAAGAGAAAGTTTTTTGATTTCTATGCTCATCGTATATACCTCCAGTTTATCATCTAATACAAGAATATAATGCATTCCCTTAGGGCTAAGTCGACTTTTAAGAAATAATCTCTTTCAAAATATTATAAAATTCGTCCTTCGCATATTTTTCCAGAAATGGACTATGACCACATTTTTCCAGAATATAAGTTTCTCATAAAACATCATTCTCTTGTAATGGTATCATTACACCATTTACCGGATGTGGATCATACGCACCTTGTATCAGATAGATTTTACTACTGATTCTTTTGAATACTTCTAATAATTTCCCATTGGTTCTTAACTTGGCAGCCTCGCTCCAAATCACATTATGCATTTCACTATCCATCTTATCTGCACTATGCAACTCCCTCTCTTCCAGACAATAATTATCAGATTTTTCAAACATAGCTGGTATCTTCTCCATATCTTCATCCGTCATCTGATTGTTTATTAACCTTTGAAATAATTTAGCCTCTTCATCTGCTAAGTGTGCAAATCTTCGTGAGCCTATCTCTGCTACATACTTATCTTCCAATGGAGCACAACCAACCAATATAATCTTTTTCACAAGTTCAGGATGTCTTTCAGCAAAAAGAGCCTCTAACCACGCTCCCCACGAATGACCTATAAGTGTTACCTTTTCCACGCAATTATCTTTAATCTGCTCATATAATTCTTCTATCAGTTCAGCAATTGAATATTTAGACTGTATCGCTTCAACCACACCTGCACCTGTTCGCTCGTTCAGTTCTTTAGCAAATCCCTTTAATGAGCCAATCGCCCCAGGTCCTCCGTGAACCAAAACAACGCTGTAAGGCTCTTTACCATATAATCGTACCATTTACTACCTCAACATAAAAATACTCTAAAATAATTTTCTGCTCTGTACCCATGATAAGAATAGCTTCTCATCCGGAAGTTCATATGTATATTCTTTCAACGGCTGAAAATTATCAATAATATCTATTGCTTCTTGCAGCACTTCTTCCTTCGTTTTTCCTGCAACATCAATCATTACCTCATTTGGCAACATTTCCCTGCTCATAATTACAGAGTTTGAACGCTCCACATAATCCAGCAGATACAGACCACCTTCGTGATTATGTCGATGTTCCATCTGCCTTTTTGTCTGCTCCGTATCGCTTGATATCAGCTTCAAGGTGATAAATTCATATCCCATGAACAGAATGGGCAGTTCCCTCGTCCTTATATCATCAAAATCCAGTGCGACGATATTTCGAAGCCCTTTATCATAGAAAAACTTTAGCTGTAGCAATATATTTTGCCAGCACAATTCCTCTTCATATACGCCAACATCCTCGACATCCTTTGGAATCATAAACTCAGGAACCATATTTTGTTCCAAATATACACCCTCATAATGCTGATATAATTCTTCTGCCAATGTAGTCTTACCAACTGCACTTGGACCAATTATAAATATGTAATCCATTACAAACTCCTTTGCAATTCTTTCTCCATATATCCGCATGTAAATGGAAAGAAATCAAACTTCTGCGTGCCGGTATGAACAAATCCATAAGCCTCATACCATTTTCTTAACACCACATTTTCTTCCACAATGCCTATATTCATCTTTTTACAACCTGTTTCCTCAGCAATCTGAAATGCATGATTTAACAGTACTTTACCTATACCCTTATGCCTATATGCCGGAAGCACACACACATTGTTGAGTTCACATTCATTATTATCTTGCAACAACAATGAGTAATATCCCACAATAATGTTGTCATCACAAAAAGCATACATTGGTCTATGTTCTCCGTTCAAATGCCAATTAAGTCTTTCTTCCGTTGTAGCAAATGCAGTAAATCTAGGAGCATTTTCAGCTGTAAAGCCCAATTCATCTGCTACGGTTTTGAAACTTTCTCTGATGACTTTTACACATTCGCTTAATTCGTTTTGTTGTACCTCTTTTATCATTGCAAACACCTCTAATCCTTTCTCTAACCAAGCATCTCCCTAATACACTTGAATTGTTCATTTAACATATCTACATCTATAGCGCCATTACTATCAAATGCAACACCTAAATGCTCTGTTTCAAATATATAACTCATATGCTTCTCCTTAAAATAAACTTATAAATACAAAAATCGCACCAAACATTCTTATGTGTCCAGTGCGATAATAAATGAAAAATATAACGATATAAAAATATTACATTCTCAACTTATGCACAGACTTACAAGACCTATCGGCTCATAACTGTGCAATAGCAAAATCAGTTACAAGCAATATGTCTTCAATGAATAACCATATGTTCTGTTGAATGTAATACTCTAACCATTTCAATTTCTCCTTAAATTTTTCCTATAATGATAGCACTAGTAGTTAATCTTGTCAATATTTTTTAGCATTATAGCCAAAATTATATCACATATTTTATTAATATTCATCACTTTTATGCAAATGCATTGCACTATTTACATATATGACAAATTTTCTTAAAATTAATGTATATTCGAATTAATCTCCTTCACAATCTCAACCACTGTTATCTGTCCATCAACCAACATTTCACATACAGTATCTTCTGTATCATTCAACTCACTTTCCCAATAAACTTTCGCAAGCTTTAAATTCTCTTCTTTATCTGTCTGTCCCCTAAAGCATTTTGTTGCATCACCCATAAAGCAATTCCCCTTTACTTCCAGCTTCACAATATGATATGTAGGACGTCCAATCCTTGCAAAGAATTCTCCCCATCGCTCTGCTTCTTCAAATGTTTTTGAAACATATAAACAACTCATTCGGGATGGATACTGTGGATAATTCTTCTGCCGCACTTCTTCTAATGCCATTTCACGCAAAGCAACCGAAGTATGATGTTCCAGGTCTTCAGCATCATACTTATCAGGATTGGCATAAATATCATTTACAATATCTATTTTTTCATGTACTCTCTAATACACACCACTATGATGAATTTCATCAAATATAATTGTTTGTCCTACATGCATAGGTCTATCTGTTACTACATGATATGCATACATTTGTTCATCCTCCTTATTTCCAAATATATTCTTTATTTCTCAATCGTTCATCTTATCCATACTTTATGATTAATTTTAAAATCAGTTACCATCTATATTCCCTGCGCATACATAAACTATGTATTCCAATTTCCTCACAGATTGTAGACAGTATTTTTAAAATTTCCTCTCGTGTGGAATCAAACCAATTTTCTAAATCTCTATCGTAAAAACAATACATTACTTCACCCTCTCCATATGCAGAATATGCACCAGAAGCTTTTGCAATTTTTAATCGTTTTCTTAATGCAACCAACATATCACAAATCGTATCAAGTTTTTCCCTCCATATCGCATTTGTAAGAGCTGATTTTCCTTCAGATACTTTTAAAATACTTCCATCTCTAGTTCTTAAGACACCTGTATTTAATGCAATAATAGTATCTTCAATTGCCTTATCAAAATCT
>ERZ772854.972-NODE-972-length-30847-cov-8.036373_pt1 | contig 30847 bp, 18 predicted proteins | sample MGYA00580844_ERZ772854 | MGnify/ENA primary metagenome ERZ772854 (study PRJEB29015, sample SAMEA2737727) | human gut metagenome | biome: human gut; feature: human-associated habitat; material: faeces | place: China | collected 2012 ...
AGAGGTTCGGCAAGATACTTCAGAAACGCCACTCCATCTCCATCAACCGGCAGGACGTTTCCACCTCCATATCCACCCAAATGGACAGTCTCATTCCACCCAGCAAGATCAGCGGACTGACACAGGGGATGTTCGTCGGCTCCGTAGCCGACAACTTCGGGGAGAGGATTGAGCAGAAAATCTTCCACTGCGAGATTGTCGTCGATGCCAAAAAAATAGCCGAAGAGGAAAAGGCATATCAGAAGATACCCGTTATCACCGGCTTCGTGGACGATGAAGGGGTGGATCACATGAAGGAAATGGTACAGGAGAACTACAACCGGATCAAGGAGGATGTCAGACGGATCGTGGCCGACGAGCTGGAGCGCATCGCCGCAGATCCCAACCTCAGACATCTTCTGGAACTGAACAAATAACCGTAAATGCAAGGCCTTCACACACGTGGAGAACCGTGTGTGAAAGGGTCCGCATTTCATCGGTTGCGTCTCCTGTGCCCCTCGTCATCGTCTTCCATCCGTTTGAGCAGAACTTCACGCAGGCGGTCGATGAAGTAGGTTCTGTCTCCCGCCTTACGCCGCCGCATCCGCGCGTAGTAGCTCGAGGCATTCTTCACGTTCACCCCCAGCACATGGCAGACGTATTCCACCACACGCCCGAGTGTCACCTCACCGCCGTTGAACATCTTCAGCTCGTGGCAGGCATACAGCAGTTCCATCAGGCAGATGACCTCTGCCGTCCAGCAGACGGGGGGATCACCCTCTGTAGTCGGCAGACCTGCCGGAGCGATGGCGGAACCGGACTTATGAATGAACCTGCATCTGTCCAGCAGACCTTTCAGGTACTCCAGCGTACCAATGATATAGGCATAGCAGGGCAAGTGCTCTTTTTGTGCTGTGCGGTAATGCTCACGCAGAATGACCAGTTTGCAACTTAGATATTGCAGCTGGAAAAAGACGAGCGTAACATCCTTTTCCACACGTTGCAGCTCATAGACCTCACGGATGAACTCGGTGTTGGCGTTTGCCAGTGTATTCCTGTCACTCTCTTCTCGCTCCAGTAACAGGAAATAGGGGATAAAAGTAAACAGTTCCATGCTGTTCGGGATTTTAATTAAACACCGGCAAGATAGCGAAACGAGCACTGATAGCCGTTACGCTTTTTATTTGAAATAAGCTCTACATCAAGCCTGATGAATTTTTATTTGCTCCGCCACCGGTGAGCCAGTGCCTGCTTCAGCCTCCCCGGAGTGCATCCCATGTTTCTTTTACAGAATTCACACAGACGGCTTGCTGATGAAAATCCGTTCCTCTCCGATATTTCTCCCAGTGAAAGTCCATGATTATATTTTATATCCAGACATATGCGTTTTATTCGCCGATTCCTTAGCCAACGTCCCGGGGGCAACCCGTAAACAGACAGAAACCTGTTTCTGAAGGCCGAATAACTCATACGGCACAGCAGGGAGAGTGTACCGACGGAATACACGCCGGGGCTGTAAAAAATCACTTTCAGACGAAATACGGCGACGGACAATATCCTCAACCGCCTTTCTGCGAACTGAAAGTCCAGTTCACTGACACAAGTGGAATATCCCCGGAGCTGTTTCCTCCGTTCCAGATAGAAGTACAGACAAACCTCCCTGCAAATATCATGCAGGGAAACAGATGGGCCTATAGCATACAAAATCTCACAAAGCCAAAGCATTTCCTCCGTGCGTCCCCTCTTGCGGCATGGCAGGACGGCATTTACCCACAACCTGCACAAAACATCCCTGTCCCGTGAAAGGAAGAGCAATACCAGAACGGCCCTGTATGCAGGACAAGCCATGCCGGGGAGTTCCGGCAGCATCTCCAGCACACGGAGCACATGCCCGCAAAGTTCAGAGTTCCCTGCGTACCTTCCCAACACGAGCAGCCTCTTTATCTTCTTCGTCCGGGAGAGTCTTCTCACATCATTGCAAAACAGGCTGACCATCTCTTTCTGCCCATCCTGCGCATGCTTTCTGAACAGTTCCAGAAGATCAGGCTCCGCCATTCCCGCCCATACCCGTTTACTTCATACCGTGCCTTATCATTCACAGCACACCCATTATTCTGATACAATCGTCATCAACCAGACACGGGTATTGCGCCAGTCGTTCCAGCACCGGTTCCAATGCGAATCCCTGTATAATTCTGTGACGTTTGCTGTCACTACAAAACACACTTTCCATCTCCATTTCAGGAAAGTAACACAGAAGATGGGCGGCAGAGGCGTCAAAAGCCACAGGGCCGTCCTCGTGAAGAAAAATGTAAATATCCGACACATTTGCACTTTCCATTCCCTTGATCAGATCTGTTATCTCCATCTTGCACATTTTATAATATTTTTACATTCTGAATGCTCCGATGAAAGTTCCTGTTTCCATTCTTCAAACCTCTGTCCGTCTATAGGTTTTAACGTTCGCAACACAAAACGGTCAGGCATAGTCTCCATATGCTCCAAAGAACCTATATACTTTTGTTCATGCTTACATGGAAATCCCACTGAAACTATCTCACCGCCACCGAGTGACTTTAACCTTCTTTTTATAGCCTTCAAAGGCTTGATCTGCGTACAGACAGCGTAAGCAGACTTTTCATAAGCTTTCCAGAAAAGCCCCTCACGATAAAGAATGATACTTCCGTTATTACCTGCTTCAGCTTCTATAAAATCCTTGCTGGTCATAATTATTTAATTTTAATATCTATAAAAATCGACCGGCTTCGCCGGTACTATCCCTACGGCCTTAAAGCCGTAGGGAAAATAATCCAATGAAACGGATACGGTCGCTACGCTCCCTATTCTTGGGAAGAACGCACCCCAAACAGGCACCCCCGATCGTAGTCGCCCAACGGGAACACGGTAGACGAGTCGAAGAACAGCTGGTAAGAGGAGCCCTGGGAGTACGGACCCGCCGACCAACAGTAGCCGTAGTTGCCAACGTCGACTATCGTCCCGTCATTGTAAATGTCGCGAATCCCCGACGCAGGGAAGAAGATGGTTTTATTTTTTGAGGAGTCAGTGTAAAAATTCCATCCCCTCAAGGAGCTGTCCCACTCTCCGTTGACTTGAGAAGGTTCAGTTACATAATCCCCGATTGTTGTGAATCCCGTAAAAGCAGCACTGAAGGGAAGTTTGAAGCCCACAGGAGAGGGATCATAAATCGTTTTTATGACATTTTCGTTACTGGCAGTATAAACTTGGTTATCGGCACTCCATAGATTTGCATATACATTATCGCCATAAGATTGACTCTGAATCACATCCGGTTTGAGAATACAATTCATGATACAATTGGAGCCGATAGAAAAGTTTTCCGTTTTAGGACTTTCCGTGTGAGCATTGCCGTCTTTGTCGTACCAGGTTTTATTGGTATTGGACAATCCGTTCGTAGGTAGGAACGGATCTTTACGACCCCATTGATAATAGGGGTGATTACTACCCATAGCGATTGAATTCGAGGCTTGTTTGATGATCACTTCCTTGCTTGCGTCTCCGGCAGTGAATTTCACCTTGCAACTACGCTCTGCATAAGTTTCGGTACGACCATCGCACCAGCCGAGATTAACGGGCATAAATTTACATTTATAGCTTTGGTGATTGGTTACCTCGATGGTTTGGCCGATATTTTCATCGGTAACCCAGATATGCCAGGACCAGAGGATGGCATCACTCGCATCCTTGATGGCGATGACGGCATTGCCCTGCCGGATAGTCGAAGCATGCACTTGGAAGGATATGTAATTCTCGGGATTAACGAATTGTTGCATTTTGGAATTATTGTATTGTACATTGGAAATCAAATCCGGCGCGTCCTGCCATAACAATTCGGCCTTGGCAGGAACACAACCGGAATTCTCTTTTATGTAAGGGCTGGTGATTGGATTGCCCGTATGGTTGATGAAAGATGTCAGAATAGAAACTCCTGTTTTATTGGAGGTATATGCAGAAGTGTTGGTCGTACCATTTTTGATGGCATTTCCATATACCAAAGGAAAACAGTAGAATCCCGAAGCACTGACAACGTAGCAGTTGGCGGTGTTCTCATCCGTTGAACCGCCATTAGTCTGGTTGGCGAGGTTATGGTGATAAATTACATCACCACATGCTGGGTTATCCCTTAACTTTTGCGCATGGGGGTCATTACTCGTCTTAATCTGTGCGCTGACAGTTGCATTGTATGATTGTGAAGTTTCTCCACCGGCTCCGGATGGGGTGAAACCGGTCAGCCAAGTGGGTGGGGTATCTGTCCATGGTCCGCCGTACTCCGAAAACTGTGCCTTCCATTGGGCGGGTTGCTTATCCCCTTTGGAGTTATGCTTGTAGCTGGTGACACTGTATTGTTGTGTACCGCCGCTATAGGTGAAGTCCCCTGGCATGCTGACGCTAAGCTCGTATGTCCAGTTTATGGAGCTGTTGGAGATCTTATAAGTGACAGTCTTTCCAATAGGCCAGACCATGCCCTTGATGTCAGCGGTTAGCGTGTGGTCGACGCTGGAATTGTCAGTGAATACCACTTCAAGTTGTGCACCATCCGGAAGAGTCTGCGGAACCATCATGAAGGTCTGTGCATCGGTAGTAAGAACTTCGCCAGTAGTTCCAGTAGTGGATTTATTCAATGTCTGCGAGAAAGTGGTAGGAGTTTCTACATTGCTCCATGACTGTGTTCCCATATTGTAAGTCCCCTTGGAATAAACATTTTTCAAACTGACGCTCTTTACGGTACCTCCCTGCATGTCAGCTCCGCACACGAACCTGATGGCGGTCAGGGCATGCCTGAAGGTGAGCGGCACGGCAGTGTTGGTGTTGCCGGACAGTTCATTCGTCTTTGCCACGAGAAGGTCTTCCTGCTCATTGACATCGACCGGAACGGTCACACTGATGACAGGAGAACCGGCATATGCGCTGCCGGAAAGCACATAATGCCCGTTGTCTTTCGGAGCGTATGCGAAGAACCTCATTTTGTATGAAGCCCCGGGCCAATAATAGGCGGAGGAAAGGACATAGTCACTGCCGGACTTGCTGGCAGTGGCATTATAGAAGTAGTCGGGGGTTCTGCTTTCGCTCCACGAACCAGTGTAGGAGTAAGCGGAGACACCGAAACTGTTGTACATATTGTCATTCTTGATGGGAGTGGCACGGGTAAGAGCTGCCCTCTTCGGACGATCGTCCGAAGAGGGTGAAGCAATGCTGTCTGTGTAAAGCGTGTGCAGGTAAAGAGGAGTGCTGCCTCCCTGCAGGGCGATGACAGTACCTTGCGGAACATCAGCATCGGTAGTGGAACGGGTTGACGGAGTCCAGGAGGAGCTGATCTCGGAGGTGAAAGATACATGCGGGGAAAGTGAAGGACGATCCATGTCATCCTCACAAGAGAAAAGGCAAATACTGCCCGAAACAAGCGCCGAAAACAGATGACGCCAAAAGGCGTACCTGCCGGGAAATGATGTAAAACGGGAAAATTTCATATCTGTTACTTTAATGAATTAATCGTACCGGTAATAAAAATCATACAAACGTTAAAAAAGGATTTCCGACATGGATACCCCTTGAAAGAAAATGTCCGGAATACCTCTGGTAAAAGTGTCTGGAAAGGAACAGACAGGGTGAAGATAGTAAAATCCGGCCCTGTCCCTCGCGGGGTAATGCAAGTCCAATCCCGTCCAGACTGATTGTTAAATTACAATCAAAAATGAAACAAAATACTTTAGATTTTACATCGCGCCATCTACCGGCTGGTCGGTCCACTTGTCAACAGTTACAGTAAACTTGATGGGGTTGCCCAGAACAGGGTCACCACCTTTACCACCGGGTATCGGCTTCGGATCAATGGTCGGATCGGTGGGTTTCGTCGGATCAGTGGGGGTCGGATCAATCTTACCAGCACCACCGCCGTTGCCGCAGAAGTTCAGCGTGTAGGTATATTTCTTACCAGGTTCCCAGTTGGTGTTGATACCTACGGCAGAGAATGCGTATTTGCCGTCCTTGGCATCACCTGCTACCGGTTGCGGGTAAAGCAGTGTTTCATTGGTGCCGTCCAGGCTGTATATGCGACAGAGCACGGACAGGTAAGCACCAATAGTTGCAGTAGTACCGTCCCATGCCGTTAGCTGCTGTGGAATAAGCATGAAGTTGTCGTCACCGAACATGATGCTTTGGGCATTAGTTGTCAGGGTGACGGACGCCCCTCCCTTGATCATGTAGGCCTTTGTAGGATCGTCTTTTTCACTCCAGTTAGACCATTGGCTTTGCTGCAGGACATAGCTGGAGTTGGTTTCCGTTTCCGGAAAGGCAAAATCGGCCTTTGTGGCGGCATTCACCAGTTTAACGCCTATGATCTCAATCTTTATCTTGTTATTGGAACATTTGGCCTTGACCTCGATCTGGGAGAGGGCGTGCTTGAAGTTCATGGCAACACCGGAACCCTCGTTGACAGCCTTAGTTCCCGTATTGTAAGAGATCACAAGATCATTTTGATTTGCAACGGCCTGTGCGGGAGAGAAATCGGTTATCTTCTTTGACGCATTGTTTATACTCACTGTGCCGGTGGGACCTTGGGGAGCATAGGCGAAGAAGGCAAGCTCATAACCCAGCCAGTAGTAAGTGGAAGCGGTTGTCCAGTTTACACCGTTATCAGGAGAACTGACACCCAGGTCCGTGAAATAATTCTTGCCATCACCGATGGCGGTCACATTGAATGCCGCCAGATTCTGCAGGCTTGTTACATTGGTACGGGTAACGGCCCTGTCCAAAGAAGCACGGAAGGAAATGCCGCCGCCATTGTTCACGTCAACGACATCATCGTTGGAACAAGAGGCCAACGCTGTTACAGCCATAGCTGCGAATAAAAGATTCTTTTTCATACAGTAAAAAATTAAAATTAAAATAAAAAAAATATATTAAACAGATAAACTATTCATTCTTTACCTCCGTATCGTGAGGCATGGAGAGCACGGTCCGCAAATCACATGGGAACATCCACGTCAACGTTCTGCCACTCGTCAACCGTGGGATGAAAGCCTCCGCCGTTAACAATGGGCTTGGGCAGGGGAAGGCCGTCCAGCATGATATGGACATCACGGGGATCGGGGGCACCGTCAACCTGCCAGGTCACGTCAAACGTGTAGTAATTCCTGCTTCCGTCAGACATGATCACGTAGATGACCAGCTTGTGTACAGGATCTTCCGGACCGGTCTGCCCGAAAACCAGAAAGTCGGCCGTCAGGGTGGAGGTACCGTCGGAAACAACCCCGAAAGGTACGGTCACGGGATCGGACGTAAGTTCGTTGCGACCGACAAGCATTCCTCCGGACATACCGGTAAGGGCACCGGAGACACCGTCAGGAGAAATATATTTTAGATTGGACACATTCGTAATCGTAACCCGGTAACGGCATACGGAGAGTGCGGGATAGAGGGTTACCGTTTGGCTCTCTTTGGAGGGTTCAATCACAAGGTCGTAAAGACGGTCGCTGTAAAGACGGTCCGGAGACCCGGCGATACGCTCTCCCGAGGTGCCTTCCGCACGGGGAGCCGGAGAGCCCCCCACGTTCAGGACACCTTCGGGGGCATAGGCCTCAAAGCCGTCGAACGAGTCGGTGTTCCGGTAAAGCACGGACTCCGTGTCGGAGTTGACGCACAGCGCCTTGTAACGACCGGCAGGTACGTTGACATGACCTCCACGGTAATCGATGAATTCGTATGTCCGTGGTCTACCTCCATCTATAGGGAACAAGTAAAGGCGCATGGTCTCAGGAGTTGCGTCAGAAGCATTCTTCCAATCGAAAACAACCTGTATTTTAGTGTTATGGTAATGATCATAACACAGATCCTTGTGCTCGCAGGAGGTCAATGACAAGACCGCCAAAACAGCGGCGGCCAGCAATACATGGTTCATACGTTCCAACATCCTGTTCATTGTCCGCCTCCTTTCTTGTCATTATAATTGCCACGTCCCAGAAGCCACACGAGCGAGACCTCCGCTTTCGTCGGCCCGAACCAACGACGCCGCCTGGTCTCTCTCCAGACATACTGATCGCCATCGGGAACGTATGTATGGTATTCGCCGCCCCAGTAGCCCGCGCCGATGACGAAATCCAGGTTCAGACGACGGCCCACGGGCAACGAATAACCGTACTCCACACCCACGGCGTAATTGCATTTTTCCCAGAGGGAGCCACCCGGCTTGCCGCCCATGTAGCCTTTTCCTCCTGTCTCGAAATCGTACGTGAACAACTGCCCGTAAAAGCCCAGATGGTGTCCTGTAAGCGGTTTTTCCGCCGCGCGGCGGCCGAAATATTTGCGTACGTCCAGCTCCCCGCCGTAGAGGCGCCAGTAATTATGGCGCTTATTGCTGTTCCACCAGGCGTACATCCAGTTGCCACCGACTGCCCAGCCCTTGCCCAGGTAGAGCTCTACACCGATATTCGGGACGAGAAGAGCATCGTAGAGCAGGTTTGTCTTGAGTCCCATGTAGAAAGCTTTGGGAACATCGGCAACGGGAACGGCTGCCTGTACCGTGTCGCGGATGACGACGGTCCTTTCAATGGTATCACGGACGACGACGGTATCCCTTGGTTCCGCCTGTCGGGGCAGAACGACAGTGTCCCCGTCCATCCCTTTGGAGACCGGTTCGAACTCGCATTCGATTACGGAACAATTACGCAGTTCCGGAAAGAAATGTTCTGCCATATAATGCCATACGCGGCCGCCGCGCAGATTCATCAGCTGCCGCTTGCGGGAATCGACGACGGCACCGTTACGGGTCACCCACTCGGGAGTGTCACGAAGGATACGGAGGGCCTCCTCGCGGTAGGGCATGTCGGAAGCCTTGACAAGCGAGGCAAGCCCCTCCCAGTCATTCCCCGAAGAGGTGCATACGAATACCGAATCGGGGACGGGAAGGCGTTCCAGGATAAGGCCCCGCAAGGACGCGAGCCGTTCATCGGACAGGCGCCTGTTTGAAGCGGAATTGCCCTCGGGCGACGATCCCGAGCGCATACTGATACGGCGCAGCACGGAATGGGCCTGCCGGGAACGGATGCCCGAGAGAAGCGAGTCCAGACGGACACCGTTGTCCCGGTAGGAAAGATCCGGTGTGGAACTGCCCACGGGAAAGTAGAGCCGGTAATGCAGGGTATCACCGCAGCAAAAGGCCGGACAGAAAATACCGAGGAACAGGGTCAAAACAAAAATTCTTTTTAAATCCATCTGCAAATTAAAGATCAATAAATTATTACTTAAAAACCAAGCGATAGTTTCCACTCTCCATGACAGAGAGTGGAAAAAAGAATAAAATAGCGTAAATAGAGCTCAAAAAGGGGACTTTGTATAAATAAGATGAAAAAAAGATTGGATATAGAACATGTATAAAAGATAAATACGCAGATAAACAATAACATAACTTTATATTTTTTACTAAATGACAGAAACAATGCGAATATTATATTTGAAAGGGGATACCCCCTGTTACAATTATCCAAAATGCATCCGGGAAGGATTTTCATATTACAAATTTTGTAAAATAGAAATGGATGAAGATCCCAATGAGACTGATTGTATTTGGTTTGTAACGGAAGGAGAACTGGAGGTATCCTGCAACGGAGAAAAAACAAAGATTTTGGCCGGTAATATGATTTGTTTCAGCAGGGGAAGCATATGCAGGATATTCTCACGGGGAAAAGCGACTGTTGTCATTGCACAATTTGACAACATCGTCCAAAGTTGTGAAAAGATATTATTCTCACAGCTTAACAGTCTGAGTTTCCCGGGTGAAAAAGCAATATATCCACTTGAAATTAGAACCAGATTACAAATGTTTCTCAAGCTTTTAATAGGCTATCTGGAGGATGGGGCCAATTGCGTTCATTTTCATGAAACAAAGCTGAAAGAGCTGTTCTGGAACATACAGTTTTATTATACTAAAACGGAACAAGTTTCCTTTTTCCGTCCTATATTGGGGAATGAGCATGAATTCAAAAAGAAGGTGCTTGATAATTACAGAAATGCCAGGACAGTAAAGGAACTTGCCCGCCTATGCGGAAGTTCTCTTTCTACTTTTAACAGGAAATTTTTAAAAGAGTTCAGAGAGCCTGCGAGTGAGTGGTTGCAGAAACAAATAAACACTATTATTAAATATAAATTAGCTGATGAGGATATACCGATAGGGAATATAGCTGATGAATTACATTTTTCTTCACATGCCCAATTTTGTAGATACTGTAAAAGGAACTTCGGATATACTCCCGGAGAATGGAGAAAACTACTGAAAAATAGTGATAAAACTCCAGAGAAGCTATCCGGAAGAATGTAATTGAGTGAAAAAGATAAAAAACAGACTTGTTATGATAATTATAGTTAATTGACATCTGTCTAACTTTGCGACCGAAATTTCAATGTTGTCATAACATTGTTTTTTGCAAATAAAAACAGTCTATTAATAGGCTTTCCACTCTCTGTCATGGAGAATACAAGAGCATGCTTGCAAATATATCATATCCCCAATTAAATAGGACACCATAACTATAAAATTAACATATATTATCTGCTATGTGATTATTCACTTCGTCCAGTACCGACCGGTCAAGTTCCTTCAGATAAATTCTGGTCACTTTCTCCGAAGAATGCCCCAAACATTCACTGATGGTATGAAGCGGGGTACCGTTTTCACGGGCCATTGTTGCCCAGCAGTGACGGGCAGCATGCAGACGCAAAGGAATATTTATATCGATTCTTTCGGAAATCTTTTTCAGTGTATACCTTATCTTGTTATAAGCTTTTTTATACCCCGAATAAGGAGTTTCAGATTCATCAACCAGAGGGAAAAGATAGTCACCGGAAGTATCTCCATACCTTTCCAGCAAACTCTGTATCTGCCGGTTAATACCTATTTCAAGCAACTGACCGGTCTTCTGCCTTCTATAGCGGATTACCCCGGGAAAAATATCGCTCTTTTTTAGAAAAGCAATATCTACGAATGACATTCCGCGAGTATAGATACTGAACATAAAAACATCTCTGGCCAAGCATTCCGGTGTTCCGACTGAAAGTGACAGGTTGGCAAGAGACTTCACCTGCTTCATAGGAAGACTTTGTTTGACGGTCTTTTCAGACCGGATTCTGATATTGCAAAAAGGTGAAGGAAATACCAGATTCAATTCAAGACATCCACGCCTGTACACCGCTTTCATATTATGTAAATAAAACCCTATCGTATTCTTGCCCACACCGGCCTCCAGGAGAGTATCACGATACTTAATGACAAGGCGGGAAGAAAGATGTGCAAATGGAAAATCAGTCTTACACAAATGTTTTTGCATGGAATGCAGGGTCGCCTCATACGCTTTTGCCGTCCCTTCATGCCCGGTGTCGAAAAGCACACGGATTCTCTCACGGAAATAGCTGTAAAAACCCACTTTGCCAGTCAGGGTTTCATAGACTCTGGATATATCACATGTCGTATATTCATTACCCTCCCTTTCCAATATGCCTATGGCTTTATCCAAGATTTTACAAATTTTCCGGCATGTACGGTTCATGCGTCGGACAGTTTCCATGGTATATACACCATTAAAGAGTACTCGTCCGCTAAAAGAATCAAACTCACAGGGGGTAATGCTGTATCCTGTATAAAAAACTTTCTTTTTCCGTTTATGAAGGACCTGCACAGCCAATGGATAGGCCCCGCGACTATTACACCGCCCCTTTACTAATACCGTTTTTACTGTTGCCATAACTATAAATACATTACAAATGATTATACGAATTAACTGTTTGCATAAAAAAATGCAAAAATCGCATGAAAGAAGCAAAACAGCAAACAAAACACCATATGAATCGAATTGGGTAAGTTGATATTTTATCAACAATGTTAACTGTATTAAAATATGTTTCCAGGTAGAATTGCAACAATTTGAAACAAGCTATTACTGTTTTCGACTTAAATTTCTAAATTTGCAGTCACAAAAGATTTTTGGCAGAATAAAAGTGAGTATAAAATTATAAATAAAAGTTATATGGGAATCAAGAATCTAATAACACTCTTATCTTTTTTATTCGTCTTATTCTCCTGCGAAAAAGAAGAATTTGAGCCGGAAATTAATCAAAGAACCACCTTTATGTATTTCCCATGGTCCGAGGATTTAATAGACTATTTCTATAACAATATTTCTGATATGGAATATGCCATAAAAGAAACAGGCTTGAAGAATGAAAGAGTGATTGTTTTTCTTTCTACAAGTCCCATCAAAGCCCAAATGTTTGAAATTATTCTTTCAAAATGGAAATTGTATCCATTCCATTTTGAAAGAATACGAAAATCCCCAATTTACCATAGAACCTGTATTAACAGATATTCTCAATGATATGAAGACATTTGCCCCGGCAAAGTCCTATTCCATGATTATAGGTTGCCATGGTATGGGATGGCTGCCTGTTAATGGCAGCAAGTCAAGAATGTTGCAGGATTTCAGGCATCACTGGGAATACAAGAATGTACCTCAAACACGTTTCTTTGGCGGGCTATCCGCCGAATACCAAACAGATATAAAAACCCTTTCCAACAGTATAAAAAATAGTGGATTATCTATGGAATATATCTTATTCGACGATTGCTATATGTCCTCCTTAGAGACTGCGTACGAGCTACGTCATATAACAGATTACATAATAGCTTGCCCCACGGAAATAATGGCATTCGGCATGCCTTATTCCACAATGGGAAAACATCTTTTATCAAGAGAACCAAATTATAAGGCGGCATGTGATGCTTTCCATCAATTTTATTCCACCTATCAATATCCTTATGGAACTTTAGCCGTAACAAACTGTAGCGAATTAGATAATTTGGCGGCACTGATGAAACGAATAAACCAACAATACATATTTGATAATACCCAAGAAGGCTTTGTACAGCCTATGGATGGATACAGTCCTGTTATTTTTTACGATTACGGGGATTATGTAAAAGTATTATGTAAAAACGACAGCACTCTGCTGTTACAATTTTCTGAAACTTTAAATAAAGTAGTTCCTTACAAAACACACACAGAAAAATATTACTCAGCAAGCCGTGGTGCAGTGCCAATAAATTCATATTCTGGAATAACAACATCTGAACCAAGCCATAATGTTAAAGCAAATGATTATAATCAAACGCTATGGTATCAGGATACTCATTAAAATTATTCCCGGCATCTCGTCAACTACATAAACTATTATAGTGATAAAATGACAAAGTGGATAATCCACCAAAAAAATAATATTTTTTCTTATTTACCGAAAACCAGCCAACAAATCATAAACTATTTGTCTGGGGCACAAAGATCAAAAATACAGTACGAGCAAACCGAATAGAGGATCTTTGTGCCCCGGAGGATGAAACCTTCCCTTACAAATTGGCATGTGGAGTTAGCTCTATGGAGGAAAATAGAAAAATACGAGATTCGGCTTTGGAGAATCTTCCCCATGTGTGAGATACAAAATTTATTTCGAATGCAGAGGCACACTACCCGCCAATATCTTCCTAAACACTCTATTTGCCGTCTAAACGTCCAATTGATTGATCAATCAATATTGATATGCTTCCGAAAGAAAAACGTTTCAAAATTTCATATTTTCAGAAAAGCTGGTATTTTTGCCTGTGAAAAAGTTTTCCAATAGTAATGCAACGCAAAATGATAAAAATAGGACGGTCGCTAAAACATTACTTTTTTCTATAATCCGATACTAAAACAACAAATATTCAAATAGTTGAATAAATCAATCACTGTTTGAAATAAAAAGTTGTATAAATAAAAAGGCAGAAAAGTTGTGAGAATCCCCCATTGGTCAATAATTAAATACAGACAAAGCAACAATAGCTATCCCCAAAATTATAGTATGGTATTACCCTGATAAATAAGGCAAGGATATATTTGCTGTTGTTTAAGCATTTATTCTATTAACTATTCTTAGTTTTATCTCGAAGGAAAACATTTCATGACTCCCGGAAAAGTCACAATATCAAAAAAAGCTGGCCGATACCCATGGGATACTTTTCTTGATAATCCTCCTACCCCACCGTATTCTCTGTCATGTACTCAAAAACGGGACCGTTCTTTTCCGGCCCGCCGTTCGGATCATCTAAAATATCCGATGAATGATTCTTCCGCAACGTCTTGATGTTGCCTGCGATGTATAAAACGAATCACACAAAATAGGAAACAGGAGACATTTCATGCCAACCGGTAGCCACTTGTACCCGATCGTCACGTTCCCTCTCGTCCTACAACCACTTAAGCCTACCTTCGTACCGCAATTAACTTTATTGTTTCACAATTTAATCCGATTGATTTATGGACAATCTCAAAGATTTCAAGAACGAGGCATTGGTAGTCACCAACGCCTCCGAGGGTAACACGCCGCACATCGTTCAGGGTATTGAGCCTGACGGTTCACTCCGCACCAAACCGCTGGCACAGGCAAAGCCCTCCGAGACTTTTCTGCACATCGACCGCAACGAGTCCGTGATCGGGACGTTCTTCTCCAACATGAACCGCCAGTATGATCGACCGTCGGACTTCCGCTTCTACCACCTGCCGGTGGAAATGTTATCCGCAGCCAAGGACCTGGTGGAAATATTCAAGTTTCCCAAAGAGAACGAACAGCTTCTTTCCAGTTACGCCATTGACATCCGGCAACCGGCACAGGAGCAGAGCATCACGGGCGACACTCCGCAACAGACCACCCGTTGGGGAGTGGACGAGATGGATTGGCAGCAGCTCGCACGCATGGGCGTAACCCCCGAATCGTTGGGCGAAACGGGCATGCAACGCCTGCTGAACGGCCACGAGTCCGCCGTCCTCGACATCAGGATCTCCTTCGAGGGTATCGACTTTGAAACGCCGGCCTGCATTCGTCTGGTGGAATCAGCCGGCGGCAAACCGGTCCTGAACGTGGAGTGCTGCAAGCGGTATCCCGAACTGGACCGACCGTACATGGGTACGGAGCTTTCTCCCGAAGTGAAAGAGAATCTTTCCAGGAGCAACAATGCCGGCTGCGTCGTTGAGCTGGAACTTGCCGGAGGAGTGCGTGAGCCGTGTCTGCTCTCGCTCAATCCCAAAACCAACCGCCTGCACCATGTTCCGGTCAGTGAAATCACCATACCGCAGGAAGTGAACCGGGTACGACTCTCCGACGACCAGACCACAAGGCTGGCACGGGGCGAGTCCGTGCTGGTTGAGAACATGTGGTCCGAAAAGAAACAGGGATATTACGACGCACGCCTCCAGTATAACGTCTGCAAGGGCGGCTTCACTTATGACTTCAGGGGGCTGAATCGCAAACAGGCGCAATCAGAGACACAGATGCGAAGCCGTGAACTGGTCATACCACAGGTACTCAAAGGCGTCGGGCTGACACCCGAGGTACGGGAGAAGTTAGCCGCCGGCAAGACAGTCCATATCAAGGACATGACTGACAACGAGGGAAACTTGTTCAGTGCTTTCGTCCGTGTCAACCACGAGCGGGCAAAGTTCGATTTCTTCAAATGGAACCCGGACAAGAGCAAAAAGCAGGGACAGTCGCAACAGGCGGCCGTCCGTCAGGACGGCACGAAGCCGGAAAACACCGTCAGCCGGAACCGCCCGGTACAGAAAACCGATAAGAAAGGAGTATCCATTTAACCATTCACATAAATAATACATTATATATGAAAGTTATCATTGCAGAAAAGCCCAGCGTGGCGCAGGCCATAGCGTCCGTAGTGGGCGCACGCCAACGGAAAGAGGGATATCTAATGGGGGACGGATATGCCGTGGCATGGGCATTCGGGCATCTGGTCGGTCTTGCCATGCCCGAAAGTTACGGTCTCTCCGGTTTCCGTCGGGAACACCTGCCCATATTGCCACAAGAGTTCAGGCTTGTTCCCCGCCAGGTGCGAGAGGGTAAGGCTTACAAGGACGATCCCGGAGTCGTCAGGCAATTGGGAGTGATCTGGGACCTGTTCGACAGGTGCGAGTCCATCATCGTCGCCACCGACGCAGGTCGTGAGGGCGAGTTGATTTTCCGTTACGTGTACAACTATCTCGGCTGTACCAAACCCTTTGTCCGTCTGTGGATCTCCTCGCTCACCGACAAGGCCATCCGTGAAGGGTTGCGGAATCTCAGGGAGGGAAGCCTTTACGACAACCTTTACCTCTCCGCCAAAGCCCGCAGCGAGGCGGACTGGCTCGTGGGCATCAACAGCTCTCAGGCACTCAGCCTTGCCGCCGGACAGGGCGTGTTCTCCCTGGGACGGGTACAGACACCCACATTGGCGATGATCTGCTCACGCTACCGGGAGAACAGGCAGTTCGAGTCCCGGACATATTTCCGGATAAAGGTTTCGGTCTCTAAAAACGGCATCGACTTTTCCGCACTCTCACAGAACCGCTTCGATGATCTCGACACAGCCACCGCCAAGCTTCGTGAGGTTAAGGACGGCGGTACGCTTGCCGTCACTTCCGTAGAACGCAGGGAGGCCGTTCAAGAGCCGCCGTTGCTCTATGACCTGACCGCCTTGCAGAAAGAGGCCAACAGCAAACTGGACTTCTCGGCCGACAAGACGCTCACGCTTGCGCAAAGCCTGTATGAGAAGAAGGTGCTAAGTTATCCGCGTACCGGCAGCCGTTATATATCCGAAGATGTCTTCGAGGAGATTCCCTCACGCATAACGCTCTTGCAACAATATCCACGCTTCGCCGCCATCGCATCCGCTTTGCGGGACACACCGCTCAACCGCCGTCCGGTCGATGATGCCAAAGTCACCGACCACCATGCGCTGCTCGTTACCGAGAACCTGCCCGAAGGTCTGTCGCAGGACGAGCGGGCTATCTACGAAATGGTTGCCGCACGCCTGCTCGAAGCCTTCTCCCCGCATTGCGTCAAGGAAATGACCGAAGTTGCCTTGTCCGCAGGCGGTGAGATATTCACCCTCAAGGGGGCGGTCGTCAAATCCGCCGGTTGGCGTGCCGTGCGTGGTGAACCGGAAGAGGAGGTGGAGGAAGCCACATTGCCGGAGTTACAGACGGATGAAACCCTGCCGCTGCTCGCTTCCGAAACGGTGGAGAAGCAGACCAAGCCCAAACCGCTGCATACCGAGAGTTCGCTGCTCTCAGCTATGGAGCATTGCGGCAGGGAGATCGGCGACGGGCAGCTGCGTACCGCAATCCGGGAGGCCGGTATCGGAACTCCGGCCACCCGTGCGGCCGTTATCGAGACATTGTTCGCCCGTAACTATATACGCCGGGACAAGAAGAACCTTGTGCCCACCGAAAAAGGACTGGCGGTTTACGATACGGTAAAGGACAAGAAGATTGCCGATGTCGAAATGACAGCGGCGTGGGAGGAAACCCTCGCCAAAATAGAAACCGGAGAGGCCGATGCGCCCTCTTTCCGCCGGGACATAGAGGTCTATACCGCACAGGTCGTTGCCGAACTGCTGTCCGCCACCCTCGATGTAGCTCCTTCAGGGGAGCAATGCACCTGTCCCAAATGCAAGAAGAGCCGCATCCTGTTCTTCGACAAGGTCGCCAAATGCGCCGATGTCGATTGCGGATTCACCCTGTTCCGCAACAAGGGAGGCAAGGTGTTGACCGACAAACTGATTGTCGGGCTGGTGACCACAGGCCGCACCCCTCTTGTCAAAGGCTTCAGGAACCGTGAGGGCAGGAGCTTCGATGCCGCACTGGTGCTTAATCCCGATTTTACCGTAGGCTATTCCTTCCCGGACAGGAAACCGCAGGGAGAAAAAAGCGGCAGGAAGAGATAACCCGTCCGGAATTGTATCACTTAATAATCCGATAATTATATGAATCAGAATAAATCCAACGTGCCGGTATCCGTAGCGGAAGAACCGGATGAATTGTCTTACTACCGTCTTACCCTGTTGTCCTTCCTGCGTGAGTCGCATCCCGATTTGGCGGATGACGAGTCTTTTGTCGCCACCCGTAGCGAGCAGGCCGCCGAAGCCTTCAGCGCAGCCGTCCGTTCCGGCCTGACCTACGACGATGCGGCACAACAGGCGAACGCCCTGCTTTTTCAGGGGTTGCATTTCTCTCCTCTGGACACGCTGGTTACCGTCCTCTGGAACGAGTTCGCCGCCGAAGTCCCCGAAGGCAGCGCACGCAGCGTGGCCTTGCAGCTGCTTCCCGAATGCCGGAAGGTCTTCGCCGGCTATACGCTCTCGGATGATTTCATGTTCAGCCCGGAGTTCGGGCAGCTCTATGACGAGCTGACAGGTACGGTTGTAATCTGGTTGGAAGAGAATGGCTTATAATAAAAAGGCGCATCTCAGGGACAATATAGAGGCAATCCGGCTGATGTTCCGTTTGGAGAAGGAACAGCGCACCGCCACACCGGAGGAAGCGGGCATACTCACCGCCTACTCCGGGTTCGGAGGTATCAAGGCGGTTCTTTCCCCTTTCGGGAAACTCACCGACATACTCCGCTGGACACAGGCCGACCGTGAACTGTTCCCCCTGATTACGGAACTTCACAACGTCCTGCGTGACGGAGCAGCTGACGAGCGTGAGTACAGGAAGCTGGTGGAAAGCGTGAAGGCATCCACCTTTACCGCTTTCTACACGCCGCCGGCGATTGTCAATGCCATTGCCTCTTCTTTGGGCGAACACGGAGTGTCGCCCGGTCGTTTTCTCGATCCTTCATCGGGAACCGGCAATTTTGTCTCGGCCTTCCGACCGCAATGCCACTCCGCATCCGGCAACATTCCCGAAATTGTTGCCTATGAAAAGGATTTGCTTACCGGCCGCATCCTTGCCCGGCTCCATCCCGAAGCGCAGGTCAATATCAAGGGCTTCGAGGAGTTGCCCCCGCACCGCAACGGCTATTTCGACGTGGTGAGCAGCAACATCCCCTTCGGTGACATACGTGTTTTCGATCCCTCCTTCGACAACGGCACGGCGAGGCGTTTTGCGCTGAACAGCCTGCACAACTATTTCTTCGCCAAAGGGCTGGATGCCGTCCGTGAGGGAGGCGTCCTCGCCTTCATCACCTCACAGGGGGTGATGAACTCCGCTATGGCCTATCCCGTAAGGCAATACCTGATGAACCGATCCCGGCTGTTATCGGCTGTCCGCCTGCCCAACAACCTCTTTACCGACTATGCCGGTACGGAGGTGGGCAGCGACCTGATCATCTTGCAGAAGGACACGCTTTCCCAAAGGGAATATACGTCACTCGAACGGTCTTTCGTGGAAGTCGGCACGCAGGCCGACGGGACGACGCAGAACGAGTATTTCGAGCATACCGCCGCCATCGTGCATACACGTGGCCATGTCGGTACCGATCCCTACGGCAAGCCGGCACGCATCTACCTGCATGACGGGGGTATGGAAGCCATCGCCGCCGACATGAAGTATTTCCTTGACCGCAACCTCTCGGAACAGCTCGATCTGGACTTGTATCTCCGCCATTCACCCGTGCAGGAGTTCCGCAATCTGGTGAGCCGTCCGGCGGAAACCATGCAGCAACGCATCGCACAGGTGCGGGAAATCAACCGGTCCGGTAACATGAACGGACATTCCACTTCTACGGATCGACAGACGATACAGGTGGAGCGTCGGACTCTCACGCCGGAGCAGCCCTCAACGGATGCCCGGCCAACCGCCGCAAAGACCACGCCGGAGCCGGTCATGTCCCTGTACGACCTTTTCGGCTTCACACAAGAGGAGCGTTCACAGGTCAGGAAAAGGAAAACAAGGAGCACGAAGAAGGACTCCAGGCAGTTGTCCCTTTTCGATATGCCACCGTTGGAACAACATCCCGCCCCGGCCGAACCGACTCCCCAAGAGAAAGAGCGGCAGGAGCGGGAACGGCAAGAACAGGAACGCCGCCGGCAGGAGGAAGAGGCCGCACGGCAGGAACGCATGAAGCCCCGTCCTTATCCGGCCGGCCTGCAGGGACACCACCGCAACGGCTCCCTTGTGGACGATGACGGGCAGATAGGCTACCTCTCCGCCATTGGCGGGGCCGCACCGGTATTCAACCCGTTGGATCTGCCCGAACGCCAGCGACGCCGTGCGTCGCTCTACATCGAGATACGTGACACCTACCATCATCTGTACGAAAACGAGGCGGCCGCCCATGCCGCAAATCCGGCGTTGCGTACCATGCTCAACACTCTTTACGATGACTTCATCCGTCAGTTCGGCAATCTGAACGACAGGAAGAACATCGACCTGTTCCGCATGGATGCGGGCAACCGTGAGATATTGTCGCTGGAACGTTACATCGACGGCCGGGCGGTCAAGGCCGACATCTTCGACCATCCCGTCTCGTACAACATCAACGAGATTACCCATACCGATGACGTGCACGAGGCACTCACCGCCTCGCTCAACAAGTACGGCAACGTGGACATGGCGTACATGGAGTCCCTGACCGACAAATCGCAATCTGACTTGTTGGAGGAACTGCGTGGACGGATATTTTACAATCCCCTCTCGAAGAACTACGAGATTGCCGACCGTTTCATTTCCGGCAACGTCATGGCCAAGGCCGAACACATCGAGGAATATTTGCAGTCGCATCCCGACAACGGCGAGGCACGTATTTCCCTCGAAGCCCTGCGGCAGTCGCTGCCCACGCCCATACCTTTCGAGGATCTGGATTTCAATTTCGGCGAGCGTTGGATACCGGCGGGAGTGTACAGCCGTTACGCCTCATGGCTGTTCGACACGGACGTGTCCGTCCGTTATACCGCCAGCAACGACGAGTACAGCATCAAGGCCGACATGACCTCCCCACGCATCATGAACCAATATTCGGTGCGTTCGGAAAGCCGCATCTTCAACGGCATCGCCCTTATGCGCCATGCCATCCACAACACCACGCCCAACATCACCAAGACCGTATTGGACAAGACGGGCAAGGAAATGAAGATACGTGATCCGGAGGTTACCCTGCTTGCCAACAGCAAGATTGACGAGATCCGTAACGGCTTCTCCGACTGGCTCATGGAACAGTCGCCGGAGTTCAAGCGGAAAATGGCGGACATGTACAACCGCAAGTTCAACTGCTTCGTCCGTCCCAAGTACGACGGCTCGCACCAGAGCTTTCCCGGTCTTGACCTCAAGGGGCTGGGCATTCCCGACCTGTATCCCAGCCAGAAGGACTGCATCTGGATGCTCAAGCAGAACGGAGGGGGGATCGCCGATCACGAGGTGGGTGGCGGCAAGACGCTCATCATGTGCTGTGCCGCCTACGAGATGAAGCGTCTGGGACTGGCGAACAAGCCCCTTATCACCGGCCTGAAGGCGAACATCCACGAGATCGCACAGACCTTCGCCACCGCCTACCCGAACGCCAAAGTCCTCTATCCCGGCAAGGAGGACTTCACGCCGGAGCGCCGTGTCGAGATTTTCCACCGGATGAAGAACAACGACTGGGACGCCATCATCCTCTCGCACGAGCAGTTCGGCATGATACCGCAGTCCCCCGAAATCCAGCGTGACATCCTGCAACAGGAACTGGACAGTGTGGAAGAGAACCTCGAAGTCCTCTACCAGCAGGGTGCGGAAGTGAGCAACGCACAGATCAAGGGCATGGAGAAACGCAAGATGAACCTTGAGGTCAGGCTGAAAGAGCTGCTCCACGAGATCGAAACCCGCAAGGACGACGTGGCGGACTTCAAGCGCATGGGCATCGACCACCTCTTTGTCGATGAGAGCCACCGGTTCAAGAACCTGATGTTCACCACCCGGCACGACCGTGTGGCAGGTCTGGGCAACAGCGAGGGCAGCCAGCGTGCGCTCAACATGCTCTTCGCCCTGCGCACCATCCAGCAGCGCACCGGCAAGGACCTGGGAGCCACCTTCCTGTCGGGAACCACCATTTCCAACTCGCTGACCGAGCTGTACCTGCTCTTCAAGTACCTGCGCCCCCGGGAATTGGAGCGTCAGGGGATCAACTCCTTTGACGCATGGGCGGCGGTGTTTGCTCGGAAGTCCGTCGATTACGAGTTCTCCGTCACCAACGAGGTGGTGCAGAAAGAGCGTTTCCGCTACTTCATCAAGGTTCCGGAACTCGCTTCGTTCTATTCCGAGATCACCGACTTCCGCACCGCAGCCGACATCGGCATCGACCGTCCGGAAAAGAACGAGATACTGCACAACATACCCCCGACGCCCGACCAGAGGGAGTTCATACAGAAGCTCATCGAGTTCGCCAAGACCGGCAATGCCACCGTACTGGGCCGCCCGCCACTGAACGAGAGGGAAGAGAAGGCGAAGATGCTCATCGCCACCGACTACGCCCGGAAGATGTCGCTCGACATGCGGCTCATCGATCCGCTCTCCTACGGCGACGACAAGGACAACAAGGCCACCCATTGCGCCGATATGATTGCGAAGTATTACAATAAATACGCCGGGCATAAAGGCACTCAGTTCGTTTTCTCGGACTTGGGAACCTACAAGCCCGACCAGTGGAATCCGTACAGCGAGATCAAGCGCAAGCTGGTGGAGGATCACGGCATCCCCGAAGACCAGATACGTTTCATTCAGGAAGCCAAGACCGAGAAGAAGCGCAAGGCGATGATCGAGGCGATGAACGAGGGAAAGATACGTGTTCTCTTCGGCTCTACTGAAATGCTGGGCACGGGAGTCAACGCCCAGAAGCGGTGTGTCGCCATCCATCATCTCGACGCACCGTGGCGGCCTTCGGACTTGCAGCAGCGGGACGGCCGGGGCATCCGCAAGGGCAACGAGGTGGCCAAGCTCTATGCGGACAACAAGGTGGACGTGATAATCTACGCAGTGGAGAAGTCGCTTGACAGCTACAAGTTCAACCTGCTCTACAACAAGCAGCTTTTCATCACCCAGCTCAAGCAGAACAACATGGGTTGCCGTACCATCGACGAGGGAGGCATGGACGAGAAGGGAGGCATACCTTTCTCAGAGTACGTGGCGGTGCTTTCCGGAAATACCGACCTGCTCGACAAGGCACGGTTGGAGAAGCGGATTGCCGGCATGGAAGGGGAGCGCAAGGCCTTCCAGCGTGGCAAGGGGGAATCACGCATCAAACTGGAAACTTTCCTGGCGAACCGGGCAAGCAACGATGACATCATCGCCCGTGTCAGGAAGGACAAGGCCGCCATCGAGAGCCGTATGCAGTACGACAAGGAGGGCAACAGGCTCAACCCCTTGAAGATTGACGGCGTGGCAGGCGATGATCCGAAAGTGATTGCCGCCAAGCTCCATGAGATAGAGGACAGGGAACGCACGCACGGCCAGCCGAAGGTCATCGGCTCGCTCTATGGCTTCGACATCGTTGTCAAGACCGACACCACCGTCAAGGACGGTCTGGACTTCTGCGAGAACCGTTTCTTCGTGCGAGGTGAAGGCAACTTCCTCTACAACTATAACAACGGCCGCTTGGCGGTCGATCCGAAAACCGCCTGCCAGAACTTCATCAACGCCTTCGACAGCATCCCCCGCCTGATAGAGAAATACACGAGGGACAACGAAGCCATTGAGAAGGAACTCCCCGTCCTGGAACAGGTCGTCGGGGAAGTCTGGAAAAAGGAGGACGAGCTGAAGCAGCTCAAGGCCGACCTTGCCGCTCTCGACCGCAAGATCCTGCTCTCCCTCAAATCAGTGGATGCGCAGGAAAAAAGCACCGACGGAGTGATCGAAGTCGTGCCCTCCCAACCGGTAACGCCCGACGGACAGGATAACGCCCCCGCCGCCGGCATACCCGTCGCCGATGCTCCGCCCGGCAGTTCCTCACCGGGCAGTGTCCCCACACAGGACACGCCCCCTGCCGAGCCTTATGTCCACCGGATGCCCGACTTCCTCGCCGACAGGCAGCGCACTCCGCCCAAACTAAGCGGAATGCCCAAAAGCATCAGCATCAAAGAGGCAATGGGAGCGCTTGGCGGCAAGCTCGTCATCGGAGGCGTTCCCAAGTCCGGCAACAAGGACGATCCCGATCCTGACCGGCCCGAAAAGCCCAAACCCAAGCTGAAGTTATAGACTCACATATTTTATTAATGCAAGGGTATTGAATACTTCTTGCATTAATAAATATAGAGTTGACTCAGGAATACAGAGGATAAAACTATCTCTATCAATAGCTTAAAATCTTATTCAATATAATATTTCATAACAATTTAATGGATTTCATATCTCTCATAAATAATTTTACGACCTTCAATACGAGGCCTTCTATTTACTATATAATCAGTCCATATTGTATTAGCTGACATTAATCCGTTATCATCTAATAATATTAAATCACTTTCTCTTTTTCCAAGGCCACTCAATGAATTTAGATGTAATCCTACTTGTTTATTCGTTTCACTATCAACAAGTACCCACCATCTATCATGAATAGGGCAATTTTTTTTATCATCTTCATAACAAAAAGAAACAACCGTTATTTCACCTGTCAAATCTGCAGAAACTTTATTCCAACCTTTTTGATAATCTTCAATCTCTATTTCAGAGTCTTTGTTTGTTAAAACAAAAACTCGAAGATCATTATTTATATCAAAAAATGTTTTAATGATATTGAAATTAGAAGGAGTAAAATAAGGATCTATAATTCTCAAAGAATCATATTTGTAAGTAGCAAACCATTCTTTTAAAAATTGATACGCCTTATTCTCTTCTCCTACACGAATATGTGTCGCATTTGTGCCAGTACAGTTATCTTGAATTAATCGATTTATTAATTCAAATCTTTCTTTTGTTCCTGCGGCTAAAGAAAGAACAACCTTTAAATTGTAGAGTATCGCTTTATGGATATCCCTTATTAGATCCTTATGATAATTGGAAAATTTATTTTTCTCATAAAGGTTTTCCATGAAATAGCTTATTGCATTTTTAGTATCAGAGATAGAATTATCAAAAATTATCTGCATTATAGATATTGTAGAAGATAAATCTTTGGTAATACTTTTCCCTTTTACAAGGTTCTCCATCTTTTCCTCAAAAAATATTTGTTGTTCAGCATTTGTCAATGAAGTTACTTGCTTTATGTCTTTTTGTGCAAAGCCTATCCTCTTTTTTTTATCTATATGACGTTTTAGTTTGTGTTTATATTTATATTGAATACGAGCAGGATCTTTATCTATCTGTTCCAAAATATCTTTAGCTAACTCTTCATCATACTCTTGTATTAAATCTATAATTTTCTGAGCATTTTGATAATTGCCATTTTTGTCTTTTAATATCCACTCCCATGCTTTAAATGTAAGAGGTCTTACTAAAGATGGAATACTTTCAATAGCTTCACTTACACTCATATCATATCGATTCATTTTATCATAAGCAGAATTTAATTCTTCTGCTTTTTGAAAACCTAATTTTAAAAATTCTTGTTTCTTATCTATTTTCTTTATATAATGAGATATGTGAGTATACAAAAAGGATTGATCTGCTACATTTTCTATTTGTTCTATTTCTAATTTAACTTTTTCCCAATCATTATTATTGGGAGAGTTTATTTTAGATCCCATTATCGCAGCAAGACATGATAATTTATACCCATCATGTTTAAGACCTCCAGCAATTGGAAATTTTTGCTTTATTATATCTTCAAGTTTTTTAAATAAAAGGGAAATATGTTCACGACTTAATTTGTTACCCTTGTTTTCTTTTAAGCAATTACAAATGGATACCGTGTAATTAAAAATAAGGCTTTCATCTGTTGCATGTTCTATTATATCAAAAAGTATTTCGTATTCTGTATATTGCAATTCTGCAATAATTTGATGTGTATTTGTATATTCCAGATAAGCAAATTTGTTAAAAATAAAACGACCTATATTATCTAAACAATTATTTTTAAATTCATCATCAAATTGTTCCAGAGCAGAATAAAACATTGATTTAACAGATAAATATAATGTTGGAGCAATATTGAACAATATCCTTTTTTGGTATGCTATGGAATATTTATCTAATGGCTTAGCTACATATTTGGTAGCAATATCTATAAAATTATCATGCTCTTTGGCTATATAATACTCTAAAGCTATTTTAGACCAAAGTATCATACACTCTCCGTCAGATCCTAAAAATGAAACCAATTCTTTAAATTGATCAAGATCATTGTTTTCACACAAGTGAGATCGGATTAAAATACCAAGAGACTGGGTTAATAAATCCAAACTTACAGTATATGTTTCTACACATGAAGCAGAACAAAACAATTGTTCTTGTTTTAGTTCTGAAGCTGCTCGAATCATTTCATGTGCTTCTTCTTTCATTGATAATTTAGAAAATTGTCTAGCAATCTCAAAACCAGTAGTAACTTTTAACCATGGTACATCTATCTTATTCCATGTATTTTCTATTTCTCTTTTTACTCCATTAATAAAACTATCTTCTGGAAAATTGCGCTTAAGCCATACATATAAAATAGACAATATATAACATAATGCAAATTCACTTTCTATATCCTTTATTTTACTATATATACTTTTTACACGACTTAGTAATAGCGCCGTGTCATCTTTTGAATAAACTATATTTCTTATAAGGGTTATTAATGGCTCAGTTCTGTCCGATAGATTATAATTAATATTTTTGTACAATTTATCAAAATAATTAAAATCTAATTCTGAGATTTCTGTACGATCTAAATATTCAGATATAGCTATTAGATATGCTCGACTTCTTCTTTCTGATGTATTGATTAATGGTATTATATCCTCAATGAAAGATCTATAATCACAAACTAATTCTCTAATAGGCCCTTCTACTATTTTAAGATGATAGGCCGTTGTATTTAACAAATTCTTAACCTCTTTTGTTATCTCCTTCTGAAGTTCAAAAGCAGGTTTTAAACAATCCTCAATATCTTTTTTATTACCAAGTTTTTCAAATTTTGCCAGAATTTTTGATTTGCAGTAAACAATTACTGATTTGTCTTCAAAACCACATATATCTTCATAGAGTTGCATCAAGCGATATTGAGCATTTTCTTTATTATATTGACTTTGAGCTTCAATAATCATTAATTGTAAATCTACATAGTCTGCACTTGGATATTTTACTGAGTCATCAACAGCGTCTAGTATATCCAAAACATCTTTTAATACTTTTTCTGACAATTGTTTAAGAGGCTCACAATATCTACAAAGCAAAGATGCTTTAGGCAGTGTTATATTTGAAGCTTTTATTACGAGTTTTATCGCATAAAGCACGACCTCTTCTATATTTGCAGCTTCTTTATGATCTGGTATCCAAAATTGAAGAAAATAAAGTTTACTTGTTGGATTAGGAATTTTGTCTAGCTCAGTTATAATTTGATTTACAGAACTATCTTGTAATACGGTTCTCATTGCAATTGCCATCTTCCTAACCCCTTCATCACTTATTTTAGTTGTAGCTAAATCCATTTTAGAGGCATCATCTTTATCCTTGGATATTTCGTTATATGATAAAGATATTGCTGTATAAAGGCGATCATATTGAATTTTATCCTTTGATATTTTAGCAATTCTATCTATAATTGAAAGAGCCATAACAAAATCAACGGGTAACATTAGTTTTGCTATTTCTATAGCTTTTTGTGGTATGTGATCAAAATCTATGGATTCGGCTAATGACTTAATATTTGCAATCAATTCATCATATAAAGTAATAGGAAGTCTATTCCCTTTTCTCGCAATTAGTAATAAGCACTTCAATCTTTCTTCTTTGAGATATACTTTTTGTGTTAGAGCATATGCTGCATCATCTTCTCCAACAGATAAAAGAGCCTCTATTTCGGAATCATATAATTCATTTTTTTCTATTTCACGAGATGCACTTCTGTTAACAGCAAATCTAAAATGAGCAGCCATAACCTCATTAAGGTCTCTACATGCCTCAAAACCATATTCACATTGTTCATTAAATGCAGCTTGCGACTTTCTATCTATTAAAAATTGTTGAACATTATCAGAGGTTAAATAAGAAATCATAGATTTGTTTTTCCCTACCTGCTTATATAATGATGGCATATATGAAAAAAAATCAGCAGAGTTAGTACTATTCTCAAAAGTTTCAAGCTGTATGAGTTCTATTTTGCGTTTTAAATCTGCAAGATGTTTCCTCGCATATTTTTGAAAACTATACTCTCTGAATAAAACATAATCATCTTTAATTTCTAATTTATCTTTACAAATATCCAGTAAATACTTTAGTCTTTTATTGTCTATTTTTAACATTTCTTGCAGCATTGACAGCGATAGTTTCATCTCTGAAAAAGCTATTAATGCTAATAAAATATGAATGCTATCACGTTCTATATATTCATATTTTTCCCAATCTAAAGCATATAAATCCGAAGTGTTATATGTATAAATCTCTTCTATTTGTGAAACACTAATATTCCTTTTCAATTTATCTACAATAATACCTAATTTCTCGGCATTTCCATCGCTAATAGAATAGAGTACTTCTATTTGCTCATCAATAATATCAGGCTTAATTAACTGTAAAAATTCCTTCACTTCTACTTTATGAAATTTTAGAAGGCTATTTGTCTCTTTTGCCTGTATAGAATCTGGTAATAAATTATTTATATCTGTTGCATTACCCGAAAAAAGAAATCTAGCATTATCAATATCCAACAATAGAGTTAATATAGCTCTTATATTATCTTTAAGTGTCGAAGGTATTTTATCAAAACCATCAAAAATAAAATATAGGTAATTTTTAGATGATTTAATTCTTCTCTTAGCCCGGATAACATTGGGAGACAAATCAATTTCTTTATCTTCATTTGTAGACAAAGGACATTTATTAAAATGAGCAAACTGCATATTTAAACTATGTTCTATAATGCGTGGCTCCATTGTTAGTCTGGAAAAACCATCAATAAAGTATGAAATACAATATTGCCCATGCATTTTTGCAAATTCTGCTAGTGCTGTAGTTAGTCCAACTCCCTCTGCACCTGGCAAACATAAAACTTTATATGTCTCAAATTGCTCTTCAAAGAGATCAAAATAAGATTTTCTAGATATCAATGTTGTAGGAATAGATGGAAATGTAACACTATGCGCACAAATATCATCAATTATTATTTTTGCTTCTTTGTTCATATTCTTTTTACATTTATAAATATTAGACAATAATCGAATAAAGCTTTATAGTTTGATTTTCAGCAGTCTTATTTCTTGTTCTATATAAACTCTATTATAATTTGTTTATCACTACACTTAATTTAACTAAAAATTACACCCAACATCAATTTTACATATCTTCCATTGAAAAAAGCCTGCTCTCTATCTCATACTTAAACAAGGCTTTCTTCCGTAATTCCTCTACTTTGAGTGCAAACAAATCCGGCTTGAAATTTTTGGATTGTCTTTTCACCTCTGCCACCAGAGCTTTTTTCTCTTCCGCATATAGTCCGACAATATCTATTTCATCCTGATCTTTATTATTCTTGCCTTGCCACCAAGAGCCTATATCTGCAAATTCCTTGCTTTCCATCATCTGTTGGCGGAAATACATTTCCAGAGCCAAACCGGAGAATGTCGGATAATCCTTTTTTATAATATCTGCCAGGCGTTCAAAATTCTGTATCTCTATATAATTTTGATACTTGATAAAATACCGGAACCAGAAACGTAAAAACATATCCGAAACTTCATAACGGACTGTCTGGGAACCCTCTTTGGAGAGTATGGGCCGTTTCTTCTTTACCAGATTATAGTCTTCTTCCAATCTCTTCAATTGTCCGCCCAGACTCATTCCACCCATAACCGCTTCCATTTCCGGCAGGGTGTTCTTACCATTGGAGATTGCTGATAAGATAGAAAAGTAATTACCGTATTTTTTTCCGAACTCCTGTATCAGCAAAGCCTGTCCTTCAGTCAGAAAGGATGAATCGGGTTGCAACATGAAATCGACCATGCTTTCCATGCTTGTACATCCATTGTCCATAAACTGCTCGATATACTTTGGGACACCACCGGTAAAGGTATAGAGTGCCAACAAGTCATCTTTAGTATAGTCGGCCTTATGATCCGATATGATTTCTTTCAATACGGAAGTAGTAAAAGGAGCTAACTTCATGATACTGTCAGCACGGCCATACAGCGGTTCTTTTGAATCCCTGAAGATTTTATTCATAAGGGTATAGACCGAACCGCTCACGATAAGATTGACATGGCTCTGTTTCCTCAGTCGATCCCAAGTATCCTGCATCAAACTGTAAATCTCTTGATTTATGTAATAGAACTCCTGAAATTCGTCTATAACCAGATTATATTCCATCCGTGTTCCCAAATCCATTAAGAAGCGGAACATTTCTGCAAAGTTGGTAAGTTCCGGTACATAAATATCAAGTGCCTGCCGGATCTCGGAAGTAAATCGTAGACAGAGATCTGTTTCATTGCTTCGGCTGACAAACAAGTACACCGTAGGAGTATCCTCGCAACTCTTGAATATAAGACTGGTCTTGCCGATACGTCGCCGACCGGTAAGGACAGTCATTTGGGAATGCACGGAAAAGGATACTTGGCGAACCTTTTCCAATGATGCTAACTCTTTTTCTCTATTGTAGAATTTCATATCCTTATCATTTTATGTTCGATTTCACTACTGCAAAGTTTACCACTGTAAAATTTACGGCGGTAAATTTTGTAAGCAATAGCAAAGTTACTAATAATTTTGAGAATATAATATGATTAAAGCACTGAAAACCAAAAAAGAGTAAATACTTAACATTTCAACTCATTTACGATACCGTATTATACTAAATCAGTTTCTTGACGCCACTCAAAATAAGTAAAATGCCCAAAAGCATCAGCATCAAAGAGGCAATGGGAGCGCTTGGCGGCAAGCTC
>ERZ772854.981-NODE-981-length-30768-cov-5.261192_pt1 | contig 30768 bp, 24 predicted proteins | sample MGYA00580844_ERZ772854 | MGnify/ENA primary metagenome ERZ772854 (study PRJEB29015, sample SAMEA2737727) | human gut metagenome | biome: human gut; feature: human-associated habitat; material: faeces | place: China | collected 2012 ...
AAAGATCTGAATCTAAAAATTCATATCCAAGTATTTTCGCAAGAACAACGCCCAGTGTGCTTTTACCTGCACCGGGCATTCCAATTAATGTTATATTATTCATTTTCATCCGATACTCCTTTAAATAATAACACATAAGAGCCATTATTGCAATCATATTAAAAAATTGTTACTGGGTTCGGTTTTTTAATGGATGATTTTTAAGTTTCTGATTATGCTTTTTTCCTTTTTTTACGCTATATCCAAAGGTGCCCAGTTTCTTTCCAAGTCCCAGATATTCTCCATGGGAATACACCATCAGTTTTGACTGATTCAGCTGAAATTTATTATTTTTATCCATATAGGCTTCGTCCGCATGCACTGCAACTACTTCCGCAAGGAACATGTGATGAGAACCAAGCTTCTCAATTTTCTTAACTTTACATTCAATATTTACAGGAGCTTCACCGATCATTGGTGCCTTCACTTGATCCGCCTTTTCTTTGGTAAGATGAAGCTCCTGAAATTTATCAACCTCTCTGCCGGACCGCACGCCACAATAATCGGTGGCGTATGCAAGCTCCTCTGTGGTAAGGTTCAGAACAAATTCCTTTGTCTTGCAGATCATATCGTAAGAAAATCTGGTGGGACGAACGGAGATGCTTACCATTGGCGGGTTGGTACACACGGTGCCAGCCCACGCTACTGTTATTATATTATCATTACCATCGCCATCTGTAACGCTGACCATCACAGCAGGAAGCGGGTAAAGCATATTGCCTGGTTTCCAGGTCTGTTTTGCCATATTTTTGCTCCTCTTTTATGTGAAAATTTCCCGTGCAAAGAACCTTCTGCGTTACTTTTCACTTTGTGAGCAGTAGCTTTTAACAGCCTCTTTGCCGGGAAAATCTTTATCATCAGTTAAAGTCATTTGCCATGATCTGTGCGGCTTCCATCATAGCCGGGATCATCTGTTTCTTACGGGAAACCACGCCTTTCAGGTGGAAGCACTTATCCTCCGGTTCCTGCTGAAATGCGATTTTTCCCATTTCCTCGCTGCCCTCGCCGTAATAAATTACATCTGAGGACTCGTCCATAATATTGGTTAACATAAAGTAAACACGGGTAATTCCATGGCGTCCGCACTCGCTTACCATAAATGGTTTCAGGCGAACTTTGATCTCCTGAAGTTCTTCCTCGTCCATGGAACTGATCTGTCCAACACCAAAAGCCACATTTCCTTCTGCAATAAATTTCTTGTAATCCTGATAGAAAATTTCTTCAGGTGCTTTATCCTTCAGATTGCTTCCAGCCTTGAACATTTCTCTTGCGAAATCTTCAATCTTAATGTCCGCGATCAGTGCAAGCGCACTTGCTGCGATCTTGTCCTGCTGGGTGCAGGTTGGGGAACGGAACATTAAGGTATCGGAAATAATGGCTGCACAGAGAAGTCCTGCAATCTTAGGCGGAATCTCCAGTCGCTGCTCGTCATAAATCCGGTAAAGGATTGTCGCAGTACATCCAACTGGCTCATTTCTGAAATTAATCGGCTTCATAGTTTCCAGAGAACCAAGCTTATGATGATCAATGATCTCCAGAATCTCTGCCTTCTCAATGTTATCAACAGCCTGGTCTTTCTCATTATGATCTACCAGAATTACCTGTTTCTTGTGCATGTCAAGGAAATTTCGTCTGGAAATGGTTCCCACACATTTTCCCCGCTTATTGATAACAGGGAATGCACGATGGCGGTGCTTGATCATAACATCCTGGATATCATCTGTGAAATCTTCAGTATTAAAAGTTACCAGATTATCTTTTTTCATCACATAATTTACCGGAATACTCTGGTTGATCATGCGGGCAATTGTGTAGGTATCATATGGAGAAGAGATAATGATGATCTGTCTCTCCTGAGCTTTCTTTATTACCTTCTCACTTACCTGAATACTCATTCCTACAATAATGCAGCTTACATTCAGTTCTATTGCCTTTAACTGATCTTCCTCACGGTTTCCAAGAATAACCATATCATTTTCTTCGATATAGTTCTTCATCACCTCCGGATCAGCAGTTCCAATAAGGATTTTCCCTTTGGTAAAATAGCCGTGACCGTTTCCTTCTACGATTTCACCGTCAAGAGTATCCCTGATCTTGTTATACTGAGTTCTGGCATTTGAAAGAAGATAGCTGTCCTTGGTATCCATGTAAACATCAGCAATATCGCCGATTGTTACAATTCCCTCCAGCTCATCCTCGCTGTTACAGATGGGAAGGGTCACAATGCCTTTATTCTGCATCATATCCCAGGCATTTTTCAGGGACATGGTACGGTCTGCATCCGGTTTTGGACGGATATCCATATCTTTTACCTGCGTTCCGATATTTCCCAGATAAGCCGGTGGCTGTACGCCAAAACGATTCAGTACATACTGGGTCTCTTCATTGATCTGACCGGCACGTCTTGGAATATAACGCTTGGTCTGGGTGGTTCTGTTTTTGATATCTGCGTAAGCAATTGCCGAACAAATAGAATCCGTATCCGGATTCTTATGTCCCATTACAAATACTTTCTGATTCTTCATTCACATTCTTCCTTCCAAAATTCAGCTGACCTCTGCACACTTTTCATCTGTAAATAGAGTTTTTTATTTCGGGTCTACTTTTCAAACACGCTCTACAGAAGATTTTCATTTTGGGCGATTGTCTTAATCGTCCAAATCTGCACTTTATATTAATTCAGTTTAATATTTGCAAATAAAGCTCCCAGAGATGTGGTTGCCTCTTCTCCGGACTGTGGGATTTCTATTTTCTCTTCTTCCACTTCTTTTGCCATCATATCAGTTGCTTCTTTGATACTCAGGCTCAGTTTTCCATCTTTCACTGCAGTTACTTTTACTTTCACCTTATCTCCAACTGCAAGAACTTCTGATGGTTTACGGATTCTCTTTTCGCAAATCTGGGAAATATGTACCAGTCCGGATACGCCGTTTCCAAGATCTACAAATGCGCCGTATGGCTGAAGGCTCTCTACAGTTCCTTCTGTTACAAAGCCTGGCTGGATATTGGAAATTTTATTCTTTCTTTCCTCTTCTGCTTTTTCCCTTAAAATTTCTTTCGCAGAAAGAATCAGTTTTTTGTCCTCTTTATTGACATCGATTACCTGAACCTGGATGTGTCTGTTCAGATATTCGTTGGTGTCTTCTACGTAATTCAAGGCCAGCTTGGAGGCCGGGATAAAGCCGCGCACACCTTCTACATAAGCAACTGCACCGCCGTTTACTACACCTTTTACCACTACATCAAGAACCTCTCCGGAGGCTTTCAGCTCTTTTAATTTGTCCCAAGCCAGGACGTCAGTAGCCTCAACTTTGGATAAAAGGATGTTACCATTTCCATCGTCTTTTCTTACGACTGTGGCGGAAACTTCATCTCCAGGGTGTACTTCTTCTTTAACGTTAAAGCCCGGCTCTCTACTGTAATCTTCTACCGGGATAATACCTTCTGCATAATATTTTAAATCTACAATAATTTCTTTATCATCTACACTCACAACTGTTCCTGTGAGAATGTCGCCTTCTTCAATTTTCTTAAAAGAAGCTTCAAGTTCTGCTTCGTAATCCTTCATTGTCTCTGCCATGACCTAGACTCCTTTGCCCCTGTTTTTGCTTCATTATAGCACACCGCTTATTCGTTGCAAATAAATTTTGGAATGTACATTCGAAAAAACACCGCTCTTTAAGCGTCAGAGTGTAATATCTGGCGTTTAAAGAGCGGCATATTCAGACAAATTTTCCCAAAAATTGTGACGCACATCTTGCAAAAAACCTTTTTCAAACACGCTCCAGAGCGTGCAGATTGCAGGAATACTTTTTCAAATACGCTCTAAAACGAGGAGTGCCCCGGCAGTAGCTGCCGGGGCGATTATTATGAAAAAATTTTATGTGTAATGGTGTCATTACAACGTCTTCTGTGTATGTTCTTTCGAACTGATTATATAGTATCAGATACTTATGAACAAAATACATGCAAATTGTTAACGAATAATGAACATTTGTTTTATTTGCACAATTTCTTCTTTCATTTTCCTCTTTTTTTATAAATTTACCACATTTGCATCTTTACTTTAATTTGGTAAAGTTATACATTTTGCACATTTTACATTTCTCATTCGAATAATCCTTTTACAAATTCGATTAACTTCGACACAAGACCTTTGGCATCATCCTTTGTAACACCCATATCCTGCAGCTTACTGTATACAGAATTTACATCGCTTCTAAGAGCATCTTCGTCAATTTTTGCATCCAGAACCTTGCGTACTACAGAAACAAGGGAATCTACCTCTGAATCAGAAAGAGATACCCCAAAATGGTCTGCTGCCTGAGTTACAGCACTTCGTACCTGGTCATCTGTGATGTTCTGCTGGTCTACAAGATCCTTGGCATACATAATAATGTCTACTGCTTTTCCAGGGTCAGAAGCAAGAAAATCAATTCCACTGTCCAGAAGACTTTCTACTACTTCTGTATCACTGGATGCCATAACCGGCATCGGCATGGAACATGCAAGAACTCCTGCAAGGATAAGTGCTGCTGATTTTTTCATTTTTATCATGATAATTACCTCCTGATTGAATGTTGCTGTTCAAGACTTGCCCAGTAACGATTAAATGTCATCTGTTCAAATCTCTCCAGTAACAATTAAATAGCTGCTGTTCATGGTCTGACCAGCAATAGTTAATATTCTGTTCACAAACTGCTGGAATCTGGTCATATTTATGATCTGATTTCCTCATATCAAGTAATTTTCTTCTGAAATTTAATCAATACCGGAAATAAATCTTCCTCCAGATTCCAGCCCATTATACTACACCTTTTCCTTTTATTTGTAAAATGTATCTAAAAACTTTATAATCTTTTTATAACTAATCTCCAAAAACAGCCCATTTTTCAAGGAAGTTACAAATCTTTTCAAATTCGTTCACTAATTTTTCATAAGATAAACACGATTCTTTCAAACTTTCCCGATATACTAACATCATAAAAATAATAACAGCCAACATTATTTTTATAAAATTTCTTTTTCATATGTCAGTCACTTAGAAGTGATTGACTCTCCTTCCTTTTAAAAAATATATTTGAGACAAAATAAAAATCACTCGTCTAGCCACCGGGTGATTTTTATTGTATAAGATTTATGCAGTAAATCATTTCCGAACATGTGAAGGATCACGGGAGCTGCAACGATGCGAAGCAATCCGAAGATATCAAGAACGGGGCTTACGCCCCGTTCTTGATATCTATCTCAATTTATTAAATGCGTTTGCAAGATCAGCAAATTCTGCTAAAGTAAGCGCTTCGCCTCTCACATTTACCGGAATTCCGGTCTCTGCCATAGCTTTCTCAATTTCCTCTTTTGAAAAATCAAGCTCCTGGGAGTTCTTCAGTCCATTTACCAATGTTTTTCTTCTCTGATTAAAAGATGCCCGGATCAGCCTGAACATCAGCTTCTCATTGTCCACCTGCACTGGCGGCTCTTCATATCTCACAAGCTGGATAACAGCACTTCCCACCTTCGGTCTTGGCATAAAACAGTTTGGCGGAACATTCGCAATGATCTGCGGTCTGGCATAATACTGAACAGCCAGAGACAAAGCACCGTAATCCTTTGTTCCAGGACCAACCTGCATTCTGTCTGCCACTTCCTTCTGTACCATAATGGTGATTGAAGAAATGGGAACATGGTTTTCAAAAAGTCCCATGATGATTGGTGTGGTAATATAATAAGGCAGATTGGCAACCACCTTGATAGGCTTGCCCCCATTTTTCTCCTGTGCCAGCGCCGCAATATCAACTTTCAGGATATCCTCGTTGATCACAGTCACATTATCCCAGTCTTTCAAAGTATCATTTTCCAGAATCGGGATCAATGTCTTATCAATCTCTACAGCCACCACTTCTCTGGCTGCCTCAGCCAGATACTGGGTCATGGTTCCAATACCCGGTCCGATTTCCAGAACAAAATCATCCTTGGTGATCTTGGAAGCCTCGATTATTTTTTCCAGAACATGGGTATCGATAAGAAAATTCTGACCAAACCTTTTCTGGAAAGCAAAATTATACTTTTGAAGAACTTCAATGGTATATTTCGGATTTCCTAAATAAGGTCTGGTCATATTAATTTCCTCTTTCTTTTAAATTATTTAATCATTATCTGCAAATCACACAATCTGGGCAGCTGTCTGCAATTCCCCTATTACTTATTTTGCAAAATCTTTCTCATAAAGAACCGTAAATCCATCACGGTCTACTCTCTTTTTCTTATTAAACTTCAGAAGTCCGCCCTGGGATTTCGCCATTGCTGCGTCAAGCATTTCCTTAACTGCGCCAATGTTCATAGGCTGGTCTTCTTTCTGGTTCACACCGATCAGATTATACAATGCAAGCATTCCCATCTGGTCGATCTTGTAACCATTTTCCTTGGTGTAAACTCTTGCAAAGTTTACAAGTTCATCATTGGTAAATACCGGAATGTTGATCATGGATGTAAACTTCTTGGCGAATTTCGGGAATCTTGCAATCAGCTTACGCATTCCGATCTTCTCATCCTCAATGATCACAGTAAGTCCGTCTGTGCGGAACTCCATAGCCTTATCCAGAATATCTACTGTTTCCTGTGTCAGCTGGTTAGCATTCTCAATGACAAGGAAACCACCGCTAAGCTTGCCAATCACTTTCGTAATATCCATCTCGTTCAGCTGGTCGGCAAATACATAAGCCACCTTGGAAGCCGGCAGATTCAGCTCTTTACAGATTGCCGGAATCAAGCTTGCGATCAGTCTTGTCTTACCAGTTTCTTTCCCACCCATGACGATCACGTTTCCAGTCTTGGAGGTCTTATCAGCAGCCGCCATCTGCACATCGCAAAGTGCACTGATCAGCTGTTCCCGCATTCCCGGAACCTTTACAAAATATGTAAACAGCTTCTTCTCATCATCGGTGAGTGATTTCTCTCTTGGCACAATGTCAGATGGATTTCTCTTATCCTTTGGCTGAATAGAATCGATAAACTGTTCCAGTTCCTCTTCCTCGGAAAGAGATTCAGAAGACTCTTCTTCCTCTTCATCCTCATCAAAATCAAAGTTTTCGTCCTCAGAATCTTCCGGTTCTTCCTCTGCATCTTCCGTTTCAACCACATCATCTGCAGCTGGAGGCATATCCTCATCCTCTTCTTCGCCAATGCTCTCTCTGAGAAGTTTGGCAATAAATTCATCCTCAGACATGGAATCATCAGAAGGCTCTTCTTTCTCCTTATGACCTGCCGGGCCATTCATAAACTCATCCTCAGCAGCCTGAAGATCCTCTTCGGAAAGGAATTCCTCTTCCTCAAGCTCTACAACCGGCTTTTTCTGCTCTGGTTCTGGCTCGATTTCTTCCTCGTCCTCAGTGATAACTTCCTCTTCTTCTGGAATATCCTCTGCCTTTTCTTCTTTTACAGCATTCTGAGGTTTCGTAGATATTTCTTGGGCAGCTTCTACAATTTCTTTATTTTCTTCCTGAACTTTCTCTTCATCTACCTTCTCATCCGGAATTTCAATTCCCTGTGCAGAAGCAGCAGCAAGAATCGTATCCTCCAGATTGAAATTTGAAAAATCAAATGCAGGTTTCTCGTCTTTCATTTTCTCCGCAGCATCAGCCTCATCACTGAAAAGGTTATTCTGTACAGGTGCCTTGGGAACCTCAATCTCTTCCGGTACCATATTCTTCATAGAATCCGGAATATTCAGTGTAGGCATTTTCAGGTTCTCAACAGGTGTTTCTGTTTCTGTGGAAAATGCGTTCTTCTCTTCTGCAGACTCTGAACGATCTGCATTCTCTAAACCTTCTGTATTCTCTTCGGAAACTGCTTCCGCTGATTTCTCTGCAGTCTCATCTGCTGTATTCACAGATTCTTCAGCAACAGTCTCCTTGGTATTCTCCACTTTCACCTTGCCAGTTTCAGGCTCCAGCTCCGGTACACTTTCATATTCTTTCTCAGAAGCCGGATCACGAAGCATTTCTTCCTGAACCTCTTTCGTCTGCTCAGTGGAAACAATGCTGTCTTCCATTTCATCCATCTTACGGCTTCCAAAGATGTCACGAAGTCCTTTGGAAATTTTATCCTGAAGACTCTCTACGCCATCCAGATCCTCGCTCTTGATCTGAATACTTTCAATAGATTCGCTTCCCTGGTTCTCAGCTTCCGGTGCTTTCTCTTCTTCCTTGATGGTATCTGCTTCCTCAGGTTTCAGAAGCTTCGGTACAAACTGCTGTTCATACCGCTCTTTCTCCGCGCCAGTAAGAGCACCCATACGCTGTTTCAGGTCCATAGCCTTCATCACGTAGTTACCCTCGTTGAACCAGAGAATGATCTCGTTGCAAAGCTCCAGACATTTCTCTTTGTCACCATCCTGATAGTACAGTTTGGCAAGCTCGTAAGACCATTTTTCGGTAAATTCTTTCTCCTTATAATCCTCCAGAACCTTGATCTGCTCTGCAAGAGGAGCCTTTTTTTCTTTCAGGATCTTGTATTTCAGGATGTACTGCGTATTATCATTTGGCGCAACTTCCCTGTACTCCTGATAAAATTCCACTGCCTCGGAAACCTGTCCCAGCTTCAGGGAAACTTCTACAAGACGATAAAGAATGTTCTTACCAATGGAGGCTCTGTGATAAGCCAGCAGGAAAATTTCCTTGCTGTCCTCATAGCGTTTATTGGCAGCATAGATTTCACCAACCACACAAAGGGTACGAACATTTTTCACACGGCGCCAGTCAATGCTGTCTACAACATTCATGGCTCCCTTATAGTCTTTCTGTTCTACTAAATGGTTAATCTCTTCAAGTTTAACCCGAAATTCCTCTTTGTCCAAATTTTTCACCAACTTTCCATAGTTAATGCCAGTTTAGCATATCGCATACTACTTCGCAAGCTTATTTATCTGCAGGACCCCCTATCGGCTGATACACATGCCCTGCCACAACGTGAAACACTTTATTGATCGTAAACTGATGACTGACAAAATCATCCAGACCAGTACAGGTGATCATGGTCTGAATATCATGAATACTCTCAAGAAGATAATTCTGACGGCTGCTGTCCAGCTCCGAAAGGACATCGTCCAGAAGCAGAACCGGTTTATCATGAATGATCTTCTCCACCAGATAAATCTCCGAAAGTTTCAGGGAAAGAGCTGCTGTTCTCTGCTGCCCCTGCGAACCATATTTGCGGATGTCAATTCCGTTTACAGCCACCATCAGGTCATCCCTGTGAGGACCGGACGAAGTCATTTTCATCCGAAGATCCCGGTCTCTGTTGCGGAAAAGGCTCTCTTCCAAAGCCTCACTCTCCACGCTTGGTTCATATATCACTTCTATATTTTCAATACCGCCGGTAAGATTTCTGTGAATTTCCTTAATGATCTCATTAAGGGACTCCACAAATTCTCTTCTTTTGCCAATGATCTTACGGCCATAATTTACCAGCTGCATATCCCATACATCCAGAGTCGCTCCAAGATCCGGCTGCTTATACATATCCTTCAGCAGCTTATTTCTCTGGTTCAGAACATGATTGTATCCGGCAAGATCTGTGAGGTATAGTTTATCCAGCTGACAAAGCTCCGCGTCCATGAATCTTCGTCGCTCTCCCGGACCGTTTTTGATAATATTCAGATCCTCCGGGGAAAAGAAAACCAGATTCACCACACCGAGAAGCTCTCTCGCCTTCTTTATGGGAAGCCCGTTGATTGCCACACCCTTGGCCTTATTTTTCCGAAGATGCATGTCGATCTTGTAAGACATGGAATCTTTTCCAACCATCATACGGATATGGGCTTCATCCTGTTCAAAGCGGATAATCTCTCGGTCTTTGCTTCCTTTATGGGATTTGCTGGTTCCGCACAGATACACAGACTCCAGGATATTTGTTTTTCCCTGGGCATTATCCCCATAAAAAATATTGGTTCCTTTGTCAAAAGAAAGTTCCAGCGATTCGTAATTTCTGAAATTGCTTAATTTTATGGATTCAATATAAGCCATTTTACTCGTTTCCGGACAGAACCTTCACATCCTGGCCATTATAGGAAATAACGTCACCGCCATAAACCTTGCGGCCTCTTCTGGTATCTACTTCGCCATTTACTTTTACAAGTCCGTCGTTGATCACATATTTTGCCTCAACGCCGTCTGATACAAGGTCAGCAAGTTTCAGTGCCTGGCCAAGTTTGATAAATTCATCTCTGATTCTGATTTCCAATTTTCTGCCTCCACTCTTCTGGCATCACGACTGCAATTCGTTTTCGGACTGTCTCCAGCCATTATTTGCAGCCCGTGTTCACTTCCATTCCTCTTCCAATTGTCTGTTACGTTTCTCTCTGTGGCAAGTGTCATTATCTTGCCTGGTTCTGATTTATGTTAACCGGAAGAATCAGATACGTGTAAGTTTCTTCCTCATCTCTGATAAAGCAAGGTGCTTTCGGATTCACCAGGTAAATGTCGATGGTCTCATCATCAATAACCTTCAGTGCATCGATCAGGAACTTGGGATTAAATCCGATCAGAATATCTTTACCCTCTTTCTCAATATCAATATCCTCGTTCATGGAACCCATTGCAGAATCAATCTTCAGCTCCATGCTGCCATCTGTAATGTGGATAATGATCGGTTTCTTATCTCCTTCTCTTACAAGAAGTGTAGCACGGTCGATACAATCCAGAAATTCTTTTTTGTTAATGGAAAGTTTGGTCTCATAATCGCTGGAAAGCATCTGGTCAATACGGAAATATTCCCCTTCGATCAGACGGGAAACTACCATAGTCTGGTCAAATTCAAATAAAATATGATTATTGGTAAAGAAAATGCTGACTACGTCATCCATTTCTCCGGATAAAATCTTACTGATCTCGTTAAGAGTCTTACCTGGAACCACAACCTTGCGGTCTGAATAGTCTTTCTTCAAAGGCATTTTGCGGATCGCAATACGGTGTCCATCCAGAGAGACAATTTTCAGACAATTATTCTTAATTTCAAACAGCTCACCAGTCATTAATTTGTTGTTATCGTTGACTGCAATTGAGAATATTGTCTGATAAATCATATTCTTTAATGTATATTGAGAGATAGTTAATGGTTCATCTCTTTCAATCATAGGAAGATATGCGAAATCTTCTCCTGATTTTCCAGGAATATTAAATTTTGCTTTCTCACAGGTGATAGTTGCAGCGAATTTTTCATCAGTTTTAATGGTAACATCGTTGTCTGGAAGTCTTCTGATGATCTCGTAAAAGATTTTCGCATTCAGGGCAACCATTCCTTTTTCTTCTATAGTACCTTCGACAATGGTTTCGATTCCAAGTTCCATGTCATTAGTAGTAAATTTGATCTGATTTGTTGTTGCATCAATCAGAATACATTCCAGAATTGGCATAGTTGTTTTGGATGGTACAGCTTTTAAGGAAATGCTGACGCTCTTCAACAAGTTACTTTTGGAGCAAATGATTTTCATAATGTGTATAACTTCCTTTCTGGAGAAAATGGGTTTTTCATTAAATATATTTAAAAAGATATCCGCCGTATCCGCCGTAGGGGGTGTGAATATGTGAAAAACTCACTTCCGCCCAGTGAATAAAAGGGTTTCGGGTATGGATAACTTCGTGTAAAAGCATTGGTTTAGAGTGTGAATAACCTGTGTAAAACCACATAAGCGATTTTATTGCCAAAAGTTATTCACATTAATACACATAATGTCAACATCTTATACACATGAAATGTGGAAAAAATGTGTTAAGTTTGTGGATTAATTTTTTTCTTTAATGTATCAATGGTGTTCTGGAGCTGTTCGTTGTTCTGGAGCTCCTTTTCGATCTTTTCTACTCCGTGCATAACGGTAGTGTGGTCGCGATTTCCAAGATACTGTCCTACATTTTTCAGCGGGATCGCCAGAATTTCACGGCAAAGATACATTGCCACCTGTCTTGGCATCACGATCTTGGAACTTCTTTTATTTCCACAAAGATCGGCAGTACTTACATTAAAATGCTCTGCTACCATAGAAATAATGTAGTCTGCAGTAATCTGTTTATTTTCATTCGGTGCGACGATATCCTTCAGAGCCTGCTCGGCAAGTTCAAGGGTAACCTCTTTTTTCTCCAGTTTTGCATAAGCAACTACCTTATTGAAGGCACCTTCCAGCTCACGGATGTTGGATTTGATATTATTTGCAATATATTTGATAACATCTTCGCTTACATTGTAGCCGTCCATGTCTTCTTTTTTATGAAGAATGGCCATCCTGGTCTCGTAATCCGGCAGAGTAATATCCACGATCAGTCCCCATTCGAATCTGGAACGGAAACGCTCATCCAGAATTTCCATATCCTTCGGCGGTTTATCGGAAGATATGATAATCTGTTTGTTTGCACTGTAAAGGCTGTTGAAGGTGTGGAAAAATTCCTCCTGCGTGGATTCCTTTCCTATAATAAACTGAATATCATCAATGAGAAGGACATCAATGTTACGGTATTTCTCGCGGAATTTACTCATGGCGGTGTTATTTCCATTACGGATGGTCTCGATCAGCTCATTGGTAAATTCTTCACTTGTAACATAGAGAACCTTACTGTTATCATCATTTTCAATAATAAAGTGGGCGATGGAATGCATAAGATGGGTCTTGCCAAGTCCTGCACCACCATAGATAAACAGCGGATTGTACGTATTTCCCGGAGATTCCGCTACTGCCAGGGCTGCAGCCTGAGCCAGTTTGTTGTTGCTGCCCACGATAAAAGTATTGAATGTATATTTGGGGTTCAGATTTGCTTCTTCACATCTGGCCTTAAAACGGTTGTCCTGATCAGGTGCAGCGTCGGAAATGGATTTCTTCGCCGGGACGTCTTCTGGAAGGATAAATTTCACTTCGCAGTCGGTCATTCCGGTAACTTCGCTTATGGTAACCTGCAGAGGCAGTTTGTAATTCTTATTAATGTAGCTTAATCGCACCTGGTCGGAAGCGACGATGGTAACTACATTTCCACTGACATCATAAACCTTCAGGGGTTTCAGCCATGTGTCGAATCGAACATCGGAAAGATCGTGCTCCTTTTTCACAATTCCCAGGATTTCATCCCATTTTTCTATTACTGTGCTCATTTTTTCCTCCCGTACACATCTGATTGTTTCTTATATTAAATGATGCCGTCCGTCGGCGACATGTCCGTTTATCAAAATACCAGCTGGAAACAGGAAATTAGGGTGTGGCAGGCTAAATATACCGGAATTTTACTGGTATTTTGATAAACGGACATAAATATCCTTATATATATTATAATAAATCCTGTCTTTTCGCAACGACAAAATCTTATTTATATAGGAAATTTATGTGGAAAAGTATGCACATCCTGAGAAAAAATCAGAACTGCTGTGGATTGTCGTAAAAGGATGGGGATGTGGGTGGGAAAATGTTGTACTGGACGTGAAAATAGGAAAAACAACTGGGGAAAAGTGCAGAATTGTCCACAAAACATCCACAATTTGAAAAAATTGCAGTGGATAATAAAAAAATTCCAGAAAAAAAATGGGGGATATCTTGTGAATAAACTGGAAAGTTATCAACATTTTGTGTGTGGATAAATGTGGATAAATAGGTTGATAACCATTCTGGTTACCATAACATGCTTTTATGGGTTTCAATAATGAAAAATTATGTGTATAACTCTATCCACTGTCGAATCCCCTCGAAATATACCGTTTTTTGTGACATATGCGTTAAAATCAACAGTCAAAAGTGGATATTTTTGCTGATAATCCCCAGGTTATCCACAAGTTATCCACAAAATGTGGATAATGTTACGTAAACCTTTTCAAAATGACAGGTTATGCACAGTGTGGAAAACTTTGTGGATATAAAAAATTCTAGGAAAGCAAGAATTTTTACTTGACGAGAATGCCATTTATGAATATAATTGAAATGATGTTCTGATTAGGTTAATAATTTTAAATTCCATATAGATAAAGGAGGTGCTTTACCTATGAAAATGACATTTCAGCCGAAAAAAAGATCTAGAGCGAAAGTCCATGGCTTCAGAGCTCGTATGAGCACAAAAGGCGGACGTAAAGTATTAGCTGCCAGAAGATTAAAAGGAAGAAAGCAGTTATCTGCTTAAGACCGTTAAGACCGCAGTTACTGTGGTCTTTTCTTCTATACAGAAATAATTATTTCAATATCATATAAAGGAGAATCAGATGGAATACTCAGACTCCTTAAAGAAAAATAACGAATTCCAAAGGGTATACCGAAAAGGAACATCACAGGCAAATCGGTATCTGGTGATGTATGTGCTTGAGAACCATGACAGGCACATGGAGAATCGTCTGGGAATATCTGTAAGTAAAAAAGTTGGGAATAGTGTGGTACGCCACAGAGTCACCAGACTGATACGAGAGAGCTACCGCCTGAATGAAAGATCCTTCCGTCAGGGACTGGACATTGTAGTGGTCGCAAGACCAAATGCAAAGGACAAGTCCTATCAGGAGATTGAGAGTGCGCTTATGCACCTTGCAGGCAGAATGAAGATCCGCCGTGAGGCTGAGCTTCATGTGGAAGATTAAACGGTATTTGGGCAGTATTGTTGGTTCGGTAAAGGAGCGGCAATATTGAAACAGATTTGCAGGAGAAATTATCATGAGCAGATTTAGTCCAAGGAATATCATGATTCATATGATTCGTCTCTATCAGAAATATATATCGCCGATGAAGAGAACAAAATGTCCTTATATTCCCACATGTTCTCAATATGGTTTAGAAGCAATTCAAAAATATGGTGCGTTAAAGGGCGGGCTTCTTGCAGTGTGGAGAATTTTGCGCTGCAATCCTTTTTCACATGGAGGATACGATCCTGTGCCATAAACTGTACTGAAACAGATGGTGTACAATAAATGACACTTTAAACTGATTTTCAGCACAAAAACTCAAACTTTGACAATTGAATAGTTACACCGAAAAAGCCTAGGAGGAAACAAACTTGGATATGATTTTATTAACGAAGAGCAGTGTCCCGATTATTGGACAGGTTGCTTCTATTATGGGCTGGATCATGGACGGGATTTACAGAGTTCTTGATCTGGTGGGTATTCAGAACCTGGGTCTTTGTATCATTATCTTCAGTATTATTATTTATGCACTGATGACACCATTGCAGGTTAAACAGCAGAAGTTTTCTAAGTTAAGCTCTGTTATGCAGCCTGAGCTTCAGAAGATACAGAAGAAATACAAAGATAAAAAAGACCAGGCGTCCGTGCAGAAAATGCAGGAAGAAACTCAGCTTGTATATCAGAAATACGGTGTTTCACCTACCGGCAGCTGTGTGCAGCTGTTGATCCAGTTTCCTGTCCTGATGGCATTATGGCAGGTTATTTACAAAATTCCTGGTTATGTTGGCAGTGTAAAGAATGTTTTCACAGGCCTTGTTGATCAGATCACAAGCGTAAGTGGCTACACAGACCTGATCCAGAGCTTTATCACAGACAATAAGATGACTCGTGTACAGCTGGCGCTGGATAACGGAAAAGCGACCAGTAATTCTGTCATCGATTTCCTTTATGCATTATCTCCATCTCAGTGGAAAGATCTTGCATCAATGGATCAGTTTAAGGGATTTGCAGATACCATTAACACCACGTCTGCAGAAATTTCCAAAATGCAGAATTTCTGTGGATTAAACATTGCAGATCAGCCTCTGAACTACATTAAGGCTGCTTTTGAGGGAGCATCTATTGCACTGGCAATCGCTGCACTTCTGATTCCTATTCTTGCATGGGCGACTCAGGTACTGAACTATAAGCTTATGCCACAGGCTACTTCATCTGCTGAAGGAGCTGTTGATACGATGCAGGCTTCCATGAAGACTATGAATACGGTTATGCCGCTTATGTCAGCAGTATTCTGTTTCACATTCCCGGTAGGTCTTGGTATTTACTGGATTGCAAGTGCGGTTGTAAGAAGTGTTCAGCAGTGGTTTATCAATCGTCATCTTGATAAGATGGATATCAATGATCTGGTAAACGAGAACATGAAGAAGATGGAGAAACAGCGTACGAAAGAAGGACTTCCGCCGCAGAAGATCACCAATCAGGCAAACCAGTCTACTAAGAATATCAATACCAAGATTGATAAAGGTTCCAGTAACACAAACGCAGAAGAGAGAGCCAGAAAAGTAGAGGAATCCTACCAGAATGCAAGAAATGCAAAACCTGGAAGTATTACAGCAAAAGCAAATATGGTCAGGGATTTTGACGAGAGAAACAAGAAGAAGTAATTGTTGTCGGGAACGGAGGGTTTCATAGATGGAGGAGTTTATCCAGTTTTCAGCAAAAACGAAAAATGAAGCAATCACCAAGGCGTGCATCGAATTAGGTGTTTCCAGTGATCAGCTGGAAATTGAAGTGGTTTCTGAAGGTAGTTCCGGATTTTTTGGCATCGGAAGCAAACCGGCAATCATTAAAGCACGCAAGATCAATACAGTTTCTGAAGAGGATGAGATACAGGAAATCGTTGATACTGTTAAAGTGGATGCGATTAAGGAAGAGCAGAATAGAAAGCCTGCCAAACCTTTTGTAAAAGCTGAGAAACCGGCACCAAAGAGTGAACCGGTGAAAGAAAAAGCACCTGTAAAAGAGGCGAAAGAGCCAAAGCCTTTTAAAGAGCCAAAAGAAAAACAGCCGCGCCAGCCGAAGGAGAAACCTTTTAAGGAGCGTCCTGTAAAAGAAAAACCGGCAAAAGAAAAAATGCCGAAAGAGCCAAGAGAAGAGAAGCCGAAACAGTCCAAACCTGTTGAGATCATCACAGATCCGGCAGAGATCAAAGAAGTGGAAGAGAGAGCAATTGTTTTCCTTCGCGATGTATTTGCATCTATGAATCTTGGTGAAGTGGAGATCACTTCCAAATACAACACAAATGACGGTTGTCTGGAAGTTGCTTTTGAAGGAGAAGATATGGGAATTCTCATCGGTAAGAGAGGACAGACCCTTGATTCCCTTCAGTATCTTACAAGCCTTGTTGTAAATAAGGGCAAAGCAAACTATATCAGAGTAAAGCTCGATACAGAAGATTACCGCAGACGTCGTAAAGAGACTCTGGAGAATCTTGCAAGAGGAATTGCCTACAAGGTTAAGAAAACCAGAAAGCCAGTTGTACTTGAGCCGATGAACCCATATGAGAGAAGAATCATTCACTCAGCACTTCAGGGCAATAAGTATGTAGAGACTGTCAGCGAGGGCGAAGAGCCGTATCGTCATGTGGTTGTAAAATTAAAAAGATGGTAAATCTTGCATAAAACATCTGAATGTGTTATAAAAGATTTGCAGAATGAATAAGAGGTTATTCCAGGTGAAAGATGGAAGAACTGAAGCGTTATGCTTTTGTTTTAATATCTTTCCCTGGGGTAACTTTTTTTGTATAATAAAATGATATGAGTGTCAAAAGATGTGTTAAGTTTATAATTTGGATTGTAATTTACATGGAGGAAATCACATGAATACAACGATTGCAGCGATATCTACTGCTGTGAGTGCTTCGGGAATCGGAATCATTCGAATCAGCGGCCCGGAAGCCATGGACGTTATATCCCGCATTTACCGTTCCAAGGGCGGGAAAAAGAAAATTAAAGAAGTGCCCACCCACACCATTCATTATGGTTATATCTATGACGGGGAAGAAATTGTGGATGAAGTTCTGGTCATGGTCATGCGCGCACCCAAAACATTCACAGGAGAAGATACCGTGGAGATTGATTGTCACGGTGGTGTCTATGCTATGAACCGGGTTCTGGAAACGGTTTTGAAAAACGGCGCCAAGATTGCTGGCCCCGGAGAGTTTACCAAGAGAGCCTTCTTAAATGGCAGGCTGGATCTTTCCCGGGCAGAGGCAGTTATGGATGTGATCCAGGCGAAGAATGAATATGCGCTGAAAAGCTCCATGAGTCAGCTGAAAGGTTCTGTACAGAAAACCATCAAGGAGATTCGAAGCGACCTGATCTACGAGATTGCTTTTATCGAGTCTGCTCTGGATGATCCGGAGCACATCAGTCTGGAGGGATATCCACAGAAATTACATGGAATTGTGGAAAAAGAGCAGAAATCCATTGAAGAGTTGTTGAAAACCTCCCCAGATGGCAAGATCATCAGGGAAGGAATTGAGACGGTTATCGTGGGTAAGCCAAATGCAGGTAAGTCCTCCCTGTTAAACCTTCTTGTAGGGGAAAATAAGGCCATTGTAACGGATATTGAGGGTACTACAAGAGATATTCTGGAGGAGTATATTACTCTTCATGGAATTACGCTGAAAATTGTGGATACAGCAGGTATCCGCGAGACAGAGGATGTGGTGGAGAAAATCGGTGTTTCCAGGGCACGGGAGGTTGCAAAGGGTGCAGATCTGGTGTTATACGTAGTAGACAGCTCTACACCGCTTGATGAAAATGATGAAGAAATCATTGAAATGCTGAAAGACAGAAAAGCAATTGTACTGTACAATAAAACAGATCTTGTTTCGGCTGTGAGTATGGAGGCATTAAAGGAGAAAATCAACCATCCTCTCATTCCGATTTCTGCGAAAGAGGAGACTGGAATTGCCCAGCTGGCGGATACCATTAAGAGTATGTTTTTCAGCGGGAAAATCTCCTTTAACGATGAGGTTTATATTACAAATGCCCGTCACAAAGAGGCATTGGAAGAGGCAGCAGACAGCCTTGCAATGGTAAAACAGAGTATTGAGGATGGCATGCCGGAAGACTTCTTTTCCATTGATCTGATGGCTGCTTATGGAAGCTTGGGGAAAATTACCGGGGAAGAAGTTGGGGAAGATCTGGTGAATGAGATATTTAGTAAGTTTTGTATGGGTAAGTAGTGGCAGAGGGACGCGATAATATATGAATGAGTGTGTTATAGAGGAGATAAAAATGAAACATTTAGAGGAGAATTATGACATAGTAGTGGTCGGTGCTGGACATGCTGGCTGTGAGGCAGCGTTGGCTGGGGCGAGATTGGGATTGAGTACGATCATGTTTACGGTAAGCGCAGAGAGTATTGCGCTGATGCCTTGTAACCCAAATGTAGGCGGTAGTTCAAAGGGACATCTGGTCCGTGAGTTGGATGCTCTTGGTGGAGAGATGGGAAAAAATATTGACAAGACTTTTATTCAGTCTAAGATGCTGAACTGTTCCAAGGGTCCGGCAGTGCATTCCCTTCGTGCTCAGGCTGATAAGCAGGCTTACAGTAATGAAATGAGAAAGACGTTGGAGAATCAGGAGAACCTGACCATCCGCCAGGGAGAGGTTACCAAGCTTCTGGTAGAGGATGGCAAGATCACAGGTGTGAAGACGTATTCCGGCGCTGTCTACCATTGTAAGGCGGTAGTTTTGTGTACTGGAACTTATCTGAAAGCACGCTGTATTTACGGTGATGTAAGCAATTATACAGGTCCAAATGGACTGCAGGCAGCCAATTATCTGACTGATTCTCTGAAAGAATTGGGAATTGAAATGTTCCGTTTCAAGACTGGAACACCTGCCCGAATTGCAGGAAATACCATCGACTACAGCAAGATGGAAGAGCAGTTTGGGGATGAGAGAGTAGTGCCATTTTCTTTTTCCACAGATCCGGAGGATGTGCAGATCGAGCAGAAATCCTGCTGGCTGACTTATACCAATGAGGCTACCCATGATATCATCCGTGCAAACCTGGATCGTTCCCCACTGTACTCTGGTATGATCGAAGGAACTGGTCCGCGTTATTGCCCTTCTATTGAGGATAAAGTAGTTCGTTTTGCAGATAAAAAAAGACATCAGGTGTTTATTGAGCCAGAGGGAATGTACACAAATGAGATGTACATTGGCGGTATGTCCAGCTCTTTGCCGGAAGATGTGCAGGAGGAAATGTACCACAGCGTACCAGGCCTTGAGCATGCAAAAATTGTGAAGAATGCTTATGCTATTGAGTACGATTGTATTAACCCAAGACAGCTTTATCCAACGCTGGAGTTTAAGAAAATTAAAGGTCTTTTCAGTGGCGGACAGTTTAATGGAAGTTCAGGTTACGAGGAGGCAGCAGCCCAGGGACTGATCGCTGGTATCAATGCAGCCATGGAAGTGCTGGGAAAAGAGCAGCTGATCCTGGATCGTTCTGAGGCTTATATCGGTGTTCTCATTGATGATCTGGTTACAAAAGAGAACCATGAGCCATACCGTATGATGACCAGCCGTGCCGAGTACCGTCTACTTCTCCGTCAGGATAATGCGGATCTGAGACTTCGTAAAAAGGGCTGGGAGGTAGGTCTTGTAGATGACGAAACCTATGCAAAAGTAGTGGAAAAAGAACGCTTGATAGCGGAAGAAATCCAGCGTGTGGAGAATACAAATGTGGGTATGACAGAGGCAGTTCAGAGCCTTCTGGAAAGCAAAGGAAGCACACCACTTAAGTCAGGAATCAGTCTTGCAGAGCTGATCCGCAGACCGGAGCTTTCCTATGCAGAGGTGGCTCCTATTGATAAGAACCGCCCTGAACTTGCCTGGGATGTGCAGGAGCAGGTAAACATTAATATTAAATACGACGGTTATATCCGCCGCCAGATGAAGCAGGTAGAGCAGTTTAAGAAGCTGGAAGCCAAGAAAATTCCAGAGGATCTGGACTATGAGAAAGTAAAGAGCCTGCGTATTGAGGCACGGCAGAAACTGGAACTTTACAGACCTGTTTCCATTGGACAGGCATCCCGAATTTCCGGTGTTTCACCGGCGGATATTTCGGTGCTGCTGGTTTATATGGAGCAGTATGGGAAGGAGCGTCACTAAACGGACGCGTTTCTGCAAGTAATATTCCACGCAGGTCGGTTGGGCACTAGAGCGTGTTTGAAAAAGGCTTTCTGCAAGATGTGTGTCACAATTTGTGGGAGATTTTGTTCGGATAAGGGCGCCGTAGCGGGCTACGGCAACCGAATTCGGGCAAAATCTCCCGCAAAGTGGGGCGTGCAGATTGCGGAAATGATTTTTCAAACACGCTCTACGGTGAAATAACTGGTAACTACGACTAAGACGCTTGGGAGAGATCTCTCGTCTAAGTCGATCTGACCAGTGGATTTCACCTTCGTTAAAAACGCACCTGAAATGACCTGCTAAAGAATATTACTTGCAAAAACGCTGTGTATTAGCAACTGGAAAGTAAAAAAATAAGTAGTTTGAGGTATAAGGAGAAGTTTATGGAATATGATTTAACCCTCTTTGAGAAAGGACTTGAAGAGCTTGGAATTGCTCTGTCCCAGGAGCAGAAGAAGCAGTTTATCACTTATTATGAGTACCTTGTAGAGAAAAATAAGGTAATGAATTTAACTGCAATTACCGAGTACAACGAGGTAATTTTAAAGCATTTTCTTGACAGTTTATCTATCGTAAAAGTTGGCAGTTTTGACCAGAAAAAGCTGACGGGAAAGTCCGTGATCGACATCGGAACCGGCGCTGGTTTCCCTGGAATTCCGCTGAAAATAGCTTTTCCAGAGCTTAAAATTACCCTTCTGGATTCTTTGAATAAAAGGGTGAATTTCCTTAATGAAGTAATCGAAATGCTTGGATTAAAAGACGTAACAGCCATCCACGGAAGAGCTGAAGACTATGCGAAACAGAAGGAACACAGAGAAAAATACGACTTCTGTGTCTCCCGCGCAGTAGCCAATCTAAGCACCCTTTCCGAGTATTGTATCCCCTTCGTAAAAGAAGGAGGCAGCTTTATTTCTTATAAATCCGGCAAGATTGATGAAGAGCTTGCGCAGGCAGAAAATGCTGTGAAAATCCTTGGTGGAAAAGTTCAGGATGTAGTGAAATTTCCACTTATGGACACGGATATGGATCGTTCTTTTGTGGTGATCAAGAAGATGAAACCGACCGCCAAGAAGTACCCCAGGAAGGCTGGCTTGCCGGCGAAGGAGCCGCTGGCGTAGAATATGTGTTAATATTAAGATAACTTTAGTCCTGAAAGAGGAAGAAATCCGTACTATATTTCTCTCCGATAATATCGGCGATTTTTTCTGAGATAACATAGGTTCTGTCTCAATCACTTTCAAAGGAATTGTCTTCATTGGGAATAGTTTGGTTAGTAGCTTGGTTAGTGTGATTAACCAAGCTACTAACCAAGCTCTTAAACATAACCATAATATCCTCACACTTAATCGTATATTCTGGCATAGGATTTCCAGCTTCCTCGCAACTGTCTTTGATTTTTTCTATTCCACATCCCCGTGCCTTAGAGCGTGTCTGAAAAATCATTCCCGCAATCTGCACGCCCCACTTTGCGGAATGTATTTTATTTTGGGACACATTTCCAACACAAAATAATCACATATTTCTCACATAATTATCTAAATTTCCTCACAGGTTGCACATAAAATAATCATAGATAGATGCATGGGATAAGCCATGCATCTGCAACTTGAAGGAGGTAAGAAACTTGATTGAAGTAAAAAATCTGGTAAAACGCTACGGCGATCACACCGCTGTAGACCACCTTTCTTTTGAAATAGAGAAAGGCAAGATTTATGGTTTCCTGGGCCCCAACGGCGCCGGAAAATCCACAACCATGAATATGATAACCGGCTATATTGCATCCACCGAGGGAACAGTAGTCATAGACGGTCATGATATTCTGGAAGAACCTGAGGAGGCAAAAAAATGCATCGGATATCTACCCGAAATGCCGCCCCTTTATTTTGATATGACCGTTCTGGAATATCTGAAATTCGTAGCAGATCTGAAGAAAATTCCTAAAGATAAAAAAGCCACTATGATCGAAGAAATCATGGACATGGTAAAGATTACTGACATGAAAAATCGTCTGATCAAGAACCTTTCTAAAGGTTACAGACAGAGGGTTGGTATTGCGCAGGCTGTGCTTGGTTACCCGGAGGTTATTATTCTGGATGAGCCGACTGTCGGGCTTGACCCAAAACAGATCAACGAAATCCGCGATCTGATCAAAGGCCTGAAACAGAAACACACCGTTATCCTTAGCTCCCATATTTTGTCCGAAGTCAGCGCCGTTTGCGACTACGTGCTGATCATTTCCCATGGAAAACTGGTAGCCAGCGATACCCCTGAGAATCTGGGAAAACTGGCAGCAGGCTCAAACAACCTGAATCTGCTTGTAAAAGGTCAGAAAGACACTATCAGAGCCGCTCTGGAGGCCGTAGAAGGGGTAAAAGAGGTTACGGTAAAGAAAAGCCCGGAGGAAGGCGTATACGCCATTACAGTGGGCACCGAAGAGAATATGGATGTGCGTGAAAAAGTATTCTACAGTATGGTAAATGTCGGCTGCCCGATTCTTGAAATGCAGTCTAAGAAAGTTTCTCTGGAGGAGATATTCCTTGAACTTACAGAGAGCGAGAAAAAAGATAAAGATGCGTCAGGAAAAAAATCCGGAAAATCTTTCTTTAAGACGGCAGCAGATGCTGAGAAGTATTTGAATGAGAAAAACGAAGATACTGTCCCTGATAATGGACTTAAAGAAAAAGAGTTTGATGAATCGGGCGAAGTATCCAATGATGTGTCAGATAATGGACTGTCTGGTGATAAACAGGATAGTTTTGCCGCATCTGAGGAAGAAAAGGGGGAAGAGTAAACCATGCTTGCTATTTATAAAAGAGAGCTGAAAAGCTATCTGACCTCCATGGTCGGCTACCTGTTTATGTTTTTTGTGTTGCTGATCGCAGGTATTTACTTTTCAGCGTACCAGCTTTCAGCTGCTTATCCGAAATTTGAATATACTTTAAATGCCATGACCTTTGTGTTTCTGATTGCAGTGCCGATCCTGACCATGCGTGTACTTGCTGAGGAAAGAAAGCAGAAAACAGACCAGCTTCTGCTTACTTCTCCAGTATCTGTATCCGGCATCGTAATGGGAAAATATCTTGCACTTGTGACTATTTATGCAATCCCTATTGCAGTTCTGGCAACCTATCCGCTGATCATGTCAAAGTTCGGAACCGTTGCATTTGGCTCTGCGTACACAGCACTCCTTGGATTTTTCCTTCTGGGAAGTGCAAACATTGCGATCGGCGTATTTTTCTCAGCAATCACTGAGAGCCAGGTAATTGCAGCAGTTCTTACCTTTGTATTTTTATTTGCTTTTTATATGATGAATGGAATTTCTTCCTTTTTCTCAGAGACGGCAATGTCTACATGTGTGACATTTGGCATTCTGATCATAGCGCTTAGCCTTATGATCTACAGTATGATTAAAAATGCAGTGATCTCAGGTGCTGTCTGCGTGATTGGAGAAGTGGCACTGGTAATCGTTTACGTTGTAAAATCCAGCGTGTTTGAAGGAGGAATCCAGAAGGTTCTTGAATTGTTTAACTTAAGTTCACACTTTGAAAACTTTACAAACAGTATTTTTGATGTGACTGGAGTTCTTTATTTCCTGTCTGTCATTGCCATTTGTATATTTCTTACCATGCAGACAATTTTGAAGAGACGTTGGAATTAAGGAGGTGGGGAAAATGTTTTTTAAGAAGAAAAATGATAACAATATTGACAATAACGATAAAAACGTAATTAATATCGAAAGCGTCGAAAATAATAACAATAATAACAAAAAAGAAAAACGAAAATTTAAAGACAGTATTAATAAAAAGTACTTGAAAAATGGAAGCTACAGTTCTGTTATGATTGTTGTTTTCGTTGCTATCATTATTGTTATAAATATGATTGTAGGAAATCTTCCTTCAAAGTATACGCAGCTGGATATCAGCTCCGAGAAACTTTACACCATCGGTGATGAGACAAAAGCGATGCTGAAAGATCTGGACAAGGATGTAACCATATATCAGATCGCCCAGAGCGGAAGTGAGGATGAGACTATCAGTAATCTGCTTCAAAGATATGCAGATGAATCTGATCATATTAAGGTGGAACAGAAAGATCCAGTGGTCAATCCTAAATTTGTCAGTGAATACACCAGTGACAACCTTTCCTCTAATAGCTTAATTGTTGTATGCGGAGACAGAAATAAGGTTGTAAATTATAACAATATTTACGAATCTACAATGGATTACAACACATACAGTTATCAGACAACAGGCTTCGACGGCGAAGGTCAGATCACAAGTGCCATTGCATATGTAACCAGTGAAAACCTGCCGGTATTGTATACATTAGAGGGACATGGAGAGCAGGAGCTTGATTCTACGATCAAGGAAGATATTGAGAAAGCAAACATGGAAATCAAATCCCTGAATCTGCTTACAGAGGGAAGCGTTCCAGAGGATGCCAGCTGTCTGCTGATTGATTCTCCTACAACAGATATCTCAGAGGATGAGAAGACTGCATTGATCGATTATCTGGAAAATGGTGGAAAAGCAATGATTTTCTCCGATTACACAGGAGAAAAAATGGAAAACTTTGATGCAGTGCTGGAAAACTACGGCGTAAGCAGAGTAGATGGCCTGGTATTTGAAAGAAATGCACAGCATTATGCCGCTCAGATGCCGTACTACCTGGTTCCAACTGTAAACAGCACAGATATTACATCTGATGTGGCTTCTTCCGGATATTACATTCTGATGCCGTATGCGCAGGGAATCCAGAAATCTGATGATGTGAGAGACACTGTGAATATTGAAAGCCTTCTTACAACTTCCGACAGCGCATATTCAAAGACAGATTTGAACAGCGGTTCTCTTGAAAAGGAAGACGGTGATGTGGATGGCCCATTTGACCTGGGTGTCAGCATTACAGAGACTGTAGATGATGATAAAGAGACTCATATTATTTATTATTCCGCATCAAATCTGCTGCAGAGCCAGATCAATCAGATGGTTTCTGGTGGAAATGAGAAACTTGTGATGGCTTCTTTAAGTTCTCTGGTAGACACAGAAGACAGTACAACAGTTTCTATCCCATCAAAGAGTCTGGAAGTATCTTATCTGACTTTGACAGCATATGATGCAAGCTTCTGGAAAATCTGTACCATTGGTCTGATTCCTGGAGCATTCCTGTTGATTGGATTTATGATTTGGTTAAAGAGGAGAAAAGCCTGATGAAGAAAAAATCAGTAAATCTTATTACAGCAGTGGGCGTTTTGGTTGTCCTCAGCGGCGCATACGTAGGCGTAAAAGCCTACGTAGCCAAGCAGGAGGCCGCGGATACTGAAAGTGCGGAGGAAGAAAATCCGGAAATTATTTCCATAGCGTCTGCTGATGTGAAATCAATAAAATTTGTAATTGATAAAAAAGAAGTTACCTTTGAAAAAGATGGAGATTCCTGGGTGAAAAGTGATGAAACTGGTTTCCCGGTAGATCAGGATAAAATCGATACACTGGTCAGCTCCCTGAATTCTATAAAAGCGGAAAGAACACTGGAAAATGTGGAGGATGCATCAGAATATGAACTGGATCAGCCGGATAACACGATCACGGTTACCACAGAAGATGGGGAAACGACAGTAATCCAGCTTGGAATGGAGAATGATTCCACAAGTCAGGAATACATTGACTTGAACAAGGATTCTTCTACAGTTTATGTAGTAAGCAATTCCACGTTTTCTTCTTTTGAGGGAACTTTGTACGACTTTGCAAAAAGCGGCGTTTTCCCAACTGTGGATTCCTCTACGGTCAGCAAAATTTCTGTAGATGGAAAGGATTCTTCCTATGTTGTAGAGAAAGATAAAAATAATTTCTGGAATATTACTGGTGATGGAGAGACTGAGAAAGCAGATTCCGCGAAGGCCACTTCCTTAGCCAGTACATTATCCAGTGTGGCTTATGCAAGTTATGTAAATTATAACTGCGCAGAAGATGAGCTCTCTCAGTACGGATTAGATAAGCCGTATGCAGAGATTACAGTGGATTATCAGGAGAAAGTTGAGAAAGAGTCCACTGATGATGAAAACGAGGCTGAAAATGGCGATGAGGAGGTCTCAGAGGCATCTGGGGATGAGAACCAGGCGGATGAAAATGCGGATTCTGAAACAGATGGAAGCGAAAGCTTGGATGAAGATGCGGATTCTGAGACAGATGGAAACGAAAGCTCAGATGAAGATGCGGATTCTGAGACAGATGGAAACGAAAGCTTAGATGAAGATGTGGATGTGGCAGACACAGAAGATTCAGAAGCTGTAGAAAATGAGAATACAGATGAAACAGCAGATGACAACGTCGAAGCAGAAGATACAGATGTAACTGAATCAGATGACGAGGCTGGGGTGGAAATAGCAGATACTGAATCTGCAGAAAGTTCTGAAGATGCAGAAGAAGATTCAGAACCGGAAACTGAAATGGTTGACAGAGAACTTGTAATTCAGGTTGGAGATCAATCTTCAGATGGTGGAAGATATGTTCGGGTGAATGACAGCAACGAAATTTATACAATATCCGAGGATTCTCTTGATACTTTCCTTGGAAAAACAAATGCTGATTTCTGGGATTTGACAGTAAGCTATTTGTCTGCAAATAATCTGGATACTCTGGATGTGAACTACGGAGGAGAAGATTATATCGTAAATGTTTCACGTGAAACATCTGAGGATGAAAACGTAGAAACATCGGATAATGAGACGGAAGATGAAGATACAACAGATAGTACCAGCAGTGATGTTGCCGACGGCAACGAAGTAGAGGGAAATGCTGCTGATGATAACACTTCATCAGATGATTTGACCGGCGAAGATACTGAAAATACAGATGACAGTTCTTCTACTGCAAGCACCACAAGTTCAACCAGTGTAACCTTATCTTATACACTAAATGGAAAAGATCTGGACAGCACAACATTTACAACGTTCTACAATAAGCTGATCAACATGACAGCGCAGAAACGTCTGACTGATGAATTTAAGTCCAATACAGATCCGGAAATGACTGTGAAATTTACAGATATAGATGGAAATGAAATGGAAGTGGAGTATTATTCCTATGATACAAATTACTATGCCGCTGTTATAAACAAAAAAGTATATCTGGTAAATAAAATGACAGTAAAAGAACTGTTTCAGGCATTTGAATCTGTAACTGGTGAGAAAGAGGAAAACGAAAACGCTGAGACAACAGATCCTGAAACAAATGCTTCTACAGATAATGCTGAAACAGAAACGACAGAGGCTTCAGAGGATGCTGAAGAGTAGTAGCTGAAAAAATGATTAAAAAAGATCCTTGCCTGTGAAAAAAAACAGGACAAGGATCTTTTTTTTGCTGTTTGGAAAAACTGTTGAATTGCCTGTTGCATAAGAATTCTACTGGATATGAATATGCGCGTACATCGTTTTGCAAATAACGATATCAATCAAGCTGGATGCGTGAAGTTGAAGGTGCGGATGGAAAAAATGTGTGGCGGGCTACGCCCGAGCGTGTCTGAAAAATCATTCCTGCAATCTGCACGCCTTGCTTTGTTATATATCTTATTCGGATTCGGTCGCTGTGGTTCACTACAGCAACTGAATTTAAGTTAAAGCTCCTGTGAATTGTGGCATATATTTAAAAATCATTCTTGCAATCTGCGTGCCAAATTTTGCAGTATATTTTGTCTGAATTCGGTTGTCGCAGCTCGCTACGACAACCGAATTCGGGCGAAATCTCCCATAAATTATGATGCACATCTTGCAGAAAGCCTTTTCCAAACACTCTCTGATCTGCTGACATTTCAAATGGTATGAAATATGTAATTAACGTTGGCTATTTTATCTGTTTGAATTTTTATATGCATTGTTTGTTTGAAAATGAATTTTAAAATCTTTGATTTTTACTCATATGGTTTTACATTAGCCGACTATATAAAAAGTCCGAAAATAGAAACTTTGCTTTTGCTTTCTGAAATATTACGGTAAATATAAAATGTAATAATAACTTTTATAAAATAAAAACCTACTAAAACAAACAATAAAGTCCAATAAATGACACTTAACTACACGATAATGCAACAAAGACCTACTTAATGTACTTTGAACAACAAAACAGGCAAATGAACAGTAAAAATCCTCTGAAAAATATATTGTTATGTAAAAATATACTTTTAAACAATTCTGATTAAAACAAAAAGATTGTATAAAGATAAAATAGAACAGCGCATAATTGAAAAAATAACAAAATAATAACAAAACAATACGAAAAGAGCTCTGAGATGTATTTGAAAATCATTTCTCAATCCACCCCCCCCCACTTTGCAGTATATTTTACCCGTAGTTGGGTGTGTCGTAGCACGTTGCAGCACCCTCATTCTGGCCAAATCTCCCGCAAATTGTGGCGCACACTTTGCAGAAAGCCTTTTTCAAACACTCTCTGGGATGTATCAAAAAAACATTTTCGCAATCCGCACACCTTACTTTGTGGTATATATTCCTGAATTTGGCTGCCATAGTTCGCTACGGCAACCTCATCCTCATCCTGGTCAAAGTCCCACAAATTGTGACGTACATCTTGTAGAAAGCTTTTTTAATATGCTCTGGAAATATAGAAAGAACAGGAAAAGCATAAAGCATAATAAATTATTATTACAAAAACAAAAAAACTTCGGGATTATATTATACAATCTCGAAGCTTTTTATTCTGCTTTGAAGGCATATCTATATCTTTATTTTAATTAAAAGAATGCACCAACCTGCTCAAGAAATGCTTCTACATTCTCAATATGTGGAAAATGCTTGGAACATGGAATGGTTGCTGACTCAATTGCTGGATTTACTTTCTGATAAGCTTCTACAATTGCAGCACCATTTGGCTCATCTTCACCTTCTACGATATAAATGCTGTTATCAATTGATTCTACAGCATGGCGAATGTTGATATTCATATATTTAGCACTTTGGCTGGAGTATAGGCATTTTGCATAATAACCACCTTTGTGCGCAGCTTCATAATATGCATCCAGGACATCTTTGTCTACATGGAATGGATTATAATAAAGCTTATCAAGGAAGAAATCATTAATTGTTTCACGTGAAACAATTATATGGTAGATAAAGGTTCCAAATATAGGCAGTTCGATAAAGAATTTGAATAATTTATCCTTTTTTGTGGTAGTTTGGGCAAGAGAAATCATGCTTACCGGATTAATAAACATGATTTTATTAATGCTTTCTTTATCGTAAGCAGCGGCAGTAGTAACAAATGAACATGAGAAACCACTTGCAATGATGTCGGTTTTCTCTTTAATTACATTTTTTATAAAATCGCAGATGATTTGTACGAAAAGAAAATTTGTATATGTAATTCCAGCTTTTTCCGAACGTCCGCAACCTAATAGATCAAGGGTATATACGGTGTGCTCTTGAGCAAGTTGATCCTCAACACGAGACCATTCGTATCCACTGGCTCCAGGCATTGTATCATGAATAAGAAGAAGAGGAGAGCCTTTTCCCTTCTTGGTATAATAAATTTTTCCGAAACGCCAATTATAATAGTTGTGATTGGAAAAATCAAGCATTTCTTTTAACTGGGAAGAGGCAACAATCACTCTATTGGTGAGATGGATGACACCAGCGGCAATCGTAGTCAACGCGGCCAGAGTCAGAATTTTATGTTTAGTGTCTTTCATTTTATAGAGGACCTCCTTTGGGTTTGTATGTATATTATACGCCAAAGAGGCTGATTTTACAATGTTTTTTGGCATATAAATGGGAATTGACAGAATACTGGGCTGCTGTTCACTCCGTTCACAGTAACACGCTTTGCGATGCACAGAAAGACGAACCTTCTTGTGACAAGCACAAGAAGTAGCGTTTGCT
>ERZ772854.985-NODE-985-length-30692-cov-6.962496_pt1 | contig 30692 bp, 31 predicted proteins | sample MGYA00580844_ERZ772854 | MGnify/ENA primary metagenome ERZ772854 (study PRJEB29015, sample SAMEA2737727) | human gut metagenome | biome: human gut; feature: human-associated habitat; material: faeces | place: China | collected 2012 ...
CATCCCGGATGTTTTTCAGGTTGTTGCACAGGGCGGTTCCTACCATGCCCTTGGCGCCCGTGACTAGAATGTTCATTTTCTCACCTCTTAGTGTACTGCGGTGCAGTCCGGAATATCTGCGCCATTCGGCACAGTTGAATTATTGCAGATGGCGCAGTTGCTGCCAATGCGGGTAAAGTTGCCCACAGTGGCACCGGTGCGAACAACGCTGTTGGTGTAAATCAGGGTGTAGTCCCCTACCGCTGCATCACAGTGGATTTCCGTTCCGGCATTCAGCAGGACACCGTTGCCAATGGATGCACCATTCTGGACGCAAGCGTTTTGCAGCACCACACAACCTCATCCCAACTTGGCGTATGGACTGATGTAAGCACTCGGTGCAACGATGTTGGGGAACCCATAGCCACGGGCTTTCGCCTTCTCATACACCTGCGCTCGGAACTGGTTGTTGCCGATGCCCACCACCAGCAATCCATACTCCTTCCGCAGCTCCGGCAGATCAGCAAGACCGCCAACCACCGGAATACCACAGATCTCCGTGCCCACGGCTTGTCCGTCATCCACAAAGGCACAGTCGTATTGGAGCATCGCCTGCTCCACCACTATGCGCCCAAAGCCGCCGGCACCAACCAACAGCAACTTTTCTTTAGACATTCGGGATGCCCTTCAGTGCATTCTGAACATACTCGGTGGTCAGGATCTTCTTGACAGTGCCTTCCACATCCAGCCGCTCGGTATTGTGGCTGGTGTAGGACTCGTCTGCCATGGTATGTACCTCGCCCTTGACCACGAATTTGTCATAGTTTAGGTCACGGTTATCCGCAGCAACACGGAAGTAGTGACCCATATCCTGGCTACGCAGACGCTCCTCACGGGTCATCAGGGTCTCGAACAGCTTCTCGCCGTGACGGGTGCCGATGATGTTCGTACCAGTGTCACCGAACAGCTGCTGGACTGCCTTCGCCAGATCGCCGATGGTAGAGGCATCAGCCTTCTGGATGAACAGGTCGCCGGGGTTGGCGTGCTGAAAGGCAAACATAACCAGGTCCACAGCCTCGTCCAGATTCATCAGGAAGCGGGTCATGTTGGGGTCGGTGATGGTGATGGGGTTGCCAGCCTTGATCTGGTCGATGAACAGAGGAATGACGGAGCCACGGCTGCACATAACGTTGCCGTAACGAGTGCAGCAGATGGTAGTGCCACCACGCTCAGCAGCTACACGGGCATTGGCGTAGATGACGTGCTCCATCATAGCCTTGGAGATACCCATGGCGTTGATGGGGTAGGCTGCCTTATCGGTGGACAGGCAGACAACACGCTTGACACCGGCATCAATGGCGGCGTGCAGGACGTTATCCGTACCGATGATGTTGGTCTGGACAGCCTGCATGGGGAAGAACTCGCAGGAAGGAACCTGCTTCAGAGCAGCAGCGTGGAAGATGTAGTCAACACCGGGCATAGCGTCACGGATGGACTGGGGATTGCGGACATCGCCGATATAGAACTTGACCTTCTTAGCGGTGTCGGGATGCTTCGCCTGAAGCTCGTGGCGCATATCGTCCTGCTTCTTCTCGTCACGGGAGAAGATGCGAATCTCCTTCAGGTCGGAATCCAGGAAGTGCTTCAGAACGGTAGAACCGAAAGAACCAGTACCACCAGTGATCATAAGGGTTGCGTTATCAAATGCAGACATTTTAATTTTCCTCCTAATCTTTTATCAAAAAACATCCTTCAAAAGAATTGCATCAATCATCAGTTTGACATTTGGCTGCAAGTCTTTTATGAGGGCCGGAAACAAAAGGATTGTGCTTATTTGCGTCAGCAACGATGCCAACGCAGCACCAGACGCTCCCCACAAGGGGATCATGAGCGCATTCAGCAATACATTTGTTATTGCTGCTCCGATATACAAATATTTGAGATAATTTTGTTTACTGTAAGAAACGACCCATGCATTTCTGGCTACTCCCAGATAGGAAAAAGCTGTATACCATGTAATGATTCTCAACGGAGCTGCAGCCGGGGCGTATGCGTCACCATACAAAATACTCACGATCGGAGACGCTAAGAGCGAAAAGAGAAGTGAAACGCCCACAGACACATAGAACACAATTGCATAAAGCTGCTTGTTCTTGCGTTCAAACAGCTTCTTATTATCGAAAGACTGCAAAATAACTGGGTACAGAGAATCAATTATCGCCGTCAGCAAAAACACCCATGTATTGCACAGTGAAACTGCCGTTGAATAAAATCCCACTTCCGACTCATTCAACATTTGTTTCAGCATGAACTTATCCGTACTGCCGTAAATCGAGACCATCAAGCCAGCTAAAATGAAGTGATAGCTACTAAAGAATAATTCTTTTGCCTTGCGTACTGAGCACTTAAACTGAGGGCCGTTGTGCTTTTTATACATGACAAGAAGGACAACAGCCACCACCATGTAGTCGATAGAAGTCGAAATGGCAAACCATTCTACGCTTTTTCCTGTTGCCAGCAGCCACACTTTATAAGCGGAAACAACCGTATATGATATTACCGTCGCAAAAGCAGAGTATTTCGATTCAAGTTTTGATTGAAACCAATAATCCAGGGTGTCCATCACTTGGAAAACCACACCAATGCCGCAGAGAAACACCACAATGTGCGTCGTAGTCTCTCCCTTATCAGCAATCAGCGTGATACACACCATCATAAGTACTGATAAGACGCTGGAAACCGTTCTAAGGACAATCGCCGATCCAACTGTTTCGCCTTCCTCATCGGGATGATCCACAAAATTCTTTACGATAACCGAATTGATTCCAAGTGTACAGAAAGATGCGAAGAATGATGTATATGTCGCAGCATAATTAATTAGTCCAAAATTGCTTGGTCCCAGGTATCGTGCCGTAAGTAATCCGACAAAGAACGCAAGCAACATATGATATACACGCCCGGCAATAATCCAGCTTGCATTTCTTGTCACCTTACTGCTCAGTAAATCTCGTATCTTCATACTTCTAGACTCCTAATGACTTTTGCCGGAACACCACCAACCAAAGTATTATCCGGTACATCATGTACCACACACGCACAAGCAGCTACAACACAGCCATTACCTACAGATGAATTGTTGCAAATCGTACTTCTGCCTCCAATCCATGTTCCGTTTCCAATCACCTGATGATAAATCTCGCCCTCACCGGCTCTTCGGGTTCTATCTCCAATTGCATGCCCGCCCGTTTGAAACGTAACCTCCGGACCAAGATCACAATTGTCGCCAATTTGGACTGTACCGTTTCCATTGACCTTACAGTTTTTACCAATCCAACAGTTATTTCCAATTGCAATGGTACCTTTGCATTCAATTGGGCCAACTATTGTCGTCCCATCTCCGACTGGACACCCGATTCCACGGAGCAATTTTCGTTTCATATTGCACGCAAGCGGTTTTGTTCCGACAAAAACATGGTTAATCAAAAACAGATTTAACGTTCTCTTGATACCATTTAAATGCAGCATTCTTTTAAGATTCATTTGCATGATACCATCCATTATCCAATATTTCTGCGCTGCTGCAGGGACCGTCTTCAAACAAAGTCTGCGCCATGTTGCCTTTGATGATTTTCCTTGCTAATTCAACAAATCGCCCGGATGCCACCTGTGCATTCCATGTATCTGAAATCGTGGCATAAGCATTCTCGCCCATCTTTCTTCTATAGGCGTCATCGTCCAACAATCTACAGACCTGTTTTTCAAAGTGCTTTTGATTCCCGTTTTCGTAAATCAGACCATTTACGCCATCCTTGATTAAGAAAGGCACTGAGCCAATTGCGTGGCTTGCAACAACCGCACATCCACTGTTCATCGATTCATTTAAAACGGCTCCCCATCCCTCATTAAAATCACTGGTAAAAAGGAATATATCGGCACTTTCCATATAAGCACGCACTTCGTCCGGAGACATTGCGCCAAGCATTTCTACGCAATCTTCTACGCCTTTGCTCCGAATCATTTCACGAAGCTGTGCTTCCATCTCACCATTGCCGATAATACTTATTTTAAAGGAGTAGCCTTTTTTCTTAAGAGATGCTGCCAACTCAATTGAAGCATCCGGATGCTTCCATCCTATAAGCCTGCCGGCCCATAGGATTGAAGCCTGGGGATGCTTCCATCCTGCTGACGTAACCGATAGCTTTCGCTTCATCAATTCAGCGACATCATATTTTTTGGTCTCCGGGAAATACCCCCACTTAAAGGTTCTTCCCTTAAAATTTGTGTAGCGATTCAAATCCGCAGCAGTATAGGCACTGCTACAGCAGAAATACAACGGTCCCTTTTCAAACGGTTTCAAATGCTTCCACGCACTCGCAAAATTGTGCGGGATCTGCAACAACCCCGTTCCCTCCTTAAAGTAGCGCTCACTAAACTTAAAGCACAGTTTTCCTTTGCTCGTGCGGCGCACAATCAGACTATCCGGGCATGAGCCGTATATCGCTACATCTGCATCATCAATTAGTTTTTCGGCCTGATGCATTTTCTCCTCAGAATCGTAGGCACAAAGCACAAACGGGTATTTGTGATTCATATCCTCATACCCCATGTCAAGTCTCTCTTGCGGAATCGCTTCTAGGGCAACAAATGTATACTCCACACCATCTTGACTTAAAATTCCCTGTGAGAAAGGAAGCTGATGATGATTCATAAAATTAGAAACGTAGGTTATCCTCATATGTTCCACCTCTGTATTGTGACAGCTGACTTCGGATGATTCCACAAATCAATAGATAAGAAAACAACAGTGCCCGACACCCAGTAAGAACAGGCTCAAAAAAGAATTGAACTGTTACAGAAGCCGTTATTCCAGTAATCAACACTCGATTTTCAATTGGTACTTTTTTATTTAGGATATACTTAAGATTAGAAGAAGTAATCTGTATGGTCACAATCCATATAAGAACAAACGGAATTATCCCAGCCGAGTCAAAGACATCCAGCCAAAGTTCATGTGCGTAAAATCCGACTTTACTTAGCGCCTTTCTTCCGCCCCATGGATAATCAAACATTAAGGCAATATATTGATCCCGAACGTTTCCCCTATCGCTAGATTTAAAAAAGGAAAACAAATCCTGTGACTGCGCTATATTCGCATACGATATTCTGTGAAACAGATATGTCGACTCAAACATTCTTGTTATTGTATCTTGATACCTAATGTATACTACTATTGCTACAGCACCAAGAACAAGAGCAATTAGAATTAGTTTTCCTATCGCCTTCATCTTTTTTATGTCATCCTTTTGCCCCCAGATATACACAATCATGCTCAAAGCAAAGCTGACACCTACCAATGCAAAAAAGGTTCTTCCACCTAAAATCATGTCATATGCGAAAGCAATCACTATTAACAGAATGCCAGCAATCCATTTTTTAACTGAATTGCTTTCCATAATCAGATAAAAAATCATACCTGCAAAAAGTGTTAAATATGTTGCAGCACCCGTTGCTGATGTTTTTGCTCCCAGACTAAAGAAGTCGTAATGTGTTCCGCCAGAATTGATTCCGCCGAAACGAACCAACTCATACAAAAAATTCACAACAGCATGACATGTCATACCTGCTACCAACAGTGTCGTCACCGATTTCAACTGCTTTTCTGCCTGAGCCAATGCTATTGGTTCATTTTGCACTCGAAGCCCGATATAGTAAGCCATCGGGCATCCAATTGCGGAAATTCCTGCATTTAAACCATTCTGCGCTGAAAAAACAAAAAAGACAGCCGCAAAAAATACAAGTACAACAAACACATTATCATTTGCCGGAATATACAGCTTTCCCCTATCAAAAATCACTACAAGTATAAATACCGCTGCAAGAATCAAGCTGCTTTGATTAAATATGTTGAGTGAAAACAGGAAAAGAAGTATATACATCATCCTGCTTGTGAAGTTCTTTTCTAAAAGCATTCTTTATTCCTCTAAAACATTCGCGTACAATTCGATGTATTCTGCAAACCTTTTTTTCATATCAAATTTTTTTGAATACGCAACGATATATTCCTCATCGTTGCACCTTTTTTTCTCGCAGATGTCCTTTATCGCTTTCTCTGTTGCCTCGATATCATTTGCGTCTACAACTATTCCTGTTTTGTCATCCAACATTTCTGGACTTCCACCAGTCCTAAATGTGACTACCGGGGTTCCGCATGCTAAAGACTCCAAATTAACTGTCGGATAATTTTCCTCTCTCGTTGGAATCAAAAAAACATCTGCCAATGTATACAATTCTGCAAGTTGGTGCTGATTTTGAGTTCTATGAATTGACAGGATATCTTTCGGCAACAGGCCGTCTATATTGTCATCTGTTCCAACAAGCACAATTCTATATGATTCTTTTGGCAGACGATGCGAGAGTTCGACAAATATGTCTAACCCCTTTCGCTGTCCCCAATCAAATGCAACTCCTAACACAACATATCTATTATCCGATATATTCGTATAGCTCAATGTATTCTCCATATTTTTTTATTCCCTCAAACTTCTGAGCTCGCTTTTCGCAATCTTTTCTTGCAAATTTTTGTTCCTCACATACTTGAACAATAGCTTCTTTCATTTCATCTATAGCATCTTTTTCAACAATAATTCCTGATTTATCGTCGATACACTCAGGGCTTCCACCTGTACGGAATGTAACAACGGGCGTCCCACACGCCAATGCTTCGATATTTACCATGCCGAACATTTCTTCTCGAGTTGGATTTGCAAATACAGTTGCTGCCGTATATAATTCTGCGAGTTCTTTCTGGTTTTGCGTCCTATGAATTGAAATCACGTTATTCGGCAATAATTTATCCACTCTGTCATCCGTTCCGACTACCACAATTTGATAGCAACTTGTCAGCCTTTTTGACAGTTCAACTATAACGTCTAGTCCTTTGTACACGCTCCAGCCAAAGGAAACAAACAATACAATATATTTGTTCAGTTCACCCCCCCCACACACATTTCAATTTACCACTTGGCGTGGGCTTAAAGACATTCAAATCTATACCATTGTTGATTACTTTTATCGGATATTCTTTTAAATAAGATTCATTTACGAGGTTTGCCAACCATTCAGACGGCGTAACAATTGTCATATTTTTCACGCCTGTGAACCACTTCTTTTTGAGTTGCCACATTCTCTTTGTATTATCATACAAGGAAGACGGATATGCTTTATACTGCGGGCAACCATAGCAGCCCATCTTCCATTTGTCACACTTTACCATGGTAAAGTGTGGACATTGCCCGGTAAATGCCCAGCAATCGTGCAATGTCCATACTGTCGGAACATTGTGTTTTTTTATGTACGAAAAAAGCATGGGAAGATTGATATACGAATCATGTAAATTGTGCAGATGAATAATATCGGGCTTGAATTCATCAATCTCCTTCAAAAGTTTATATGTCTCAAACCATGCGAAGCACCCATTGAATCCTGTGATTCTGGCAAGCGCAACATTTAACCGACGACTATTAAATGTTCCGATTCGATAATAGCCGCAGTCCTCACCTGCATCACGGTTCGTTGTGGTAATAGGCGACGCACACATTACCTCGTGACCCTGCGCTCTTGCTACCTCGGCAATCCCCATCATGATTTTTCCGGTGCTTCCTTTTGCCCCACCGTTAATCTGCACAATACGCATCACTCGTACTCCTCACTGATTATCACTAAAGAATGTATATCCTCTACGCCTCATGATTGCCTTTGAGAGATTGAACAGCGGCTTCGGAAGCCACTCGCGCAGCCGCGTCCGGAATTCAAGCATCCATTCATCTTTAACTCGCATATCCTCTCGGTCACCTTTATAAATAGGATTCCCATCGAAATACTTGCGTGCCTTCGTCAGCACCTTTCCCTTACGAATCACGTCAAGAATAGGGAATTCCCCGCGTCGGCTATCTGCGCAACGGGCATTCAGCTGTCGTGCCATATTCGTCAACGCAACCTCATACTGCCAGGCATTCAGCGTTTTTGTCAGTGTCTTTTCCATGAAATCCTTACGCCAGATGCCCGCATACAGACTGACAATGTAATCGCCTGCGTGATTGTCCAGCAGAAAAATACCCGGTTCCAATTCCTCAGCTTTTCTGTTTCTCAGACTCTTCATGGTCATAACAAACAGACGCAGATAATCAATCTGATGCTTTTCCATGATCTGAATATCTTCGTTGACCGCCTGAGTCGAAATCCTTTCCGTCAGGAAATAGTCATCCAAGGTAAAGAGAATATACTCTGTCTTAATCAGCGGCATCACTGCTCTCAGACGTTCCGTTATTTCCGTGCCTTCGCCTGCTGCCACCACTGTTACATTTTCAAAAGTACGATCAGTGGGTTTATCGGTTACTAAAAACGTCTCCACGTTTCGGTCTGCCCAATTCTGATTCAAAAGCAAAATATGTGCATCCCACAAATCCGAAAACTTGTCGCATGTCGAAATAATAATTGAAAAGTTGTTCTCCATCACCATGTATCCTCTGCCGCTTATTTCATATGTTGGATTGCCTTTGCAACCACATTTTCCGAGGTCTTGCAGCTGGCCTGCAGATTATGATGTTCTCTTGTCATCACAATCGCCTGTTCGTAGTATTTCCTCTGAAGTTCCTGATTCGAAATCAGTTTTGTAATCGAATCCGCCAATTTAGCTTTATCCGTACAAACCATTGCCGCATCTGTTGACTGCATATACTCAATGATGCCGCTTTCTAGCGAGCCATATGTTAGAATGGATGCACCACTCGCCAATGCGTCCGCAGCCTTCGTAGAGAGTGAATACCGTGAAAGGTTGATGTCCTTTTCCTCAAATCCCTCTACAATAACAGTTATGTCGCTTTCTGCCATGCGCTTTTGAACCTGCGTGTACGGCACAGAACCCATATATTTGACATTTTTATTGTCCTTGAATACAGAATAGACCTGCTCGTCCTTTTCGTTGGAATAAACCTCCAGCATATATTCTGAATTGATTTTCCCAAGAGCGTAGCCAATATCGTTCAGGGAGTTGTTGCGTCCCATACCGATATTTCCGAAGTAAGTAATAACCGGGCAATCTTTGTTAATCACGCTGAACGGTTTACGCTGAACCGTAGAAGTCAAATAAACCGTTTCGCCGTCCAGTCCAAATTCCGAATTATACTTATCCCGAATCTTGTCGCTGATGTAAATCGCACTACCCGGCCAAGTCAGAACCTTGTCAATCAATTTCTTGTAGGTCGATTTATAAAGGTGATAGATCGGATTCAGCGTCTTTTCCACATTGAAATAGTAGTCATCGCCAATGCAGGAGACAATTGGCACGTTATATCTCTTGGCGACATACATTGCAATCTGCGGGATAAAATAGTCATCCGAAAAAGCCAGAAACACGCATTCTGGTTTGAAGTCATCTAGCCAATTATTTAGCTTCTCCGTGCACCAGAATCTCTTGCGCCAGAGGATTCCCCTGAGCAAATGCGTAAGAGGCGTATGCTTTCCACCGAACTTGTAGGCCGCTTCTGCTTTTGCATTTCCGAGTTCCAAATCATTGTCTTTCCACTCGGTGTCAAGCTCATCATAATGATAAATTACGCCAGTATCGACTTTCTTCCCCATCCACCGCTGCAACACACGGTGATCCGTAATTTGGAAAAGCGTTTCGCAATGCCCCTTGCACGGCTTCTTTGTATTAGAGAATATCTGTGCAATATTCTCTTTCTCCCAATAGTGAAAGTACGCATCAAAAGCGCGTGACGTTGATTTTGTGTTATATGGAACCGTTCCTACGATCAGCACTCTCGGATGCATATCGTTTCTCCTTTGAACTTTTATCGAATATTTAATACTTTCTTGAGTACGGCATTTTGATCGAGCAGACGGATAACTACTGCACACAGTCCTACTGTCAGGGTGAAGTTTCCGGCAGTCAGTAAATACCCTTCAATACTGCTAAATTGGATTGCAACACTACTTTTGAAGATATTGAGAAGTAGTCCGTGCATCATGTAAATTTCCAAGCTCTGTTTTCCTGCCCAAAGAAAATATTTGCTTACTTTTTCTTTCCGGTTAACACAAATCTCAGAACGGCATTTGGGTTCATCATCACTATTGCCATCACAGTAAGTGCTACCGTAATCACATAGTTGACCAGAACCAGGCTCAGCCCCACCGGACTGTACAGAGTCGGCACTTTGTCCGACTTGATCAAGCTGAGAAGCAGATAGTGCGTGAGATACACTTCCAACGAGTGCTCTCCGACCCATGCAAGAGTACCCCCCCCCCCGATTTTACTGGAGAAGATTCCCTTGCAGAGTCCACATACAGCAATACACCCAGCCAGCGATGTGGCCGCACGCAAGATAATCGCAGCACCGCCATCCGACATCTCATAAAGCGGAAATCTAAGAATGATGAACATCCACATTACAAAGCAGATTGCAACTATACTATCAATCATCTTTTTGCCTGTATCGGATTCCTTCATCCTGTCATCAAACTGACCATACAAGAACCCTGCATAGTAGAAAGGCATATAATAGAGCGTCAATTTGATTGCAAAGAACGAAAGCCCTAAAATTGCGCCAATTCCCACCAGCAGAACCATCCCCACTACGTAGCACCCCAAAAGTACGGTCTGCTTCTTCAGCAGGTTTTCTTTGCTCACCCGCTCTGCACCGAAGGACGCCACGCCGAAAATCATGCTAATCGTCCAAATCGTTGCGAGGAACCAATAGCCTGAATCCATATTCCACAGGAGATGCTTAACATTTAAGAAACTATTCTCTCCGAAGATGATGCCTCTAACTAAAAAGCTCCATACAGCCCAGGGCAGCATATAGGCAACCGTTCTGCGCTTCACATATTTCCACAGTTCCTTGCCGTCAGAGATTGGGCGGCTATACTTTGTCACATAGCCGCTAATTAAGATGAACAACGGCATCTGTAATGACCAGATGATGTTGAAAAGAAAACTTTTCTGCGAATCAACGGTACATCCAGTCATGGTATGCCCCAAAACAACTAGAAGCATCGCTATGCCACGCATAATGTCAACAAACTGATTTCTGTTGTCTATCTTAGCCTGCATCTCTCAATACCCTCTCAAACATAAACTTCCGCAACCAGTTCGGAGCTAACGCCGACCCACTACGAATCACACAGCTCTTTATGTACTGACCATTTCCAATAAAGCCTTGCTGTTTCATAAATTTGAACAACTTGGCCTGTGTCTTGGCGTACTTCCAACCAGCTCTTCTTAAATACATATCCGAGCCAGCTCTCATATGGAGCAGCGGCTCTTGAATGTTATAGCCCTGATACCCTGCCATCAGCATCCTTAGCCAAAGGTAATAGTCCTCCAGTAAGTAGAAATCTTGATAGGAGCCAACTGCTTCGACTGCGGACTTCTTATACATCACACAGGGGTGATTAAACGGATTACGCTTCTTTGCAAACTCTACGATTTCTGCATTCGTCTCCGGCAGCACTCGCCTCGTATCAACGGTGTTCGGATCAGTGGTAAACTCCTCCACGATGCCGGAGCAAATGCTCACCTCCGAATGTGTGTTAAACACAGCAATCTGTTTTTCACAGCGATCCGGGTACGCAATGTCATCACTGTCCATCCGGGCAACCAGTTCATTTTTGCAATGCTTGATGCCTTCATTGAGTGCGTTGCCAAGTCCACCGTTCTTCGCGAGGCGGACAACATTCAGAGATTCACCCATCTCTTGCTGCTTTGTAGCAATCACGCTATCTAGCTGTTCGTTCAGCGGACCATCACATACCAGCACGAAATCATTTGTGGAGAGCGTCTGCGCTTGGATGCTCTCTATCGACTGCTTCAGATATTCTGGCTTTTCCTTGTGATAAACCGACATAAGAACGGAGTATTCTCTGTATTCCACAACACTCATAGTCCCTCTCCGCATATCAAAGATTACAGCCCAGACTCATCTCAAAGAGTCTGAGCCGTTTATTCCTTATAAAGCTCTACTAATCGTCCTCAGCAGTGTGATCTACACACTGCTGCCATGTCTTGTACCGCTACAATAAACGATGCTACGGAGAATTCACGCTATGGTAACCTCTGTCTTTAGTCCCGATGGCACTATCACACGTTACGGTAGCTCCCGTCTTTAGTCCTGACAGCACTAACACTCGTTACGGTAAGTCATGTGCTTATTTCTGATTCCACCCATCTACGCTACGGTAGCCCCTGCCTTTATTCCAGGTTCCACTCTTTCATGCTACGGTAACTCCCCTGCTTCTGCCGGATTACTCCACACGAATGAGTATCTCCGTGAGCATAAGATTCTCACATCCGCCTTGTTATCTCCAAGGCCGGGATGAAATCGCAGATGATGTTATCATCGTCAAGCCCTGAAACCGCTATGTGAAATTCACCGCAGTGTCGGTAATATCATCACAGTGCCATCCGGCATAAACCCACGAGCTACGGTCACATCCACAAAAGGGCTCTTTCGGGGCGTAAGAGCCTCGAATTGACCTCGTTTTGCCCTCGCTCGCGCCCATGCTCTCGGCATTTTGCACTACTAAATGCAGTATTTCGGCCTCATACAGGGCAATCTACCGACTTCCCAGCTTGACGCTACTGTAAGAGCCGCATTTATGCCTGACTCCACTTTGGATTTACCTCCAACTTTTGACAGTGAGAAATGTACAAAACCGTCGCTATTTAGTGGTTTTCTCCGCTCATTGCAGTGGTTTGACCCTCGGAAATCCCCTCGGTACTTTCAGGCATAAACAGGATCTTCACTGTCGCAAACATAATCTTGAGATCCTCGACAATGCTGGGATGTGCTATGTACATCAAGTCCATAACCAGCTTGTCGTAGGGGGTCGTGTTGTACTTGCCGTAAATCTGCGCGTAGCCGGTCAGACCAGCTTTTGCCTGCAAGCGCAGGGAAAACTCCGGCATTTCCTCACAGTACTGGGCAGCAATTTCAGGGCGTTCGGGGCGGGGACCCACGATACTAAGCTCGCCTTTCAGAATGTTGACAAGCTGCGGCAACTCATCTATGCGGCAAGCGCGAATCACCTTGCCGACAGGCGTGATGCGGTCATCATGGTCGCCGCTGGACAAACGGGCTACGCCGTCCTTTTCCGCATCTACGCGCATACTGCGGAATTTCAGGATGCCGAACTCCTTGCCATCCTTGGTCAAGCGAATCTGCTTATAAAACACCGGACCATGATCGGTCGCCTTGATGGCAATCGCCGTGACAAGGAAAATCGGGCTGAGAACGACCAGCGCAACAGCAGAAATCACGATGTCAAGCAGACGCTTAATGAACAAATACTCCGGTTGCGGATGGTAACGCCCCACCTTCAGCATAGGCAGGTGGAACATGTGCATCGGATACGCGCCAGACATAATGGTGTCGCCAATGCGGGGGATAACGAAGGTTCCGATATTGTTTTCCACGCAGTACTTCAGAATTACATTGCGGTCATGGCTATGTATGCCGCTCATAAACACCGTGCTGACGCCGTCCAGCATGGCAAGGTTCGCAATGCATTCATCTGCCGTGGCGGTAAGCACAACCTTGTACTTATCGTCCAGCCCATACTTGCCAATCAGTTTTTCCATACCTTGGCGGATGTCGTAAATCACAGCCGTTGCCTGCGGCGGGAAAATCTTGAAATACGCGTGGTGCGCGTTATATGCCCAGACGGCTGCCAAAATCACCTGCCCGATCAGCGCCGCAACGCCCGGCAAAATGTTGGGCAGGTGCTTGCTCAGTAGCCAAATCACGATGTACATAATGAAATCGCTGACCGCTACTGCCAAGAACTGTGCGTAGACGATCTCGGAAATGCGCTGCATGGACATCAACAAGGCATCGTATACGCGCCCAAAGATGATGAACAGCACAAAGAACAGCGCCACCATCAAATAATCGCCCTTTGCATAAAATGGCGACGCAATGTGCTTTGCATAGTACAAATACCAGCACAGTGCAAACGGAACAGTCATCAAAACCGCATCCAGTGCTTTTATGATCCGCAAAATCAAATCGTGCTTAAACCTTGTCATGATTTCTCCTTAAACCTTACCCTACTTTTTCTGCCAGTTCCTCGCCCAACAGCTTCCGCAACTTATCTATTTTGTCTGCATTCAGTTTCGGTGACTGCTTGCGCAGCAACACCTTTTGCTCATAGAGCCAGCGCCCCAGCCAGATACCGTCATCTGTTTTGTATTTAGCAGGAATCAATAGGTTGCCATGTTCCTGCAGATAATCCTGTGCAAGTTCATACCGATGCTGCCACGGGTCAGGCTTCTCCCATTGCATACCGATTTTATCCAGCAACGCCACGCGCTCTGGCGTGAGCTTGCAGTTGCTCTTGCCCGGATTGTTGCGTGCATACTGCTGGCGCGCCACCCACTTGCCGAGGGCAATGCCATCCGCCGTGGTATAGGCGATGGGGACATTCAAACTTCCGTATTCCTCAAAATACCGCTTGGCTGCCGCATAAGCTTCACTCCACTGGAAGTCATAATTATTCTGTTTCCACCGGATTCCGATGTCTTCCAGCCGCGCGGCTTTTTCCTGTTGCAGCGTGCCATTTGCATAGGTTTGCTTCTGATTTCTTACCCAAACACCCAGACGCAAGCCGTTTTTGGTTGTGTAGGACACAGGCATGACCAGATTGCCGTGTTCGGCGTAATATTGGGCAGCTGCTGCAAAGCCGCGCTCCCACTTTTCGCTGAAGGCGTCCCACACCATGCCGATGTTTTCGAGTTCCTCTATCTTGTCATCGTCGAGTTTTCCCGCAGCCTTTTCGGCGCGTCGGTTGCACACCCAGGTTCCCAAGAGGAAGCCATCATCCGTCACCCAGCCCACGGGCACCAGCAGGTCACCGTGTTTGGCATAATACTGCTCTGCCGCCGCCAGCCCACGCGTCCACGCAAGGTCGTTGTAACTATCCCAGCGCATACCGATACTGTCCAGTCGCTCGATTTGCTGCTCGGTCAGGCTGCCCGTGCATTTGCCGCTGCGAATCTGCCGCTGCATTTGCAGCCATGCGCCAAGGCTCAGCCCCATCGGCGTTTTGTACCGTCTGGGGATGTCCAGATTGCCGTTTTCGGCGTAGTAGATGCTTGCCTCGGAGAAGTAATGATCCCACGTTGAGGACAGGCTGCTTTGCAGCTGCTCAAACAGAACGCGGCAGTCATGCACCTGCTCCACGACCTCAAAGTGGTCGGTGACAACCTTGTCGCCCTCGCCGTTGGCGTACAGACGCTGCACGGCGGCGGTCATTTCGTCCTGCAAGCCGCTGATGCTGGACAGTCCCTCGAAGTTGTTGACCACATCCAAAATCAGCGGTGTGGCACTGTCCCCTGCCGTCAGGGCGCGCCCGATCTGCTGCTTGTAGATGATGGGTGAAACGGTCGGGCGGAACAGAATCACACCCGAAATGCCCGCAACGTGTACGCCCTCGTTGAGCATATCAATGCAGAACAGCAGCTTGAGGTGGTCGCTGCTGTCCGCCTTAAAGTCAGCAAAGGCTTTGTCGGTGGATGGGTCCTCGGACAAAGCCCGATAGACCGTCGGCGCGGGGTCAATGGCGGCAAACCACTGCGGCACATGGGAAATCATCTCGTCCATGTGTTCCTTGCCGGAGCAGAACACGATGTACTTGCCGCTTTTGTTGGTGATGCGGCGGGCAAAGACCTTGTCCAGTCCCTCCGCCTGCTCCAGGGCGCGCTTTAGGGCGTCCAGATATTTCTGGTTCACGTCCTGAATGCCGGGGCTGCGCAGATTATTCACACGATTTTGATACCGCGCTAAATCTTGCTGATACTTGAACACGGTGGTTACATACTTCGGGGTAGGCAAAATACCCCGGACGATGGCTTCGCCCAGGGACATTTCGGAAGCAACATGACCGTCAAACAATTCCTCGGCCATATCGCGATTATTATCGAGGTAGCGTACATTGGTGGCGGTCAAACCCAGCAGTTTTGCACGTGGGCAGAGAGCCAACAGCCTTTGCGTGCTCTCACCCCAAAATTCCGCACCAATTCGATGAAACTCATCCAGTATAATGTAGGTGGGGTTCTGTTCTGCTATCTGGTTAAGCTGCTCCGGTGTACTGCACATCAGCTTGGCATACGTATAAAATCGTACATTTTGAAGTGGGAAGTCCTGGTCTTGCCGCAGTAAGTTCTCCCGCTGTGTCTTGAAGATGTACTCACTAGGTGACAGCCAGATAATCACCTCATGGGGGTGGTCCTCAATGAGCTGGAACGCGATATAGCTCTTACCCGTACCTGTGGGGTGAACAATAGCAGCTTTGCCGTATTTGTCCATCATCTCGCACGCGGCCATGTAAGCATTCGCATTATGCTCATACAGATTCAGCGCCATATTGCCCACCTTACTTCCTCGCAAAGTGTCTTCCATTTTTATAATGGAAAGCTTATACCATAAAACAGCGAAGATAGGTGGTTATGCTGCCGTTGCCCCTTTGACTGACCATCAATTACTGGAAAATGCGGTTCATCTCATTCTGCTTCCACTCCCAACAGGTATGCACATAACGCTTTAATGTAATGTCAGAGCTGGCATGCCCCAACAGTTCACTCAACGTTTTTATGTTGCAACCTGCTTGCAAGCAGGTCGTTGCAAAAGTATGTCTCAGAGCATGCGGATTCACTACCGTGACGCCAGCACTTTTTAAATAGCAGCGCAAGCTTTTCCGGTAGCAACGAGGCTCAACAGGTTTGGATTCAATGCCCGACAAAAACCAGGCTTTGCAGCTTTCTTTCTGCTGCAACTGCTTCAGCATACCCCAAATGCCGTGAGGAATCGGGATTTTTCTCTCGGAGCTTCGCGTTTTTGGCGACTGAATGACAACCCTCGTTTGGCCTGCACCCACATAAATTCGTTTTACTGTCCGTTCAATGGATAAAATGCCATGTTCTAAATCAAAGTCGGCCCACTGTAGGCCGCAGACTTCACCTATGCGCAGTCCCATCTGCATCATGAGCAGTGCACCAAGTTTCCGAGTAGTTGGGGCAAATTCAACATAGCTCTGCAAGCATTGCTGTTCAGATTTGCTGAGCGTAGCAGGCGTAGCCATAGATGGTTTTGCCATCTTAACATCAATCTCAAGTGACCGCATAAGGTGCAAGTGTGCTGCATATCGGCAAATGCGGCGTACAAGCACAAGACATTCGCGCGCCATAGTAGCCCCTAATGCTTTGTGGCTGTTGTCTGTTGGCGTGATAATCTCAAGCAATGACCTTTCTAAGGTATATTCATCCAACTCTTGCACACGATAGTCGCCAAGTACAGGAAGAATGTAATGCTCCAAAGTATACTGATAGTGTGTAATTGTCGACGCTTTGACCCCTAAAGAAATGGAGCCTTCCCAATTATGAGAAAGCTCCTGAAATGTTGGATTCTGTTCCGACAATGCGCAGGCTCGAACCTCGGCCTTGCGGATTGTCATTTTCTTTTTTACTTCTGTGTAGGTATGGCCATATATATATCCCCAAATCGCTGTCCGATCAGGCTTTCGGCCCTTGATATACCGACCCTCCCAACGACCATCTTTACGTTTACGAATGTTCTCTCCTCGTCTTGGCATATGAAACTCCCTTCTGATTATAGCTGTGATTTCTTAACAAGTATCACATGTTGCTTGCTTTGCCGACAAAAAAATCCCTTATATCTGGTGAAATCAACAATTTCAAATCCAGTATAATTTAATATTACATGATTTGTTGAAAAATGTTGGCTTATGTGGTATTATACTATAAATAGTCTGTATATAAATAAAAAGCGAGGTATCCTCCATTATAAAAATGGAGGATACCTCGCTATAATTTTAAGTGGCAGTTTTATCACCGCTTGGCAAAAGACACCGTCAATCTGTCCATCGCCTGCTCATAAGTATGTCCGCGCTCACAGCAAAATAAGTTTTGACACTTTGCTTTAAGTGTACGTCAAAGTTTAGTATACAACAGCCTCATTGTATGTCAACCTAATCTTATTGATCAGTATCATAGCCGGAGCATTTTGTCAACGCCGACAAAATGCTCCGGCTGTGACAGTAGCCATGATTACGCATGACTGCAAAGTGGATAATTAGTATTTCTGGTTATCTCTTTTACTCAGCATTCCTGTACTCTGTAAAAATTGCATAAATCGGAGCAGTATCGAAACCGTATCGGAGAAACAGCGACACCTTGAGTACGATGTATACACTTTTAGCTAGCATCATGGTCAGGTGCGTTCAAAATCAATCTTTCCTGTTGATCGTTGCTGCATCAACAAAACTACGCATCTTTTTTAATCCGTTGGCTTCATTATACGATGGTCTCCGCATAGAAGTGCCCCCGATCCAGACATGAAAACTCCATCCTATGAATGTATCCGCTATCCATGTGGCGGAGCTCTGTCGGATCATCCACCCTCGGTGCATCTGTAATCGGTACTCGCCCCTCTGCGATCATTTGACCCAGCGCATCCAACCACTCGTGCTCAAAGTGCCCGATACAGTAACTCAGAAATGATCCGATCTCGTCCAGTTCTGTGCAGAACGGATTCACATATTCATCTATTTCATTGGGATTTTCCGGTCGAGCCATACGGACAACCGGTCCCATATCATGCGAAAAGCACTCCAATTCCTCGCCCCCTCGTCTTCTATCGGCCTCTTTGCTGTGTCATCTTTTGCACACTGTGAGAAAATAAGCTTCTCATTTCAATGCAAACCTCTTGACAGGTTATTTTCCCATTGATATAATAAATGCGAAATCAGTTTTCCCATTTCAATTATAACGACGCTCTTAGCTCTTGTCAATAACACATTTAGAGCAAACGTCCAGGGAAAACATCATCTAGGGAAAGGAGCACTAGCAATGAACTTCGGGGAAAAACTAAAAGCCCTCCGCACACAAAAGAGGTGGTCTCAGGAGGAACTTGCGAAACAGATGGGCGTAACCCGCCGTACCATTGGCGGTTATGAGGCCGGTACCACCTATCCCCGCACTCGCGATATGTATGCAAAGCTGGCCGAGCTGCTTGAAACGGACGTCAATTATCTGATGACCGAAAATGAGGAGTTCATGACCGAGGTAGGCTCCCTCTATGGGCGGCGCGGTCAGGCACAGGCCAGCGAGATTCTCAGCCAGACTCGTGAGCTATTCGCCGGCGGTTCTCTTTCGGAGGAAGATCAGAAGGCGTTTGCCATTGAAATGCAGCGCATCTTTATGGATTCCAAGAAGGTGGCACGTGAAAAGTTCACGCCGAAGAAATACCGGAAGAATGCCGAAGATAACGGCACCTGATCTTCTGCCGGAAAGTTGGTGAAAGAATGACACAACTTCAAACCTTTGACGATACTCAAAAACTGATTCAGAAATATGGTACCCGTGACCCTTTTGAATTGATCGATGCGCTGCCCAACACAAGGCTCTGGCCTGCCAAATCACTCAATGCGGATGGTCTGCGTGGCTTCGCTACGATTGTAAATCGCGTCCGATACATAGCAGTCAATCCTCATCTTCCCTACGAGGAACAGCGTGTCATTGCCGGCCACGAACTGGGTCATATCTTTGAACACTCGAATCATCTGCGCTGTCAAGCCATGCAGGATTTCGACATTTATCAGGCCACCGGCAGACTGGAAAGGGAGGCCAATTTCTTCGCCGCCGATCTGTTACTGGATGATGCGGAGGTGCTGGATCTGATTCACTCCGGCAACACCGACTTTTTCAGCGTTGCCAAAGAACTCTGCATTCCAGCTCCTTTTTTTGCGTTTAAGATGTACAGCCTGATCCGCCGCGGTGAGCACCTCCAACTGCCCGTTGATATCGACAACCGCTTCCTGCGGGCTAAGCACTGAGGATCGGAGGTGACCCACATGGCGATACCCAAACGAAACAAGATCGAGCGTGTCTATGTAAAGGTCGCCTCGGAGTTTGATTCAACCGGCTATATGCAGCCAACATCTATCACTTGGGCGGACGGAAGAACCTTCCCTATCGAAACCGTCCGGGACTTCCGCCCGGCAGGAACCGCAGACAACGACTGCAATGGCGACTGTTTCACTGTCCTGATCCAAGGACAGGAGAAGCACCTGTTCTTTGAACACATCGACCCTCGCTTCACCGGACGGCTTGGCCGCTGGTATGTGGAGCGGACGGCACAATAAGCTCATCCAACAAAAGGGGGTTATCACTGACCATCTTTGAGAAACTGAGTACACTCGCCGAGATTACCGACCAAGAAGAAATGATTAAAGCCTGCAAGATTATTCCAGACGTGGAACTTCGTCTAGCTCTGGTGGTTCTTGCTCTGGCCTATAACAAGAACGAGCAAGCTAACCGCGAGATTTTCCATCGGCAAACGCAGGAAATCGATTTTCTTAAGGAAAAAATCAAGGAACTTGAAAAAGCAAGCAGATAACATTGCGAAATCCACCACGGAAAGGGAGTGACACAGCATGGCGCAGCGCACGTATCTGGCAATAGACCTCAAGTCGTATTATGCCTCGGCAGAATGCGCCGCACGGCATCTCGATCCGCTGACCACCAATCTGGTCGTGGCCGATGCCAGCCGCACGGAGAAAACCATCTGCTTGGCTGTGTCCCCATCCTTGAAGTCCTACGGCATTCCCGGTCGGGCTCGACTGTTCGAGGTCGTGCAGCGTGTCAAAGAGGTCAACAACGGTCGTCTGCGGGATGCCATCCGGAACAAGACCGCTGTGTACAAAGATGGTGTTCCCTCTCTTGCGGCTGCGTCCTATGATGCCACCGCCCTCGCTGCGGATTCTTCTCTTGAAGTGTCCTATCTGGTGGCACCACCCCGGATGGCGTACTATGAGAAGGTCTCACGGCAGATCTACGGCATCTATCTCAAGTACATTGCCCCGGAGGACATCGTGGTGTATTCCATCGATGAGGTATTCATCGATGCCACAGCATACCTTACGCATTATAAAATGTCTGCCCACGACCTCGCCATGACCATGATCCGGGAGGTGCTGTACACCACCGGCATCACCGCCACCGCCGGGATCGGCACCAATCTATACCTGGCCAAACTGGCAATGGACATCACTGCTAAGCACGCTGCCCCGGACAAGGACGGTGTCCGCATCGCAGAGCTTGATGAAGAATCCTTCCGGTATCTGCTCTGGGATCACAAGCCGCTCACCGACTTTTGGCAGATCGGTCCCGGCACCGTCCGCAGACTGGAAAAGCATGGCATCCATACGATGGGAGAGCTGGCAAGAGCCAGCATTCACTTTCCTGAGATACTTTACAATGAGTTCGGCGTAGACGCAGAAATCCTCATCGACCATGCTTGGGGGCTGGAACCCTGCGGCATGAAGGAGATCAACGCCTACAAGCCGGAGACAAACAGCTTGTCTGAAGGTCAGGTTCTCGCCTGTCCTTACCCTTATGACAAGGCTCGAATCATCGTCCAAGAGATGACCGACAGTCTGGTATTCCAGCTTACGGACAAGGGACTGGTCACGGACAGCCTGACACTGGACATCGGCTACGACCGGGAGAACTGCGACAAAGGCATCTATCACGGTCCTGTCCATATCGATCACTACGGTCGCACTGTCCCGAAGGGTGCCCACGGCAGTACACGGCTGGACAACCCGACCAATCTCAGCAGCCAACTGATGGCAGCTACCACGGAACTGTTCGACCGCATTGCCAACAGAAATCTGACTGTGCGGAGAATAACAATCGCAGCAAACCGTGTGGTCAAGGATCAGGGCATCTTACAAGTAGATCTGTTCACTGATACCAGCAAGCTGGAACGGGAGAAATCGCTACAGACGACCATGCTCGGTATCAAGAAGAAGTTCGGAAAAAACGCTGTTCTGAAGGGCACCAACTATCTGGAAGGAGCCACTATGCGAGAACGGAACGGTCAGATCGGCGGCCACAAGGCCAAATAATGCAACAAGGAGGATTCTATGGCAGACTTCAAGAATACCAAAGAAGGGCGAAACGTCGCACAGAAGTATGCGGACATCCTCCATCTCAGCCGCCCAGAGCCACCTGTAAAGCATCCCCGGATGGCACTCTCAAACCGGGCAAAGATATTCAGCCCCTTTGCTGCGCTGCGCGGCTTCGATGATGAAATTTCCAGCGAGGGAGCCAGCAAGCTGCTGGTGAAGAAAGTCGAACTTTCCGATGAGGAGAAGGACGCTCTATCCGACAAGCTCCTGCAGGTCAAGAAAGGCATGAAGGTCGTAGTCCGGTACTTTGTCCGAAGCACAGAGAGCACCGGAAAATACATTAGTCTGACTGGCACAGTTGTTATGATCGACCCAGTTTATCGAGAACTGAAAGTCATGCAGGACAGTGATAGAAAAGCTGTGGGCATTGAGAAAGAGCTGCCGGTCATCATTCCCTTCGATGACATAGCTAATCTTGCCGGTGAGGGCATCACTAGTATTGAGGACTACCTTGGAATTGAAAAATGTCCTGATGACATATAAACTCCTACATGACAAAGGAAGTGCAAAACGCCGTAAACTACTATTTCTGCGATGTCTGCCATTACTGCTTTGAGGCAGAGTCGCTGCCCGACCGTTGCCCAGACTGCGGCAAAACGGTCTATCAGAACAGACCTGCCATTCGCCTGGCAACCGAAAAAGAAGTACAGGATCTTCTCCGAGCCCGGGATGAGGATTGGGAATAAGCCAACTGACTGCCTTCTGTGGTATCCACGGAGGGCGGTTTTTATTTCTATCACAAACTATACCTACGCCCCTATCACTTCGTCATCTTCTCTTTAACCTTTTTGGGCACGTCAATCAAGCTAAATCGGTAGAACATCCCATAAATGTAGGACACACCCCGGATATCCCCCAGCGCCTTGGGTCTGTCCACTACCTCTCCGATTTTACCGATATTGTGATACGCCAACATCACGGAACTCCAAGCAAGGCTTTTGCTCCCCTCTCTGCGGTCAATCCACAGTTCCTTGGTAAACTCATCTTCCCTGCCCTTCTTCAGCGTATATGTAAAGGGCAAGCTGGACATCGTCTTGAACTTGTATCCCCGAAAAGCCACCACGCACTTCCAAAGGTTTTCTTTGCAGGGATTCTTCCTCAGCGCAACCACAGCTCGGTAGTGTCGCTGCCTCTCTGCCCCGGTACTGATATTCGCCGCTTCAGCTTTCTCCGGGAAGTACACGCCTTTCTCATACGGCAGATAAGAGGTCACGGAGGGACGGGACAACTGCAAGGCGGCCATTGTGGAGGTGACAGCAGTGGAGTAGTCCTGTGTTTCTCTGAAGGTATTAAAGGTCTGCTGGACGAGCTTTGCCGTGTCCGACTCGTAGACCCCGGCTGTGATAAGCAGCTTGCGAACCTTGATAGGGTTGAGGGCTAGTGCGTCTGCGATGGCTTGCAGGCTCATTTTGTCCGTATAAAGGTCAGCAGCCGCTTCCATCTGCTGTGCTAGGTTCCGTTCCGGACTATACTCTGGTTTTGATGGCTTCCGCCCGCCGCCAGGCTTGCGTGTATTACCCACTAATTTTCACCTTATTTTATTTACGTCACAAACTATATTGCGCACTCAAAAATACGCCGTGTGAACTTCTGGAGTTCAGTCCACACGGCATATTAATTTATTTCAGCTTTTCGAAAATCTCATCTGCCGTCATACCAGATGTCAGCAGCTTCTTCAGCATCGCTTCTGCTTCAACCTTCTTAGCAGCTTCGGCAGCCTTCGCCTCATCAGTTGCCTTCTTAGCCTCCAGCTTTGCGATTTCTTTCTCGGTCTGCTTGATCTCTGCCTTCTGCGGCTTTAGCCCTTCACGCAGGGAGTTGATATCAGTCTTCAGCTTTTCAATCCAGGCGACAGTCTTGGTAAGGCCTTCTTCGAGCATCGTCTTGTCCTTCTACAATTTTGTAATCTGAGCATCAAAGTCGGTAGATGCGGTAATGCAGTTCTTGCTTCCTTTGGTTCTGGCCATAAGATGATTCCTCCGATAAGATTATGTAAGATTTAAGGTTAGTATAGCACTGTGGAAGTTGGATGGCAACTAATCCTTAGTGGTTTGGTGCGCATTTAGTACAGAATCCATTTCCGCCATCGTTTTCCATTGACATTGGTTCACCGCAATCAGGGCAAAAGCCAAGCTTTCCCGGTTTCTTTGGTTCATCATCCCAATGTTGGTAACATCCAACCTCCTCCAAGTGACCTTCCACAATCTCTGCTGACTCGAACTCGCCGGGTTCCTCAAAATCGAGGAATATATCAGCTTTTCTTTCCACTTGAACAGTTATAATTCCAGTGAACTCATGATCTACACCGTCAGATAGAATAACTTCTTTGGTCTCGTCATCGCGTCCCCAATAATCATACGACGTTCCCGTTGCTCTCATTTACGAACATAGTAAATACGATTTGTTAGTTCCCTTGCCTCAAGCCCATCAGGATTATCTTCTTGTGCTATTTTCATTTCTTGTAGCGTGTAATTAGTGATAAATACATATTTATCGCTTTGGAAAACCTTATTGCAAAGGGGAAAAACAAATAGCGGACTCATATGCACATTCTTTGACTTCACGAAAAACACGCCTACAGTAACGAATAAAACTAAATTGATTGGAATCCACCAATCAGAATATATCGTTGTCGCTACGGCTGTCACCTGTGCAAGTAGCCCACCTGCCATCTCGTAAGTGATATTCCTATCTGGCACAGCCTTGATTCTTGTATTTGGTTTCATATTTCGCATACAGAGTGTAATAAGTATCGCGGCTAGAATGAATACAAATAGAATTCCTACTATCAGAAAATCGTCAGTTTTCCAACGTACAACTTCATCCGTTTGCGCAACTTGCTTCATTATGTAAATAAGAAGTATCAGAATATAATCAATTAGGTATGACGCAAAATATATTCCCCATAGTGATAAGGTAGTTAGCATCAGATTGTTCCTTCCATTTCAGCTACGCCATAGCGAGCAGCAAGTAGGGATTGAAAATATGCGTCAGACATCAAATGAATGATGTGGAAAAGCTGAGACTTATCACGATAAATCATTTTTCCCTCATCGTCAAAATCGATATCCAATTCAAGTGCCTTTACAATATCGGGAACTCTCTCATAATTATCAAAGAATAACGGCAATCTATCTTTCGACATCATATCGGTAAAACGTTTCATTATACGAACATCATTCAGACAATCCTCAGAGAATTGTTCAATATTTGCCATTTTGCCTTCAATTACGATTCTTCCGATTGCTTGGTTTGTCATTTCCTGAAATTTGTCTCGGTAGTTAAAGATTCTCTCCAGAGAAATGTGGTTTATTATTAGCAAAACATCGTCCATGAGAACCATATCTGTAAGTTCATCAATCCCTAAAAAGTCGCTGTTTAACTCTTTCAATTCATCATTCACCAATTGACTCAGGATTCCCTTACGAAGTCGACTCATTTTGGTAAACTGACGAAAAACATATATTTCTCTTCCTTGATGTGTTATTTCAATGCAGTAAAAGCTTATCCTCGAAATCTTAATCAAGCCCATTTCAGTAACAAGATTTTCAGGAAGCAAACTATTCTTGAATGTTTCCACACTTGCTACCTGCGCTGGAATGATAAGTTCATTCTCTTCATCAAGCACCCCGACAGGATTATACTGAACCACTGGAAGTTCTAGTGCTTTGATGAGCGGTGGAAATACAAGTGCAAGTATCTTCTTTTGGAGTTCATTAGACACCTGCGGCATAAATGTCCTATATTTGTCAGGGCCTTTTTTTCGCTGAAAAAAACGCGAACTATGTTATCCGGCGAACAATCCTGCACAGAATGCAACACATCCAATATACTTTCTGCTGCCGCTTGCAATTCGTTACTCATTCTTGTATTTTCTCCTCGATGAATTTCCAGAAAGCGTACTATCTTTCTGATGCTTCATAGCGCATTCCCGTCAAACCTTTTATGCAAAAAACTTATCTTCCAACATCAGGCACAGGCAATGATAGATAGGCAAATGCAGTTCCTGAATCATATAGGTTTCGGTCTGCGGAGCCTTGATGCACACATCGCTCATATCCTTCAGTTTGCTGTCCTTTGCTCCCGTCAGTCCAATGACCTTCATTCCCTTAGCGTGTGCAGTTGTCGCCGCAAACAGCACATTTTTGCTATTGCCACTGGTCGAAATACCAAGGAAAACATCCCCGGATTTTCCGTAACCATTGACCTGCTGTGCAAAGCAGAGCAGCGGTTCACAGTCATTCATGAAAGCTGTGGACAGAGCTGGATGACCATCCAGTGCAATAGCAGGAAGTGCCCCCTGCAGGTTTTCTGCCAGAACAGAACCGAGTTCCTGATTTTCGGCGACCAGCCTTTCTGCAAAATCAGTTTCGGGCTTACGAGGCAGCTTGAAGCTCTTCATCAGCTCACCAACGATATGCTCAGCATCTGCTGCAGAACCACCGTTGCCGGCCACAAGAAGCTTTCCACCGTTCTCATAGGACTCCTCCAGCAAAAGGTATGCGGCAGCAATATCATTCTTCGCTGCTTCTAAAGAAGGGTATCGTTCTACCAACAGGTCGATATGTCTCATCAGTCGGTTATCAAGTTCACGCATAGTAGTACTCCCCTCTTATTTCAGGTATTGTTCTACAAAGTCCTTCAAAGACGATACCGCCACAGTCTGTCCGTAGGATTCAGAGCCAATCAAAGCAGTCTGACATCCGGCATTCTGACCCGCCTTGATATCATTTTCCCCATCGCCAATCATCCAAGACTGTGACAGATCAATGTTAAAATCTTGTGCTGCATTCAGCAGCATTCCGGGTTTCGGTTTGCGGCAATCACAGTCAAACTTCAGTTCTGGGCGCTCCCCTTCATATCCCTTATGCGGATGGTGCGGGCAGAAGTAGATTGCATCCAGATATGCGCCCTCTTTGCCTAGAAGTGTCTCCATTTTGTTGTGAATCTCTTCGAGTTCTTCAAAGGACACTTCACCACGGGCAATCACAGGCTGATTCGTAACAACGATTGCCAAATAACCGGAAGCGTTAATCATTTTGACTGCATCCGCAACGCCGTCTATCAGTTCAAACTCGTCTATGTTCCGAAGGAAACCCACATATTTATTGATAGTGCCGTCCCGATCAAGGAACACTGCTTTCTGCTTGTTCTTCAGATTCTTACCGGAAACGCGACCAGTCTTGTAATCCTCGCATACAGAATAATAGCGTTCGGGTGTTCCCATATCCTTCACATATTCAGGACTATCGTAGCAGAACATCTTTCCGGTTCCGGCCAACGGCTTAAGAAGCTGTCGATCCAGATCAACCTTGATGGGTTTTCCGTTCTCTCCCACAGTGCCAACCTTGTCCGCATCAATCCCAGAATGTTCCAAAATGCTCGGATTAATAACATGAAGCCCTGCATTGACACGATTATGATAGTATTCCGGTCGTTCATCTTCCTTAGCCAGCCATTGCTCGACAGCCCCATTTTTATCAGCAATAATGAGTCCGCTGTCGTAGGGATGGCTATTTGGATGCGTGAAAAGAGTAACCAAACCGCCATGCTGCTTATGAAAGACCACGAACCGATTGAAATCCACATCGAACACAGCATCAGCATTCAGCAACAGAAAATCCGAATCCAACTTATCCTTGATTTTGAAAAGCGCACCGGCATTACCCAATGGTTCCTTCTCAAAATAGTATTCAATATGAACACCGAAAGGCTTTCCTGTTGCCGGAGATATACCCGAACCATCTCCGAAATAGTCCATGATGATGTTTCCGAGATGAGAAACGGTCAAAATAATGTCTGTGAATCCTTGGTCACGCAGACACTCCAGCTCACGTTCCAGGACAGGCTTTCCTTCGATTTTTATCATCGGCTTGGGGATATCACTGGCAACAGAGGAAATCCGGGTGCCCCTGCCGCCTGCCATTATTACTGTTTTCATCTTAGACCATCCTCACTCGAATTTAGTACTTAGGCTCATAAGTTTCCGGTGAATAATGAATAACTCTAGTACCGCCGTCTTCAAACTCAAATGGGATGTACATCAAATCCCGCATTGCCCAACGAACAGCATCCTGGTGATCCGGCTGCACATAGAACACAAGGAATCCTCCGCCACCAGCACCGAGCAGTTTTCCACCCAGCGCGCCGGCAGCTATTCCTTTTGCATAGAGTTCATCAATACTATTAGTCGAAACAGCAGAGCCGGTTTGACGTTTCAGCTTCCAAGTGTGATCAAGCATTCTGCCAAAGTCATCGAGGTCAGTGTTCTTGTCCGTCAAAACACGCTCCGCATCATCAACGAGCGCAAGCATTTCCTTAAGTTGAGCAGTCCTATCCTGCTTACCTACAGCGTTTGCTTTCTGCACATCGGAAGAGAAACGGGTAAAGCCCGTAAAGAACATCATCAGATTCTTATTAAGCTGCTTTTTGCGTTCCGGCGAAATGATAACAGGTAGTACTTCGTAGCCATCTGCATTGAAGTTGATGCGGTTGAAACCACCAAAGGAAGCCGCGATCTGATCTTGCCAGCCACCGGCCTCCTGACACAAGTTGCGCTCAAGGTAAATTGCTTCGTCCGCCAACTTTTTCTTATCAGCATATTTCCCCTTGAGCGCATAGAATGCATTCAACATTCCAACCGCAAAAGAGCTAGAAGTACCAAGACCAGAACGAGCCGGAAGATCTGCTTCATATGTAAGACGAATCTCATGCATATCAAGCATCTTCATCGCATTTCGAATCGCCGGATGCTGAATATCATCGATGTTTGTTACACGCTCCGTCTTTGAATAGGAAAGCTCTGTAGAATAATCAAAAAACCGCGGCAAATGACGAACGTTCACATAGCAATATTTATCGAAGGTAGTGGAAAGGACAGCACCACCATTTTCCCTAAAAAAGCTTTCCATATCGGTGCCACCACCGAAGAAGGACATCCGAAATGGTGTTTTCGTGATAATCATCAGTACTTCCTCCACACCATTTTATTGACCACGTTTACATAACCCTGAATGATGCGAACCACCTTCATGGACACAGTCTCGTCCACATAATCGGGGCAGGGCTTGCCCAGAACGCCCTTTTGCTTCATCTCGATTGCCATATCGGTAGCGTTGAGCAGCTCCCGGGTGGTGATGCCAGCCAGGATGAAGTCACCGGCTTCCAGCGCCTCGGGACGTTCCGTGCTGGTGCGGATGCACACGGCGGCGATGGGATGACCGATGGACAGATAGAAGCTGCTCTCCTCAGGCAGAGTACCGGAGTCGGAGACGATTGCCAGAGCGTTCATTTGCAGCTTGTTGTAGTCGTTGAAGCCCAGCGGCTCATTGACCCGGACACGAGGGTCCAGCTGGAAGCCGCTCTTTTCGAGACGATGCTTGCTGCGGGGATGGCAGGAGTACAGGATGGGCATATCGTACTTCTCTGCCAGAGCGTTGATGGCGGTGAACAGGCTCAGGAAATTCTTTTCCGAGTCGATGTTCTCCTCCCGGTGGGCGGACAGCAGGATATACTTGTCCTTTTCCAGTCCCAGGCGCTCCAACACATCACTTTTCTGAATTTTCTCCAGATTCATGTGCAGCACCTCCGCCATGGGAGAACCGGTCTGGTAGGTGCGCTCCTTGGGCAAACCGGTATCTGCCAGATACTTCCGGGCAAACTCGGAGTAGCACAGGTTCACGTCAGAGATTACGTCCACGATACGGCGGTTGGTCTCCTCGGGCAGGCACTCGTCCTTACAGCGGTTGCCTGCCTCCATGTGAAACAGTGGGATGTGCAGCCGCTTTGCGCTGATGGCGGACAGACAGGAGTTGGTATCGCCCAGCACCAGATAGCCCTCCGGCTGCAATTCAGAGAGGAGTTCATAGCTGCGTCCCATGATGTTTCCACAGGTCACGCCGAGATTCTCGCCCACCACGGGCACCAGAATGTCGGGTCCGTATTCCCCAAAGGTGTTTTTCAGTTCAAAGTCTTCCCAGAAAACGGTGGAAAGGTTCCTGTCCCAGTTCTGATTGTGGTAGACCACGCAGCAGTCAAAGTATTCCCGGCAACGCTTGATAACCGCAGCCAGTCGGATAATCTCCGGACGGGTACCGCAACCAATCATAACCTTGGTGCGACCGTCGTTTTTCCATGTAAAATTGTGTTCCATATCATTCTCCTATTGACAACCAGTATCTTCTTTTACACCGGCTCGAAGAAGGTGTCCGGGTGGTTCGGGTTGAAAATTTCGTTGCAGGTCATCACCGTCACCAGATTCTCCGTTTCCGACAGGTTGATAATGTTGTGCGTCCAGCCGGGAATCATGTGGACAGCCTCAATCTCATCCCCGGAAACCTCAAACTCCACCGTTTCCCCGGTGTTGATATTCCGTTCATGAATCAAGCCGTGACCGGCGACCACAATGAAAAGCTCCCACTTGGAGTTGTGCCAGTGCTGCCCTTTGGTGACACCCGGGCGACTGATGTTGATGCTCACCTGCCCACAGTCGGCGGTATGAACCAACTCGGTGAAGGAGCCACGGTTATCCACGTTCATCTTGAGAGCGTACTTAAACTTGTCCGTGGGCAAATAGCTTAGGTACAAGGAGTACAGTTTCTTGGCGAAGCTGCCGTCTGGCATCTTGGGCATCATGAGGGTACTCGGCTGTGCCTTGAACTCTTGCAGCA
>ERZ772854.1013-NODE-1013-length-29892-cov-4.201830_pt1 | contig 29892 bp, 34 predicted proteins | sample MGYA00580844_ERZ772854 | MGnify/ENA primary metagenome ERZ772854 (study PRJEB29015, sample SAMEA2737727) | human gut metagenome | biome: human gut; feature: human-associated habitat; material: faeces | place: China | collected 2012 ...
AAACTATACCCTATTTTGAATTTTGGATGCAGCAGCCAGGTAAATATCTCATTACAGACGATTACGGCAATCAGCTTACATATCATCAATACCGAACACGCTTTGATGCTGTAATGACAGCCAGCCGCTGCAAGCATACGCCACACGAATGCCGCCACACCTGCGCTACCATGCTAGATAATGCTGGCGCTAACGAAACTGCAATCAAACGTATTTTAGGCCATGCCAGTCAAGGAGTTACTAAGAGGGTTTATACCCATAAATCCCTCCATGAGCTAAAAAAGGCTATAGACCTTATTTGACGACCTTTTATGGTATTAACCCGGCACGAATTTACGCAACAAAAAAGCCTGTATCCCTTGATTTCTCAACTCTACAGGCGGTTTGAATTCGGTATGATATTTTTTCATCAATTTTTATTATAAAAGTGCAGTATCTATGCGCTTTTTCATCCTTTCACTATTATTTTTCTAAAATTATAGCATCTAAAGCTTCTTTGCTGTCGGCAGCATCAACCAAAGCTTGTTTCTCCCAGCCAGCCTGCTTACAGGCCCCTCTATGTAATCCCAAATCTACATTCCATTGAATGAGTTGTTTAACAGTTAGGTAGTGAATTGTTTTTTCGGTTCCACCATCAGGATAACCTCTCATAGGATAACCATTTGGATAATATTCCGAAAATTTATCAGGAGCTGAATTGATTGTATTAAGATCACTAGAAACCGTAAGCTGCGTATCCTTATCGCTATCGTATCTCACCATCTCTCCACTACATTCAGATGTAAAACCTCCTGTAATTTTACTTTCGGTCCAAGCATAAACTTCCAATAACTTAGAAGCTTTTAATTCATCAAGCCCTGGCTCATATGGCGGTATTTCTTTATATTCTCCTGTCTCTGGATCTCTATAATAACCATTTAATAGCATTGCAAATTCAGATTTTGTAACTAAGAACCCGTTTTCTTTTACATCTTCTGGTACATCACCATCTTCACGGTATCCGGGAGATACGCGTTTTCCATCTTTATCAAGTACAATGTAATATTTAAATTCTTTTTCCATTTTTATCATCCTTTCTTTTTTTACAGTGGGGATATTGTTCATCACGTACAGCAACATTTCCAATTCCGTTTCCAACTGCGGCACGATTCATTGTTGCCATACCAAAAACTACAAGCACGTCAGCTACGGCAAGCGGAGCAGAATATTTAGGTACTACCAGTGTTAATTTATACCTTCATGGAACTTCGGGCTGGTATTTCGTAGGCGGCCATTGAACAGTGGGGAGTTGGGGCAGCCAGCACCAATATTATGTTACCAATCCCATATACCAAAGTTAAATTCATTACACTAGCTACATCATCAATGCTTAATCCAAGCCAAGGTAACATCAGCGTAGCTTACCACGATTCAACATTAGACAGTATTAGATTCCAAATTAGGTGGCAAGGTTTAGCTGCCGAATATACTGGCGCTTGGTTAACTCTCGGCATTTAAACCACAGTGGGGATATCTTCAGAAACAGGCTGAAAAATGGATATATCCAATACCTGTATTAGAAGCATTTATAGCAACAAAGACTTGTATCAGCAACAATCATTCTGCAGCGGGTTACGTTGGCTATTGGACATGGGATAAAGACATTACGACTGAGTATGCCTATTCTTGGAATAATTATCCTTCTTACTGTTTTATGATTGGCAAGGTATAGCAACAGTGGGGATTTACTGTTTTTGATCCAGCCTATTATAAGAATGTTAATTTCACTTTGCCACTTTCAGTAAACGGTACATTCTGTGCTTTTTCTACAGGATATGATGCAAAAGGATCAACATTTTTATGGCATTCAATGAGCCACTTTAATAATGTCAATGTTGGGGTTACAGGGTTCGTTTTTGATTCTCAATATACTTTCACTGGCTTAGGATACCTTGCCGTTTGCTGGTAGAAACAGTGGGGAATTAATAGCGCTGGTAACAACGGAAGCGAGGGGGAAAGCGGTTGGTACGCATTTCCTGTGAATTTTAATTCTGCTTGTTTTGCCCTATTTTGCGGACTAAGAAACACCGATACTAATAATCCGACAAAATACGATTCGGAGGTACAACCACGTAATTGGACCACATCCAAATTCAACGTATACAAACAAGATTATGGCGGTGATCCATGGTTTAGTAGTTTCATTTGGTTTGCTATTGGCCGATAGCCAGCCAGTTACAAGCTATAACCCTACTGTTACCCTCTGAGTTACGTGTAGACATGAAAAAATTTGTATTTGTAATACTCGTTGCTGCAAAAGTATATTCGTAATTTATAGCCCTCTTACTTCCGTAAATACCAATTACAGAGTTAGTAAATTTAATTGGAAATGTTTGTGTTGATTCAGAATTACCATATCCCCACTGTTTACCGTCCTACAGCGAACAACCTTGACGTCTGCGTTCCGTTCCAGCGATCATCATTATACCCATTACAAAGTCTGTAATTAATATTAGTGTTGCTTATGCCATAGACGAAAGTTTCACAGTTATCTGGTGAAATTACATTCGCATAATATAACTCACTGAACGCAATAGGATACGTTATAACACGATCATTACCAGAATTGGTATATTTTCCCCACTGTTTAAAGGCCTACTGCTATTGCAGATCCGCTAATATTTGATACCCAACTTTCATTTGTTGCGCATGAAGCTGTATAACCAGTTAGTGAAATTGTTCCGGAATCACCATACCAAGTTCCCGATGATTGCGAGCCTGTGCGTGTCATGGTAATGCCGCCAGCAACAAATTCTGTGAATGGTATTGCCCATAAACCAGGGTTATTTCTCCACTGTGGCTAACAGCCTATTGCAATATAGTCGGCAAAGTAAGTTGCATCACCAGTGGGACCTCTTAATATCCAATCCGATAATGTTTTATTAGTATAACCAAAGCCATTTCGGAACACACTTTCTGCCGCATTACCATTAGAACTGTTAACGCTAACTGAAAGCATACAAAAAGCTGTAAAAGCAATAGGAAATTTGGTCTTTACATTGTTCCCACTAATTGTTTTTCCCCACTGTATCAAGCACCTATAGCAATCCATTGAGCATCCTTGTTCTGATCACTGTTATCCGCAACGTCAAGCGTAAATCCTGATAAAGTATTGCTTTCTCGTGCCTTGGAGTCCATAAACACATTGCCTTGATGATTCGTTACTAAACGTCTAAATTTGACGAACGTAATAGGAAATGTTACCCAACCATGTATATTCGCTCCCCACTGTTGCTATGCTACGCCAAAAGCACACCAGTATTTTCCACTGCCGCCACCAGATGCTCCAATATTCATACCTGATATAGAAACATTATAAACTGTATTTGCTTCACTAGGACTTCCATTGTGGCAAATACAAGAAATTGCTGTAAATACATTTGAAAATTTGAAGGGAAAAGTTATATATGGTCTACCTGTATTGTTAGTAAATCCCCACTGTGGCTATTTCCCTCCGATGGCAAGCCAGTTTCTAGTGTATGCATAATCAAAACTAACTCCGGTTAGACTTTTCCTGAAAAAATTATAGGCTACTGTATCTGCACCACCTGAAGCAGGTCCATAAATTTTACTGAGAAAAACGTACTTAATACTTTCAAAAGAAATAGGAAAAGCTATTGTTTTCGTTTCTGTTTCTTCAAATCCCCACTGTGGCTATGCAGAACCGATAGCAATCCATCTATTGCTGCCAGCACCAGTATCGCTAACATTGAAACCATTTTTAGTAAGAGCAGTTATATAAAATCTGCCCCAATATGCATTGGATGTGCTAGCAGTTGTCTGAGGGATCGAAAGAACATTGTAAACAACGTTAAAAGCTATCGGGAAAGTAACTGCATATCCACTAGCTCCCCACTGTTCAATGGCCGCCAACGAAATACCAGCCAGAAGTTCCATGAAGGTATAAATTAACACTGGTAGTGCCTAAATATTCTGCTCCAGTTGCCGTAGCTGACGTGCTTGTAGTTTTTGGTATGGCAACAATGAATCGTGCCGCAGTTGGAAACGGAATTGGAAATGTTGCTGTACGTGATGAACAATATCCCCACTGTTTACTCGACCCCAAGGGCGATATAAAGTGTGCCGTAGAAACTCATATTCCAATAACCAAAAGCGGCTCCTGTTGCTGTCCAACTTAAGAGATGATAATGGTCGGTATTTCCAGTGGTGTTGCTGTGAGCATTACTTACAACGGCATAACACTCTCTAAAAGCGATAGGGAAAGTAACTCCTGTTGAATTTGAATATCCCCACTGTGGCTAACAGCCTATGCCAACACATGAAACATAACTGCTCCCTATAAAGTTTGCTCCATATCCGCAAATGAATTTTTGCATATCTATTCCAACTAACCAAGGTACTGCTTCCTCTTTAGGTTCATAATATGTCTTGGTTGCCATCGTTATATAATGGGATGTAAAAGGAATAGACCAGTAACGATAATCTGTTGGATTTTGTGACTCAACATAATATCCCCACTGTTCAATGGCCTAAAAGAATGTAATTAGGGACTAGTGAGCCGCCACTTCCTGAATCAAGGCTAGTTATCAATCTAACAGTTAGTGAGTTACCTGAATACGCTGTAACAAAACCAACAAATAAACTCGGGCCACTTGTTGAGGAAGCACATATAAAGCCCTGATATAAGGTTGACATTGAAATTGGCGTAGATATGGTTACTGTACCAATATCTTTAGGCGTAGCATAATCTTTTTTGCTGAATGAAGATGACGAACCATTTCCCCACTGTTTATTAGGCACCTATAGCAATCCAACTGACAAATCTTGAAGATCCATCGGAATAAACACGAACCTGCGTGTTGCTATAGGCACTTGCATTATCGTAATATCCACTACCAGTCTCGCCACCACCAAAACAACAAAGTGCCTCTGTAAATGGTATTGGAAACGAATAAATACCATTTGTACGATTCGTTCCCCACTGTTAAAAGCCTATAGAGAACCAATTCAGTTTATTTGTATCTGCTCCACTTGCTGATGCCATTTGTTTGAACCCATTAAGTGTTACTCCCATTGGCCAAACTTCTCGTTCGTGTGCGGCCTCAGCTCGATTGCTAATAAGAGAAAAATTAACACCAATCACATAGTTGGTATACGGGATATTAAAACTAACATCTGTATTTCCACTATTCATATTTCCCCACTGTTTTTATAAGCCTATTGCAAGATACGTTCCATTCAATACGTAGTCTGGTGTTATACAAGATATCCCAGACAGGTTTATTGAAGTATGATCACCATACCATGTGCCGCTACCACTTCCTCTGCTGAATAATGTTGCTGCACTGCAAAAATTTGTAAATGCGATAGGGAAATCTGCTCTATTGTTTGATATATTTCCCCACTGTAGAATTAAACCATTTGCGAATTTTACATAGCCATTTTGAGCCAACAACGAATCGACTATACCACCATTATTAGCGGCTCCAGCAAGCAAATGAACAAAAGCAGTTGTAGCAATTTGAGTATTATTTACTGTCTTGGCTGCTGTTGGTGCTGTAGGAGTTCCTGATAAAGCCGGGCTAACTTTCTTTGCATATTCGTCCAAATCTGTCGTTTTTGCATAATCACTTAGATCAATTCCTTCTAACGCTGCCAAAACATATGCACATGTTGCAATTATATCTCCACCTGTTCCTTTTTCCGCTGTAGGGGCTTTAGGCGCCCCGGTTAAAACAGGACTTTCTTTTTTTGCATAATCTGCTAATGCATTAATAATTGCTGCCATTGTAGCAATCTGTTTAGTATTAGTCCCTTTAATAGCGGTTGGTGCTGTTGGAGTTCCCGAAAAAGCCGGGCTAATAAGCGATGCCAAATTATAGAAATAATGTACCGAAAAAATCGCTGTACCATCAGTTATATTTTCACCTTCAGCAGCATTAGTAATAGCGCTTGGAATAGATGCACCAGAGGTACCCGCAGTTTCACAAACTAAAAAACCACCTGGTAAGGTGGCATCGGATAAAATATCATTCTTTTTATATATTGTATTTCTTTCTAAACTTCTAACAGGGCTATCCAATATAGCCGACAATTTGCTTTCTATGAGCAACTGTTTCCACGTTTTCTGTGCTGTTTTATATTTTAATTTAGCTATATCATTATTTGCATTTAATGCAAGCCATACAGAATAGTCACGTGCATTTATTGGTTCATCTTCTGCTATAGTAATCCCATTAGCAACTTTAGATGTAACACGCCATTTGCAAGCTCCGTCCAAAACCTCTTCTCCATCAGTATCAGGCCAAGTAGGTTCTGCTTCCGCAGTAACACCTTCCTGAATACAAATAAGTTGATATTTAGATGTCAAATTAGGTGTTGTTGCAATGTCATCTATATGATACTGTGTTTTATTCTTACGTATATTTATTGCTTGAAATAAATAATTATCTTTAGTATCAGATAAATTGGCCAAAGCATTGAAAAATTCCATCGGCGGTGGTTCTGAATCCTTCAAATACCCCCACCCTCTTAAATAGTTTTCATCTGGCCAATTTAGCAACTCTCCAATAGCAGCGCCAGATGCAAATATTTTTGAAAAATCTGGTTGAACAATAGACATTTATATCAAACTCCCTTCTATTTGTAATATTCTCGCAAACGTACCTTTTCCAAACCCAACAAAATTACCAATATTTTTGCCATTCCTACTAAATCCGAAAGTATCTCCGCCATTAAACCAATAAATGTATATAACCCCAATTCCGGCGCCTCTTATTATTAAATCCAAAGCGTTTATCAGCTTAAGTTCATTAGGTGTAACGACCCTACCTATACCAATTCTCATTTTTGCGTTACCAGCATTGATAGCAATTACTCGACTCACACCAAACATTCGCTTAATACTGTCAATAGTACTTTGCCTACTTCCATCTGTGGTATTTTTAGCAATTTTTGAAAAAATAGCCAAACGATATTCGTTATCTCGAAGTTCAGACGAGCTCAAATAAGGTTCTCCGTATCTTCTAAATCTGGCTTTACCAAAGCTATTATTACCATGGTCAGGAAATCCGAAAAAGTCCACAGACATTGATGCATCAACTTTTCTGCTAATATCGGCAACCTCTCCACACATATCAAGTTGTTTACCAACGGCAACATCTGGCCATATCTCTGTCCTGATTTGTTTTTTCAGTGTGTTATGAAAATCAAATTCTTCTCCAATTGTTTCAAGCAATGCTTTAATAATTTTCCTGTCAGAGAATTGAGATAAAAGTAAATTAAGCATCCTTTCTTTTGATGTCAGCATGATTTAATCTCCATTGCAACAGTGATATGTTCGGCATCAAATACAGCAATCTCCCCACGATCTATAGGAATACTTTTCTCTGTATAAACCTGATCATCTTCGGATACAACTATCTCCATATAACCGATGCCATTAACTTTAGAATAAATAGGTCCTAAAAAACGTTGAGCGATAACATCCTTGCCCATTCCAAGGTTGCTACCGCTCTCAATGATGATATCTTTTATTGTATTAACTAAATCTCCTGGTAAATTTTCCTCCTTATATTCCCAAACTGTAACTTTGATATAAATCGGAATTTCTTTAGGACGATTAAAATAAACTTTTTCTGGAGTCCCTTCACTATCAATTACAGTCATTTCTATGGACCCATTGCTATCAATACCAATAGGTCCCTTTTCTAAAATAGTCTGTGCAATTTGAATATCATCACCGCCATGAATAATAACCTCAAAACTATGCGGCTTCATTCCATCAACAATTTCGTCAGATCGATTTTCATACACAGTCACACTATCTACGTCCGGAAGATCTAACAATGCGGCTTTTATACTTTCTTTCATAGCACGACTCGTTCGGAATACTGCTGCAGCATATCGTTGACGTAATTCTGTTGTAGTTTCAAGATTTCTACCCACATAAGCCGCTGATTCATTACTAGCAGCAGTCCACCCATCGTAGTTGGTATTAATAGACGTTACTGTTTTTAATAATGGATCTAACGGTCCATAATTCTCGGCCACAAATTTGATTGGTGTCCCAACTTCGATAACAGTAAAAGTTTCCGTAGGAACTACTGTACCACCATATCTGCGATCAGTCTGATTAAGCACTAAGTTTCCATCCAAAATGCTGCCAGACCACTCATCTCCAGATATTTGCTGTAAAAGTTTTGAATAAACTGCCTCAACATTATCTCCTGTCACTGCAGTATAACTAACACGCACTGATTTATTTAATATAAATCCGAACGAATCACCTTCAGTAACGTTCGGGATAAATAAAGTAACGCTTACGCAATTGTCAAGAGTGATAATATCAGGAGCAGCAATATTATACTTTTCTCCATCACTACCTTTTACCTGGCAATTTGCAGGTAAAACAAAACCATTGCGACCATAACAAACTTCATAAAAATATGTATATTCTTCTCCACGCCGCAGAACATTACTATACATAACAGTATTATCAATACTTCCATCATCAGCAGTCATCGGTGAACGTGCATAATAATCATATTCAGCGAGTTGCCACTGCTGGTCAGACTCCTCTGCAACTAGACTCAATATAATAGCAATTACACTATTAGGCTTTCGGCTTACTGCCTGACCAACTTTACTCTCAAATCTATCAAAAAGATTACTTTGTATTTCAGGCAGTCTCATTCTGACAAAACCTTGTGGTGTAACACCATACTTAGTATTACTATTTATCGCCATACCCCAGCACCTCCTTCCTGGTAATCAAACCGTATTCTGTTGACACTTCATAATTTACAATCAATGTCCGGATTTTGACCTGATAATCCAGTTCCAACGCATTTAAACTTTTCACATCATCAACCGACGATATTTGTTCACTCAGAATTTGTTTGATCAACTCTTGATTAGGTTGCTTAACAAGAATATATTCGAGGTAAGGCACGCCCCAAGTAGTGTCCAAAAACCATTCTCCGAGAAAAGTCAGTAGCTTAATTTTTATTTGTTGAGCAACTCGTTCGGCGTTATCAATCAGCAAAAAATCTCCATCTTTAATCAAGATATCATGATCATTTGCATGTAATGCAATATCAACCATAGCTCGGCCTCCTTACTGCGGTCCAGATGTATTTCCACCGCCTGTTTCAACACCGCCATGAGTATGATCCGTTAACGATATACCACTCGCTATAACATCACCATCACAAGTAATATTCCCTGACATTTTCGATGTTCCGGAGCAAGTGATATTTCCTTTTATATTTACATCACCAACAATATTAATTTTTTGATCAGGCGTTAAGCTAATCGAAGTCGGACCATTAATGATTTCAACGTTATCTGCAGATATTGATTGTACTTTTCTCATTCCGACAAAACATACTGCATCAGTTAAATCATATTGCCTCGGATCATGATTATCGCTATCACTTTTACCAAGCCATTCATCCAAGCTGCGTTCAGCAAATGCAATCCAGCAACTATCTCCAACTTTTACAGGATAAGTTATCTGAGCATTTCCTGCATGTGGCATAAAAACTGGTACGCCTATTATCAAAGGATAATCTAAAATATCTCCATCTGCAGTATGATATTGCAAAGATGGTTTTACTGTAGCCATACAAGTACCAGCATCAAACGAAATTATTTCCCCAGGCATTCCCGTCCTGATTTCACCAATACGCTGTTTCATAGCTTTATCAATGGCTTCAACGCTAGGATTTGGACTCGCTTTTCCAACACTTGAAATTGAATTCATTTTTTATCCTCACCTCCAATCTCATATACTTCCATATTAGTGTGCCATTTTTTCCCTCTGTATTCTCCAGTATGTTTTAAAGATTCAATTTTAAACCAACCTGTTACTGGCTTGCTTTCAAGATAAATCAAATCTCCAGGATTCAGTGTCGGCTGCAGCAAAGAACAAACTCTCCAGCCGGCCTTTTTCTCTTTTCCTTTATTTTTTTTCGACTTTTTACTTGATGTTTTTTTTATTTTTTTAGCAGCTTTAATGATCCTTTCTGGAGATCCAATAAGTCCACTATCTGCATTTAACTTTATCGCTATAACTTTAGTACTACCGCCATCTTCTATGATTTGCAACACATTGTTTTGTATAGACCAAGACAGCCCCGATGCAGCACATACTTTTTCAAGGCAAGTTCTCCCAGGACCTATATAACTAAAGCCATTAGCATAGCTGCAGTAGCTCAAATCCTCAGCGAACTGAACAACTAATCCCATTGCAGCAGCAACATCCTCAATAACTTTTCGCCCAGAAACACTTGCAGCATATGATAAAGACACAACACAATCACGGATTGCAATTTGCCCATCAGATAGCTCCAATTCAGTAACCATATTTGCTCCTTTAAGGGATGTCCATGCTTTTAAAACTGCGCCAACAAAAATACGTCTAAGACCGATATCTTCACTATATCCAGCTTCAAGAATACAAATGCTATCATCTCGTTCAAATATCTTTGCTGTTTTATCAGATAAATTAAAGACCTGCAAGCGACATTTGTTAGTCTGCTTTGTCAGGTCTTTGTCAATATCAAATGTTATATTTAACGCATTCTCTTTAGGCTTACCTTCAATAACAATACCATCACTGCCCTCTACCCCAACCAGTAAACGATAAACACGGTCAAACTGTTTTCCCATAAAACTCTGCCTCCGTCACATAAATCAAACTGGCAGCGCCGTTCGAAAAACTGCTACGAGTTATCTTTTCAAGGTCTGTTAGAACAATTAATTCCCCTGAAGGAATACCTGGCCTGTGATGATTCATCAAAAGCGGAAAGTTTGGCACTATCTTAAGATTACAGCATAACGGTTTTTTATCGTTATCCCATAAATGTAGCGTCCAAAATTCACCGACTGCATTCCAAGTTAACCGAATCCTATACTGGACATTATCTAAGACAACTTTAGTAACAATATCATTGGCGTCATTGAATTTTATTGCTTCCATACGTTCACCATCCAAGCGATTTTTTGATTGCATCAATGCCCTGCGCTGCCCAAGATTTGTTCGATGAGCTTTCCTCTACAGCATCTTCAGTTCCTGCTGAATCTATTCCAGTACTTCCAACATCTGTTTGCGTTGCAGTACCACCATCAGCTGCAGTTTCTCCTGCACTATCTCTTGCAGACTCATCAACAATATCTTCCGGTACCTCAGTGGTTTGTGTAGCAACTTTCGTTATATGAACAAACGAACAATTTACCCATATGATTGATTTACTTTCATCATTGCGAACTGGCCTTGCGCTTGTTAAAACCATATCTGACCAAATTTTATCAGGCCTTACTATGGTAACTGGCTCTTTATTATCGCGGATTTGCTCAAGCGCCGATAACCCACTAGCAAACTTATGCTGACCATGGCTATTTTTATAAAACCATGTTACTGGATGTGACGAAATTCCTATCGTCATATCAACCTTGATTGCTTTATTTATAATTGAGTCATGTATTTCAAACCCAGTTTCAACCGGATGCTCAGTTACCTCTTGATCCATCTGATATTCAAAAGTTCTTACAATATCAACCTTCAAAGTCCCTATTTCGGTTGGATTCTTGGGATTTATTCCTAAAATATCTGCTAACATTTAATTATCCTCCACATCAGGGAAACCATAACCAAACCCAGAATCCAAATCGAATTCATAACCATTAGCAGGAGTGATAGCATTAACAACACCAACTCCAATTTCAGCAGGCGTTGCATTCGTTTTGGCATATACAGAAACATTATTTATGTTAGTTCGATTGTCCTCAAAATTTCTATTAGAAGTTCTCAAAAGACCTTTCCCTAAATATGCTTCTTGCTGAGATGGACTCAGTTGTGGTCCTTTTACATGAGCTCCATTTAAAACACCAAATACAAATTTATTTGCAGGATCGGAAACATTCTCATCCCACCATTCTCCTACGCGTTTACGTACATTTAATTTTGCTATTTTATCTTGGAATTCTCCTATTTTGTCAATGGCCAAAGACAATATATCAATAACACGCATATTTAAAAAGTCTTTAATCGATTGGGTTGCAGTATCCCAAGTTGTTTTACAGCTTGTTACAAATTCTTCCCACTTTCCAAGATGTCGCCCAATAATACTATCTCCACCTTGAATCCATGTATAGAAGTCTTGTATCGCTAATATAATTAATGCTATAACCGCAGCGATCAGTAAAAATTTACCCATAGCAACAAGAGCAAGAAGTGCACTTTTAGCTCCTGCTAATTGGAATGCAACTTGAGCACCGGTAGCTGCTAAATAAGCATTCCGAATTCCTAAGATAATACCTCTTAGTATTTCGGCAACTCTAATAATGGCACTCCATTTCGATACAAGTAAAAAAGCAGATGCGTAAATCACTAGTAATCTAAACCCAGCTACAAAATTATCTATATCGATATTATCAATATAATCACCAATGCTTGCGAACCCTTTCGCTATAGAACTAACAACACCGGTCTTTTTTTCTAGCTTCGAGAATAAGTTACCAAGAGCATTTGATACCCTTACCCCTGCCTGATTAACCGTCCAAGGGATTTTTCCCATTTCACGTTTCAACTTTTCAGAGCTCTTCCTAATTGCATCGAAAACATCTATAGCCGTTAGTTTACCTTCTTTACCAAGTACCCTAAGCTGGCCAATCGTTGTTCCCATACCTTCAGCAATAGCTTTAGCTAAACGTGGCGCTTGCTCCATAATAGAATTCAACTCATCACCACGAAGTACGCCAGAACCTAAAGCTTGCCCCAACTGTATAAGTGCGGCCTGTTGAGATGCAGCACTGCCACCACCAATCATCATTGCTCTGGATACATCTTCAGTAAAACCTAAAACATCTTCGGCACTTTTCCCTAACTCAGAAGAATTCCTCGCTACTGATGCATATAATGTAGCAGTAGATGCATATGCCTGTCTGGTATCAATAGCCATGCGGTAAAGTTCTTTTTGTGCCATCAAAGATTCTTGCTGATTTTTAGTAGTCAATGCAACCTGTCCATTAACAACTTTCCATTCATCAACCATCCTGATAATGTTCCCTAAAGAAAGAGTAACTCCCAAAAAAGCTAATGCACCAACAAACTTATTCTTTAAGCCGGTTAAAGTACTATCCATCTTGTGCAGTTCTTCATTGGCGCCACGAGCTTTAGATTCAATACCAGAAAACGCGCTTTCTGTTTTTTGTTTCGCACGCTCAGATGCATTACCAACTGTGGCCATGCCTTTACTAGTCATGTCAGCAGCTCTAGTAGATGCTGTCCCAACTTCACTAAGATTTTTTTTGATTTTTCCTATTTTACTTTCAACTGCATTTATATTTTGTTCATTAACTTTAAAACCAATGCCTATTAACAATTCTCTTAGCTTCAATGTTCATCACCATCCTTTTTGGGATGCTCTGCTGCATAACGTTGTATATCAGCCTCCATGTCGAGCAACGCATTGATTTTCAATAAATCAACCAAATTAACAAGACCTAATTTAAGTTCCGTCATTGTTACTTTCCCAGCTAATACCGGACGCCATATCAATGACTCTCTACTTAAATCAGGTCTTAATTTACCTGGTATTGTTATTTCTTCTTTATCCCAAGCTCCTGAAGGATTCCAGAAAGGTCGGGAAGATTCTCGAAAAAATCAGCATAATTTACCTCCAAGACGAAGTACATCAACTGAATCATTTCTTTTAATCGTCCTGCAAAAATATTATCCGAAATATTTTTTTCTAATTTTACAGGAGTTTCATCTGACGGCCTTTTGATAGAAATAAAGTCTTTGTTAATTATCCTATTGGCAAAGTTTACCAGGACTGGTCCCTTTAAATTTTTACCAACACCAGAAATAATTGCACCAATGTTGATATTTCTATCTAACACAGATTCTTCTTCAGTGTTAGACTCAATATCATCTTTCTTATCCACTACTGTATCAAGTGAAGATGTCACAACAGCTTGTAAATCGCCAAGAAGTTCCAAAGATTTCTGCGGCGGAAACGGTCGTACAAAATACACATTTTCACCAATCTCTTTTTCTTTTATTTCGACATTTGCTAATTCCATTAACTATGACCTCCTACAAGGAAAGCAGAATCAGGTACAGCCGCTAATAGTACCCATTGGCATTTCCCTTCACTAGCACTTTTGCCACGATTGACATTTGGCTTTTTCGTAATCCAAGCTTGATCACTCATCATCAACAATCTTCCAGACAGATCTTTGATTGCCAAAGGCATCAAGCCTGCACCTGCTTGGTTATCAACGTCATGGATAGCACTTAATTCATCATTGCTATCACTTGATTGCAACAAAGAAAGTGTAACCTTTTTGATGATGCTGCCAGGATCAATACTTCTAACGATTTCCTGATCACATCCAACAACAGCCGTTGTGCCATCGCCATCTGTTTCAATATTAATAAACGTATCTTCAGCAAAACCAGTCAACACAACCGGCCCAAAAATTACCATTACCTTCTTGGGATCATATGTTTTTACATTCGGCATATCTTACACCTCCGTTATGCACTCTTAATATTTTCATACGTTAAAGAACCTTTGATCTCCATCGCATGAATTGCACCAGCCAAACGAGCGGTGAACTGCACATCACGCAACACACGTTGAGCTTTTACATTGGCAGAAATATTTGCCGCTTTAGGCACAGATATCTTAAAGCCAAGAATAACATTATTATCATCGTCTAATTCGTTTTCGGCAATACCACCACGTTTTTGCCCAAGAACTAATACCGCATTAAGTGTACTTTCAACAAGGCCAATGCCGGAGTCTAAAAACGGCAACTTGTCTCTGTTGATCAACATACTAAATTCTTCCGTCTGAATCGTCTCTACTAGCCAGTCACGAAACCGAATAACGTCAATCCACTCCCCTGCAGCAACTTTGCCATTTTGAGTGATTGTAACATTACGGAATTTCTCAAATGTATTGCCATTTTTAGCTTTGATGGCATTGTATTCAGTTTCATTCAAATTATCTACAGTAATACTTGATAATTTTTTATTGGCCCAAGTTTCGCCACCAGGATCGATTGCAAAACAACGTGCAGCAATTCCAGCTTCAGGATACTCATTATCTTTTTCATGATACCACCAATGAGTTCTATAATAATTAGCTGCCTGTAATTTAGATCCAATATCATTGGTTATTTCCGCATTTTTCGCTCCAGGAGCAGTAACCGTAACACCATATAATTTAATATGAGCTTCTGTCCATTCTGCCATAGCTAAAACAGCATCTTCAGTACGATCCACATAACAAATACCGTAGAAGTCATTATCAGCATCACAAATCATTGCCATATTACTACTCACATCAATATTTGTAGCGGGTTCCTGGCTACTCACTTCCAGTTTTCCATTTGGAACAACTAAAAAGCTTGTTTTGGGATCGGTGGATTTAACAACAAGTTCATCCTCCATTACAGATACCGCATAAAATTTAGGAGCAGTATCCAATTCATCAATCTTATTAGATAATTCCGTCATTACCTTGTCTACAGTATCAGACGATTGAGCTATGTAAATTGCTTTGATTTCAATCAAATTGCCATTGCCATCTAAACGTTGTACCGAAACACCATATTCTGCTCCTTCCACAACAGCCATCGGCATTTTTACCTTCACTGTATCACATTGGAACCGTCCTATTTTAACTACACTTGGACGAGGGGTCTGCGCAAATGCATCACTCGCCGCCTGATAAATAGCATCTGTTGATGTAAATCCCATATCCATCAACTCATCTACATCAGTAATAGTCAACACACGGCTCAAACTGTTTGCATGTGGACCAACAATCATCAAGGTGCTGAATCCAGCACTACTAATGCCTGTTGTATTTAAAGATATTTGGGCATTGATGATTCTATCAAGATTAGCCATATTATTCATTCTCCTTTTCAATATTTATATTTGCTTCAAAATGAATCCCTGAAGCAATCACATGATTGGTTCCCTTTTCAGTCAACCGCCCCTCAATAAACACCGTTTCAAACCAGCCAGGATTACAAATCGCATCTCGATCGTAAGAAACAGTTAAATCAATTGCAGCTTCTTCAACGTAACGACTACCATCAATTAAATCAGTAAGATCCATGACACTACCAATACTATTTACAGCAATGTTAGCTTCTTGGAATTTATCGACTATAGTTGGTAATGTTAAGTACCCATTTAAAAGCGAAAGAACCTCGACACTACCAGTGCCAAAGGCTCTTATGTTTAAAGTTGTTTCTACTAATCCCAAAATATGTACCTCTTCTTTTTCAGGTACCCATTTTTCACTATTGCCGATATTCTTCTCGGTCATTAAATCAATAAGAAGGTATCGTTCGTATTCAATTGCAATGTCTTGCTTCGATTGTATAACCGGTAATCCCTTATATAGATCACGTAAGCAATATGCAAAAAAATCTATGACTCTTTCCCTGACATTAACTTCACTAATGAGATCTCACCTCCACTGCATACATTCTCCAATGACTTATAACACCACACTGGTATGCATCTGCAGCAACAATTTCATACTTCCGTCCGAGCCACTCGAATTGATCAGCCTGTATGCCAGTCCCCTGGTCGGCCATATATAATTCCGTATCAGAATAAACTTTTACAGCATGACTCCCACGCCTACCTTCTGGTAACGCATCCATTTCCGTAGCTTTTAACGGTTGCACAGATGCCTTTATAACAAAACTCTCCTGAGCAGGAAGAATAAATTTACCGTTACCCTGTAAAACCGGTTTTCCTTCATAACGATAAATCGTTAACGGCTTTCTAAAGCTACTCATCTGATCTATCTCCAATCTCATAACGAACCGACTGTCTCATGTGACCAGTATCAATAAGAGGTTTGCTACTTTTCTTTTTCCTAATAGTTGCTGGGCTATTTGGTGTAAACGGTCCGCTACCAATTTTGCGCTTAATCTCCCCTTCAATATATTGTCCGGTTCGTGCAAGCGCCTTACTAACGTCAGCGCCATTAATGATAGCCGTAACAGCTGACTCAGCACGTTCACCAATTTCATCAGATTTCTCGTCAAAAGTTGCCCTTATAAAACTACGTTCTGGAATAATAATTAACCGCCCCATACTTCTATGAGTACTACTAAAATTCGCTTTCGATTTTTTTGCAAATCTTCCATTATTTGCAAAACTACCATCTTTTTTTACCTTTCGGTAAACGGTAACCTCTCCTGGATGTTGAAATATCATTGCGCCGAATTCTTGAACTGCAGCAACAGTAACAAGATCTGCAGTTCCATCTTTCGTTTTACCCCCCTGAATGCCAGCCTTAATCTCCTTTTTAGACAATCCTCTCAATTCTTTGAGTAGATCCTTCCATCCGAGGTCAATATCCAACACGCCGCTCATATTAACCAAACCTCGTAACAATTGAAACTATACACATATCTCTTATACGTTTAAATTCCATGCCATAGGCAGTTTTATCTAAATTGTCAATATATGAACCAGTGCCAACTCCTGAAGAACTATAAGAACGTGCCAAATCTCCCTCTTTTTCAGAAACCAAACTACCTGCAGTAGCAGCCGAAGATCCTGCCCCATTCTCTGCGATAACATTGATGTACGCTAACCGATGAGCAACAAAATATGCTAAAGCCTGATCATATAGATCACCAAACCTTTCTTTATTCAACATCGGTTCACAGAGGTTACGCATTGCTATAATCATATCTTCTTTAGCATCTGCTAACTCAGGTGCTAACAAGTGAAATAATTCAACAAATTTGTGTTCTTCTGCATTCATGATTAGTTACTTTCATTTGCTTTAATCAACGCTATTTTTTCTTCTTTGGTCTTCGCGCCAGTTAAGTCAATACCATGTTCAGAAGCATAAGTCTCTAATTCAGATACCTTCATATCTTTAAAATCAACTTCTTCTGAGCCTTGGCCATTACCAGTTTCTTCACTAATAGTCGCAGCATCTTTGCAATTTTCCACTTTTTCTAATTCTTTATTAGCAATCATATCAATTACAACCGGATGAGCAGCATAAGTATCACTTACCTCAGCAAAGTATCCTGGAATAATTTTTTTATCCTCAACAACAATTAAACGTTTAGAAATATTTTTTAACAACATATTTTTACACTCCTTTCAGATATAAAAATAGCTCCCCTTAAAATTGGGGAGCTATTTAATTTAGATGCCTTCTGCCATGCAGATAGACAAAGGATAATATACCATAACACCGGCAGTGGAAGAATCACAAGGGATCACCATTTCCAAATTTTTCCTTTGAGGGGCAAGCTGCTCAAAAGGCAGAGGAATTTCCAAGGAAAGTGCGTTTTCATCATTTCTGTAGATGAACATAATATCTTTACCACCAGTCCCAGCACCAGATGCTTCATGGATAGACTTGATTGTTTGAATATAAGGATTTTTCTCCTGGAAGAAACTCAAAATAGTCTGCCCGCCAGAATCCGGCAAAAGCGTAGTTGCAATGATGTTATATTTATCAATCGGCAACAAAATAGTATCCGGAATTTCAACGCCTTTAGTTATATCAACAATCATAGAAACCGCATTATTCATATCACGAAGAATCTGTACTGGTGTTTTCTTATCCCAAGTAGTAGCAGAACCTTCACCATCTGCAGGCAAAACATACTTTGTAATATTTGGATGTTTAAAAATACCAAGAATGCCATGTTCTGCATCGCCCTGAAATGCAATTTTATTAACCAAAGCATCATTAGCTCTGCGAGCAGATTCTGCTTTGCGTGTTGTCAACGGTTTCCCAGTCATCTTCGCCCGGCGAATATCTTTTATAGAATAACCATAGGAAGTAGCAATATCAAACACTTTGACAATTGTGCGCTGGGCTTTAACATCTGCACGTGGCAAATCATCAGCATAGTTTGTAATAATCTTAGCCATGCCAACAGAATCGTAGCTATCAAAAGCAACAGTATCAGCGCCAGGATCTGCTTCACTGGTAACCGGGAAAATGCTCATTGCATTATTCGCAGGTGTTTTTACATCATATGTTTTGGCTTTTACTTTCTGAAGCTCCTGAGCAAAAAATACACTTTCTCCTGCATCTTCACGAAACAGCCCAGAAGTTTTACAAGCCATTAAATCTTGTTCATCATATCTCATTTCATTACTCATATACATATCCTCCTTTATTCGTTACGCACCAGCGGTAACAGTAACATTTGCATGTCCAATTTCAATTTCAGCAATACCAGCAGCAGCACTGCTAGTCAAAAAAACGCAAGATACGCCAACAGCTTCAATTCCACTTGCAACAGCCTCATCAGTAAAACCATTATCTGCAATTTTATAATTGGCAACCTTACCTGCAGTTACTGCTTTAGTAACCGGTACCCAAATACGACCACGAGTCATTACTCCTACGGAATAACCAACAGGATAGTATGGATCATCGGGTTCTTTGTGTTGATGAACAGTAATACCAATTACATCTTTTAGAGTACCTGTTCCTGCTTTTTTTATCTGCTTTTCTGGATTCGAACCACGAATTACCGGCACCCCTGGATCAAGAGCTTCTTCTGCAGCAAAGCTATCAATTGTTTTATTACTCAAATCAGCAATCTGCCCAACAAGGGCTACATCCATTTCACCATATTTCAGTTGCATATTATTTTTCCTCCTTTTTGTTGGTCATACGATCAATCATATCTTGACGATGTTTTGCAGCAGGGGTTTGAGATTCCTGTCCGTCTAATTTTTGACGCGCCTTGTTAAGTTGTTGCCGTACTGCTTCGTCAGTATCATTTAAATCATTTTTGATACTGTCATAATAGGCATTGATGTAATCATCCGTCTTACCTTCAAAATCAACGCTATCTCCACGCAAAGCCTTAACAATAGCAATTTTTAAAGCTTTATTATCAAGACCGTCAGTTTTTTCTACCTGCGCTTTTTTAGCGCAAGCATCCAGCTCCGCACGTTCCTTAACTTCTGCCTTAGCTTTTCCAACAGCTTTTTCGATAGCAGCTTCTTTTTCAGCTGCAGCCGCATCAAGTTTGCCTTTCAGAGCATCCCTTTCAGCTTCTGCTGCATCAAGTTTTACTTTTTGATCTGCAGCATCTGTCTTTACCTTTTCCAACTCAGTCATAACCTGAGTAAATTTTGTTTCAGCAGCATCTGCTTTTACATTCGCAGCGTCACATTTATTTGTCAATGCAGTAATGTGATTAGCCACCGCCTGCTCAACTTCAAATTCGTTTGAATCAATTCTGATTTTTACCATGTTTTTATTTTCCTCACTTTCAAAACCGTCTAATACTTCGTTCCCATCCAAATTTAGCCGGGCCTTTCTTCCAGCTCTTGCACTTGGTACTACAGCCAAATGATTACACCTTATCAGATGTTGCACTGCATCATAAGGTTCACCATCTGGCGTCAAACCAGGAGTTTCTTCTAACTCTACGCTATATCCAACAGACAACTCTCTGAACCCTTTAGTTTCCTGTGGCGAGTGGATTATTATGTCACAAGCTACATCGGTATCATTTTTCCTATATGCTGGCGACATTATAGTTCCTATGGTTACTTTATGTGCAGTGTCTGCTGTTACCCTCCCACCTTTAGGATGTAATACTGTAATAGGTTTCCCTTTAAAGCTAACGAGAGCATCTTCAGCAAACACCTCATCCGGTGGTCTATATTCGCGCCTTACAGAACCGTCAGGTTGTAGATAAGTATAAATACCTGTCCTGGCCACAATCGGAGAATCAAGCAAAAACCCTTCAGGTGTCGTTACAGCACCGGCAACAAATTGCATACTGTCATATCGCTGCACTTTCCGCATTTTATCACCCCCTCTCATAAAAAATGGATATAAAAAAAGCACCTACAATTGTAAGTGCTTAGATTAACTATAATTTTTATTTTCCCTTTAACAAAAAGCCTGGTATCGTACCGTGCTTAACGCCATCACCTCGATATAATCTGGTATTATATATATCCTCATCCTTATCATTATATTCTGTGATCGTAACTACATCAGCAGATTCCTTATCACATGGCATATTTGTTTTACCGTCATAAAAACGAGCAATGCTATATGTACCACCATGCGGAGTTTTATGTATTCGTCTTTCTTCAAACTTCCCAACTTCAATCATCTTTCAGCAGCTCCTTCAAAATACCATACCGATTAGGATAATATTTAGCAAACTCTTTATTACCATAAGTATAATATATCATTATACTTTCAGCAAAATCTTCTGCCGGTCCATTTCTAGCGTACTCAGTAACAGGCAATCCATGTATACTAGCATCTGCTTTAACAGCTTTTAACCATTTTTCTTTCAAAGAAATATTACCATAGAAAATATCTAATAGATGTCCACCTTCGTGCAGCAAAATTTCTCGAACTCTACTATCAGACAAAACCAATCCATTATTACGCCAAAAGGTAACAACATATTCTTCTGCCGTTGCATATGCTCGAGTAAAATCCGGATAAAGTTCAACCCATTTTTTATCTGCAGGACAATATACATCCAAAATTCTGACTTGTTTTATTCTTTCTTTTAAAATTTCGGGTAAACTTACAATATACGGTAATAACTTATCCTTAGTTAAATTTTGCAGATTTTTATCTAAATCCGTTGGCACGATAAATTTTATACCTGTATCAGCATCTAAATCAATTATAGATTTTCTTACTCGATCTATTTCAGGAACATCATCAAATTTATTAAAGAACCTAAATTCCTTAACTTCATAAGGACTTAATTCAAGACGTTTATTCGCTTTAACTTCTCCAATCGGTGTTACAACAGCAGCATTCCAATTATTTAAATCAATAATTGGAATGGCAATGCACCGACATCTATAATCCATTCCTGGATGTAGCTTTGGAGCCGGATAAATTTTTCTACCATTGATTTCTCCAACTTTACTATCATGCCAAAAAAAAAGATCCCCATTAAGTTCTGCATGAGATACACGTACACGTTCATCTTCTGAAGTGCGCCATTCATAACAATAAATCCCAGCTTCTTCTTGCCTTCTTTTTGTCGTAACAGCATTCAAATTTCCAATTTCGTTACGAGCAATGAACTTTGCACGATTATCCGTTATATTATAAAGATTTTTTACTTCTTTTTGTACATCCTTATACAAAGACCCTCGTTGAACAGCATTGCTGATTATAGTCGCTAATTTATCTGTATAAGTGCTGACAATACTGTTTACATGTTGAGATTGCTGAGAATACCATTCAGATGTTACAGATTCAAGAAATCCTGTATCATTTATAAATACATCTACCTGCAGGCAGTTTCTAAAACTGCGGCTTAAATTATCTTTCGCAGTATTATCTACACCTTTCATGACCCGTTTAATACCAGATATAACTTCGTCCTTTACGCCACTAACTTCAAGTTCTTCTAACACTTTGCCTGATATACGTTCACTATCAGTAGAATCATACCTTAATACATCTTTCAATGTTTCAATATTTTCTAAAGATAACTTATTCAACATTCTGACCATGGCTCTCAGCAAACGATAATATTCACGCTCTGAGCTTTCGGGATATAAAATTTTAACTGTCGGTTGCAGAAATCTAATTTGATTATTCTGTTTCATCATCATCATCACTCAAATTCAACAGACTACCCTTAATCGGCAAATCATATTTTTCTGCTAAATATGGCCGTACTTCGCTTGAATCGAGTAGCTGAGCTTCCATCAAAGAATTAATCGTATCTATTTCAGCTTTTACGCACTCGGCATTTAATTTATTTGTTTCTGCGATCTCTTTTTCAGTTGGTATCCATAGTGGATTAAATTTAATAGTCCAGTTTTCAAGTTCCCTTCCACCAGTTGGTCCGTCCTTACACAGTTGAACTGTTTTTATTAACTTTTCCAGTTGAGGTTTTAACTGGCGCCTTTGAACTTTACCAACGACATCATTGTAGTAATTTTCTAAATCTCCACGGCCTGTACTATTTAACCCAGCTGGCGCACGTCCAAACAACACTGTAAAAGGAATACCTGTCATTGCACAAATATACTGTCCAAAGTTGTCCAAGACATCTGGAATTCCTGACATCGGTACATTAAAAACCTGATATTCATCATCCGTAGATAAAGCAATAGTATTTAAAATATTACGTGCCATATCAATTAAATCCAAACGCCGCTGCACCTCTTCTTCACCATGCGGAGTAGCTAATTTAGATCCTAATTCGTTTAGTTTTGTAAGAGATGTGCTCATGCGTTCGAGTGCATGTAATGCTGTCGCCTGAGCTGTATCACATCTATATATTCCTTTTATAAGACCTTCAAGACAACTCATACCGCAACCATTACGACTAATCCGCAAATTTTTCGGCAACAAGTCACCATCAAATATTAACAATCGACTGTGATGGATATAAAGAGGTCTACCACTCAATGGCGGCGTTATCTGATACCATTCTGGTTTGCCAAACTGCTTATCAGTTGGATCATCATTAATCAAATACCCACTAAAATCCTCAATAATGCTTTGCGCATCATATACTTCCATTGATTTTATTGATCTAAGACGAGCCCAATTTACTGGTTCCTCTTCAGTCCCGCCGTCATCCATAATCATAAAAATACAACTACGGCCAAAGTGACGAGCCCATGTTAAAGCTTCTGCCAAAATAGATTCAGCAAGCCTTTCATCAAGATATTGAATGATAAGGTTATCTTTGTCTCCCTCAATTTTATAACCATTTTTCAAGGCAGCTTCTGCTGGCAAACTCGATATTCTCTGAGCCAACCTGTTTGACCAAATACCTTCTAAAAATTGGTAGGTTAAAGGTTCTTCCAAAAAGAAACTATTATCTCTAGTATATTGCCGCGCACCTCGGCTAATAAAAGTATTAAAAAATCCATCTGTTCTATCAACAGACTTCTTTTTACTATTGTTTTTGACCATTAGCTTGTTAAACCTCCCCACGGACTAATGCTCTGCAATTTATTAAAAGCATCGCTAGATGCATCAACCATGTCATCATGTGCGGACTCCGGAAACGCTTCCAGTTCCGAAAAATACATTTCGTTCCAGTCAGCTGCAAGAACCAATACGTTACCAGCCTGCCATTGAGCTGAAAATGGCTCTGAACGTGTAATCTTATTGCCGCTTGGCCGAACAGTATCAACAGCAAATCCTGTAAAATGCTTAATATAACTTTCGGCTTGTTCTTTGCCAGCTTGCCCTGGATCTTGTGGCACCGTAATATATACAAAACCTAATTTGGCACGGTCAATAACCCCTGTATTCCTTGTTATATTGCGTACTCCGGCAGCTGCTAACTGAACACGTTTTACATCGGCCACAATATAAAGCCCATTATCTGTTTTACCCATTAATACCCCCGCCGTTGCATCAGGATCAGGATTAATTGGTGACGGAATCGTAGCAGCTAAATCCCATGATCGCACCCAAGCAATGACATTGCTCGGTATAGCATCAACAATCTGAACAGAAGAACGTTTGAAATACAGGCCAGCCGCCGGCCGTATCTTCCAATTTCCATGCTCCAGCCTTTCGCGCTCTACGGCTCCAAGAGCTCTAAGATTACCCAAATAGCCTGGATCTTTTTCCATCAAAATTTTATTGTCTGTCAGTTTACTTGCAATAAAAGTGAAACTCTTGACCTGTTCTCTGATAATCTCAGGGGAATGAGCCATAACAGCCTCCGGTGTATCCCCCCAAATGATTTCATCGCCCAACCTAGTAAAATAGCGAATCACTCCGCTTCTCTCTGGGATTGGATAACCAGTATCGGCATCCCAATACCATTGAATAAACGGAGCTACCCAACTATCAGCATCAGGATTGGTCGTTCCACGGATGTATGGTTTCACTCCACATGTAGAACGATTCCGTGATAACATGTACCAAAATTGGCCTGATGTAAAATGTGTAATTTCATCAAACCCAATCAAAGGAATCTGAGCACCTTGATATGCAAATTTATCCCGTTCAAGTTGCAAGTGAGCGAAAGATATTTTTGATCCAGATTTAAATCTAAATCTAGGTTGTGGATTTTCTACAGGTATGCCGCCAATCGGAACATATAACCCTTTTGCTGTATCCCATAAACCGCCTTCATTTTTTATCTGATTGCTATTTCTACGAAATATAGTTGCACCAAATCCACCTTTATTTGTATGTCTAAGTGATTCTAACAACAAAGCATATGTTTTCCCTCCACCGGCAGCACCTCCATAGAAAGCAATATCAGCTGGGGTTGATAAAAACAGTTCTTGTGGCCCTACTTGTGGTCTAATAATTTTAGGTGCTTCATTAATCATTTTTCACACCACCATTATTATCGCCTCTACCATTATCCGGTAAATAAAAAACAACCGAAGGACCTTCACTTCCATTCGATTGCTGTCCATTTGAATCATCACGTTTTACACGCTCTAACTCTAAACGCTTATTATCATATTCCTTACGATGTTTATCCATAGGATTCATTTCAAAATACTTGGCCAAAAAAGCAAGTGCCTTATTCCGGTTTGAAAGTTTAAGTGAAATCCCAAATTTATCATTCTTTATACTTTCAATAACTCCACCATCCAATTTATCAAGGCTTTTTATATTAACGCATTCACCAGAGCCAGATAATTCGATAAAATCAGTAATATCAGCAAATGCAATTTGCATATACTTTTCAAGCACATCTTCTGACGATAAAAACATCGCTTCATTACGAATTTTCTTTAATCTTTCAATTTCTAGTTTCACTCTATGTCTGTTTAATATCTTATATCCAAGTTGACGTGCATAACGTTCTTGGACGTCATAGCCAGCTCGTAAACATGATATTTTAGCATTATGCGTTTCCAAATATGCCAAAATAAAAAGTCGTTCTCTATCATTCAGTTCTTCGTTATTTTCAACATCTTCAATGATTTTTTTAGCGACATTTTTTCTCTTCGGAGTACTCCGAATATTCGATTGGAGTACTCCATTAATTTTTTTATCCCAACTATCTTTGCATTTCCACCCAGAAACACTCTTTTCAGGTACGCCCAGCCGTGATGCGATTTCCCTCAATGTAATAAGGCCATTACTCTCTTTATATATTTCATATGCCCGATCACGTTCAGGACTTCTCGCTTTAGGCATCAACCGCCACCTTCCTTTTTCTATATGTATAACAAAAGCACTCATTTTACTATGAGTGCTTTTGTATTAATCTTAAATTTTATTCCTCTATAGGCCCTAACTTCCCATAAAGTCGTTGATACTCTCGAGCAGCCTCCAAACTTGGAGGTATATGACGTTTACGTTTCTTTATTTTCGGCGGTCTTCCATCCTTTGAAGCAATTATTTCTGTTTCTTCTACTTCATAACCAGTAGCACGCCGCCACAAAGCCCTCCGTAAAGCATCATTTTTGCAAACATTCGTTTCTTTTTCCATTGTTTTCTCACCCCAGTTAGATTATAATTATTAGTTGAGATAGCAGCTGCGAAACTGTGGCCACAGACTTAGTGCTATCTCCCTACGCTGGGAGAGGTTTTCCAGCCTAAGAGTCAGGCGCTCCAACGCCTGGCTCTTTTTTTCATTGGCTGACTTACCCCCCCAATTAGCAAATGTGCTTATTGAGAGGATAAGTGAAAATCACTTATTTACTTTTACTGCTTTGTTCCCGGTCATTTCTTCGTAACGCCTAATAATCACGTCACAGTATCTTGGATCAAGCTCCATCGTATAGCATTTTCTGCCGATCTGCTCAGCAGCCATCATCGTGCTTCCGCTGCCGCCGAACAAATCTATTACCGACTGTCCTTCAAGGCTAGAATTGGCGATAAATTTAGCGCACAAGGCTAACGGCTTCATTGTTGGATGTTCTCCGTTCCGGGCCGGTTTCTCGACATGGACTACGGTAGCAGCATCCTCAGTATCGACAACAATATATTCCGGTACCTTTAATACTACCTGACCGATACCAAAGTTAAATGTTACCAGCTTCTTGCCATCGGCATCTTCAGTAACTGTCACCGGAAACAGCGAAGGGATAACGGTGCTCTGTCTCCGTCCGCCGTAAAAATTGTGGCCAGCATCAGGCTTCCATCCGTATAAAATAGGTTCATGCTGCCATTGATAGTCTTGGCGCCCCAGTGTGAACTGATTTTTTGCCCAAATAAGGCATTGCCTTAACGACCAACCAGCCTTTGTCATTGCGCCTCGGAAATCACTCCCGGCGCTATCGGCATGACAAACATAAATCGCACCGCCAGGCGCTGTAACTTTCAATAAGTTCTTCATGACTGCCAGCAAGAACTCGTTGAATTCTTCTGTCGGCATATTATCGTTTTGGATTTTTAGTTTTTCATCGGTCCCGCCTTGGTAATCTACATTATACGGCGGGTCTGTAAATACCATGTCAGCAAGTCCGCCGTCCATAAGCTTCAGCACGTCAACTTCGCTTGTACTGTCCCCGCACATTAATCGGTGCTGACCAAGCTGGTAAATGTCGCCAAGCTTACTCTGCGGAGCAACAATTTCATCTAAAGCAGAATCGACATCAAAATCATCTTCCTTGATGTCCTGTTTAGCATATTCAGCCAACATCTCCGCAACTGATTTATCAGAATAACCTAACAGCCCTGTGTCATAATCCATACTGTCCAGGTCAACAACCAATTGCATTAGCTCATCCTGATCAATCTCCGAAAGCTCTGCAATGCGGTTATCAGCAATCATGTCCGCCCATTCCTCGGCATCATTTTTATAATCCTGCAGATCCACCGGCACATTTTCGCAACCAAGTAATTGAGCTGCAGCTAATCTGCCATGACCACGAATCACAAAACCACTTCGTTTTGAAACAGTAATTGGTGCCCGCCATCCATGAGCTTCTATTATCTTTGCTAAAAGCTTCAATTGCTTTTCCGGATGCGTATTCGGATTTCTGGGATTGGCTACAACTTCAGCTATACTTTTAAGCTCGTCATAGGCACAATGTATTGCAATCTCTTTCATTTCTTATCTCCTAAAAAATCGACAATTATGACATATAAAAAGCCGGAACGGATTCACTCTTTTGTGGTCCGCCCGGCTTTTTTACTTTTTATAAAATTTTACACTATTATATTACCACGGTGTAAAAGATAAAAAGTCCGGGACTAATTGTGAAATTATTGTGAACTTACTTCTTTACTTCTCGTATTTAAAGTCAATCAATTTTATTGGGAGCTCCAATACTCCTTCATGGAATGCAACAGCTGCTGTATCAGCCAAAAATTTGTCTAATAGTTCAAAATAAGTTGTCCTTCCGATACCCAGCAGACCAGCAGTTACATCTGGCGACTCCCCTTTAAAATACCGCCGCATAACTATTTCCTGTGTCTTTTGATGCCGATCATCGTCATTTTGTTGGTAATGATATATTATTGTATCCATAACCTTCAACCAGCGTTCAGGATAATCTATGGTCACTATAAATCCATGTTCATTGGTTATCTCTACTTTCAAAACTTCTTCTGCATTTCTAATAGCAGCATTACCAGTAGGATCAGGCTGCGAGTAACCGATATTACCAGTATAAGAACCTCGGTCCAGCCGTTCTAGTTTTGTTCTCCACACAGCCTGTTCGATAGAATTTCTTTGCCTATATTTTTTATTTATTATATTCAGGGTCTTCCGGCTGATAATGCTCATATATATTTTCCCTCCGAAAACATGTATTGACCTTAGACATGTTCCCATCTCTACATCCCAAACTATCAATTTACTTAATTACTCTTCCATCCAAAATAACAGCCATAATTTCAAATGATTCTTTTGTCTTAGAATTAATCATAGTTTCAACTTTATTCATAGCGTCAATAGGATCAACAGCATAAACAGTTTCAGAGTGTTGCCGTAACTCTGGATCATTAGAATATTGATAAACAACTTTATACTCTAAAGTCACATCTTCACGCTCCTTTCTTTTAATTAATCATCGATGTTTTATTGTGCGCCCAATAGCTCTACTAATATCTATAGCAAGGTCCCTTTCTTTTTGTTCGTACCTTCGCCTTTCAAATTTAATCTTTTCAGCAGCAGCCTTATAAGATTTATATTTATCACATTTATCCCAACAAGCAGCACGACGTTCATTACAATTTTTACAAGGTCCATCTATTTTAGCCATGCTACACCTCCATTATTTATTACTTAAATCATATATGACTCCTAAATATGCATCGCCTGTCATATCAATCAAGAATTCATACCCATACACCCTATAAATTTTACATATATCGTTTGTTACTCTTTCCATAGAATATTTTGTTTCTAAGCTTAGCTCATCAGCCTTTTCATATATGGATTCCGCTATTGCTGGAGAACAATCAAGACAGTTTCCAATACGACAAATAATTTCAACGTCCTTAGTTCTGTAATCATTACATTCGTCAAAATTAACCCACTGCCGGTGATTACCGCCATTGACTGGCTCATTTTTTTCGTGCCGGTCGCAGTTAGTGTTAGTACAGTATTTCTCTATAAATTTGTTACTTCGTATGCAGTAGGCTTTGTTATTCATTATTTGTCACCTTTTAAAAATACCCAGCCAGTAACACCCAAAAACAATAAAATTGTCAGTACCAATCCAAAATAAAGCGGTGCTAAAACAATCCACCAAGACCACGTTATAACACCAAGCAACTTTAATACTATGAATATTAATCCTAAAACAGACAAAAACGACATAATGAAATTTCTCCTTTCACTACCTCCGACCAAATTGCGAAATAAATTAATAGTGCTAAATTCTCTCCTACTTCAATCATTCTTTGTATGCTCCTCCATCTTTTCGATTTCTTTTATCCACTGCGGAAGAATCTCTCCCCT
>ERZ772854.1072-NODE-1072-length-28611-cov-16.199153_pt1 | contig 28611 bp, 30 predicted proteins | sample MGYA00580844_ERZ772854 | MGnify/ENA primary metagenome ERZ772854 (study PRJEB29015, sample SAMEA2737727) | human gut metagenome | biome: human gut; feature: human-associated habitat; material: faeces | place: China | collected 2012 ...
ACTTAGCCATCTTGGGGTTCCAGCGGCGGGTCTGGTGACCGAAGTGCACACCTGCCTCGAGAAGCTGCTTCATAGAAACGACTGCCATAATAAAATACCTCCAGATATTGTTTTGCCTCCGCACACCGTGATCTGCACAGTACATCGGGTACCGGCGGACTGCCCTCAACCCAAAAGGGCACAAAAGGGCATAGTGATGCGTGTGTAATGCTTTGTTATAATAGCACAAAAAGAATGCGGTTGCAAGTGGTTTTCTCTGTTTTGTATAAAGAAATGCTTACTTTTTCTCTTATTTGCCCGTATTCATCCCGCTCAAACCTGCAACACCCATACGGTTGAGGGCGTATCCCTTGCCGAACATCAGGTCGTATTGCAGCATCCAGTGCTCGTTTGTCCAGCGCTGCTGGAACTCCGTGGGCTGCTGGGTGGTGGTGCCATCCAGATTCATGGTGGTGCCGCGGGTGCAGCTGCGGCTGGCAACCCGCAGCTGCCGGTTGAGGTACTGGAAGTACAGCGGCTGCTCCAGCCCGAACAGCTCCATCATCACCGGGGAGATATCGTAAGCGGCAATGGTGCCAAAGTCCACCTGCTGCTGGCTGTAATTCGACCACATCAGCAGCGTGGTCTGGTGCAGACGGGGGTCGGTGCTGGAGCCGCTTGCGTAGCCGGTGGTGGTGTAGACATCGTAGTTGGAATCAATGGGGTTATAGTGGTCGCCCCAGAATACCAGAATGACCGGCTCGTCTACCTGAGAGAAGTACGCCGTCAGCTTGCCCAGCATGGCGTCTGCATCCCGGATGCCGGTAGCAAAATCTTCCAGCGCGCCCACGGTGCTGCTCTTGAGCCCCACCGGATGGGACACGACGTGCACCCGCTCGTCGTCCGGGTAGTTATCCCTATTATAATTGGTATGGTTCTGCATGGTGACTGCGTGCAGGAAGATGGGCTTATCAGAGGAAGTGCTCATCTTCTCGTACTGCTGAATGATCTGGTCGGCCATGGAGTCATCGGTCACAAGGCCGCTGGTCCAGTAGTGCTTGCGCACCTTGGTCACGCCGTGCATATCCTCCAGACTGATAAAATCGCTGAAGCCGAGGTTGGGGTAGGCCTTATCGCGGCTCCAGTATTTTGCCCAGAAGCAGTGCACCGCAGCGGTCTGGTAGCCCTTGAGTTTAAGGTAATTGGGCAGGGCGAACATGGGCTTTGTGACGTGCTGCTGGTAGGGTTTGCTGCCGCTGGGCAGGAAGGACACGGAGTAGCCGGTCAGAGCTTCAAACTCCACATCACAGGTGCCGCCGCCAAAGCTGGGGCTGTATGCCCTGCCGTAAGCGCTGGTCTGCTGCAGAGCGTGAAGGTTCTGTGATACATCGGTATCAAAGGTGATGCCGTACTGCTCCAGCTCCGAAACATCCCAGTAGGACTCGTCCATCACATAAATAATGGTAGGCTGCTTTGCCTGCTCCTCCTTGGGGGTGGTGGCGGCATAGCTGCCTGCATACATGGGGCCGGTGGAGAATTTCTCGCTCTCAGCTACGTTATCCAGAATATCGTCCACTGCCTGCTCCGAGTAGCCCTCGGGCTTGGCGATCTCCAAATTGGTGAGGTTGGTCATAAAACCGGTAAGTACACCGTAGTAACGGTAGTAGCGGTCCTGCATCCACGCATCCGGCGTGATGCCCAAAACCTGCGTGACTGCAGGCTGTAAATAAACGCCGAAGATCAGCAGACACAGCGCCGCTGCCGAGGCACCGGTGCCCGCAAGCCTTGGCAGCCAGCGCTGGCGCAGCCGCCCGCGGTAAACAAAGAAGCTTGCCACCGTAAGCGCCAGCACCAGCACAATAGAGACAACCATACTTGTCTGCAGCTTGAGCCCGGCAGCCGAGGCTACACCGGCGGCTTCGGACACCTGCATCAGGTCCCACGGCAGAAAGGGCTCACCCCGCAGCTGCATGGTATAGAAGTTTACTGCGCAGGGCGCACAGCCCAAAACGGCCATGCCCAGCGTAGCAAGCGGCGGGATGCGCAGCACCCAGTCCAGCAGCTCCCACACCAGAAACAGCAGCAGCCATGCCAGCAGATACGCCCCGAGATGGGGGAAAATAAAGCTGATAAAGGTATCAGCGGTCAGTGACCCGCGCGCGATCCACTCACCCAGCAGCAGCACAATAAAGGAAGCTGCCGCCGGGAAGAGCATCCGCAGGGTCAACAGCGGTTTGGATGTTTTCATAGTCGATATCCCTTTCCACGTCCCGAACCCTATTTCCAAAGTGGCTTTGCTATTTGCACAAGCCTTTCGTGCCTATTATAGTCATTTCGCCGAAAATGTCCATTCATGATTTTACAAAAATTACAGTTTTATTTTTCAAAATATTCCCCTATTTTTCACAGACCAAGCTTTGCCCGCAGCTGCTGCCAGAAGCCGTGAGGTGCTGCCGGTGCTTTTGGCACAGCAGTATGCACCAGAATTGCGTCTGTGCCGATGGTCTCGATCTCCTGCCACGGGATGGTCAGGCTCTCGTCCCGGCCCAGCAGACCAAAAAGCCGCGGTCTGCCCAGCAAAATCAAGCTTTGCAGCTGCGCCGTTGCGGGGTCAAGCTCCAAATCGTCCGCACGGCCAAGGCACACCCCCTGCTCCAGCTGAACGACCTCCTTCTCACAAAGTTCTCGGATCGTCACGGCGCTCTCCCCTTTCTGTCACAGCATACGCCGGGGCGGCATTTTCTATGCCAAAGGGGTGGAAAGCACCCGCCCGGTTGTGGTATACTATGGAAAATATCTGGAAAACATCCAATACAAGCGAGGCAGTATTTATGTATAAAAGCATTATTTTTGATATCGGCGGTGTACTGGTGGATTTTGACCCCAAGGCCTACTTGGTAGACCGGCTGTGCAACGCCGAAATGGAGGAAAAGGTCTACGATTTGACCTTTGGCAGCGAGGAGTGGCAGTTGCTGGACGCAGGCAAGCTTTCCCGCTATGACGGCAACCAGCGGATGCTGGAGCACGCCCGTGCCGAGGGCTGCGCCTTTGAGGTGCAGGGCGTTCTGGACGACTGGATGCACATTCTACGCCCGCGTCTGCGGATGCTGGAGCTGGTGCGGCGGCTGAAGAACCACGGCTATTGCGTGTATTACCTGAGCAACATCCCGCAGGATGTGCTGGAGCTGCTGACCGAGCGCGGCGTACTGGCTCAGTTTGATGGCGGCGTAGCCTCCTGCGAGGTACAGGTGAATAAGCCTGACCCGCAGATCTACAAGGCTCTGTTGAAAAAGTATCAGCTGAAGGCCAGCGAATGCATATTTATCGACGACAGACTGGAAAACGTGCAGGCCGCCTTTGCGCTGGGCTTTGCCGGCATCCAGATGAAGGACAGCGTTGGTACGCTGATCCGCAGCCTTGCCACCTGTAACGTGGCGCTGCGCTGAATGTTCATATAACAAACAGCAGCCCCTGCCGGAAAGGTTTCTCCGGCAGGGGCTGCTGTGCGTTGGTGGGGAACTTACTTTTCCTCGTAGCTCTGGCAGTAGTGCGGGGTCTCCACCTGCTGGGTGGTGCAGCTGCACTGCTCCGTCACCTTGATCTGCGGCAGATCACATTTGCAGCCGTCCACGTTGTGGCAGCATGCGCAGACATCACAGGTCACGCCGATGTTTTCCATGTTTATCACCTCTTTGTCCATAGGTTGCCCTATGGAGCAAGAGTTTATACATGGGTTTTACCAAACAGCCAGATCTGCGCCCAGCTTACGGCAGGCAGCCTGCACGTCATCATCGGGGGTTTCGTTGCAGATGAGGCCTTCCTCGCTGAACAGCTGTGCGCCGTCGTCCTGTGCGCGCTGCGCCCAATCGCGCATCCACTGACCGTCACCCCAGCCGTAGGAGCCGAACAGTGCGATCTTTTTGCCGTTCAGAGAGCCTTCCAGCGCAGCAAACATAGGCTCGAACTCGCTCTCCTCCAGCTGCTCTGCACCCATAGCCGGGCAGCCAAAGGCCACAACGTCAAACTCTGCCAACTTTGCGGGGGTCATCTCGGTGCAGGGCACGATGGTGCCGTTGGCACCTGCACCCTCGGCGATGCAGTTTGCCATGGTCTCGGTGTTGCCGGTTGCGCTCCAGAATACGATTGCTACTTTGCTCATAAAACTCTACCTCTTTCTCTGCGTAGTTAGTTTTGGATAACTTCATGTTCTGTGAAAATGCGTCCATATTTCATGACGCATTTTTGTAGTTAGTGTTTTCTAACCGTCAACAGGATACCACAGCCCTGCCCTGCTTGTCAAGACGTTCGCGCAATGTTTGCACGGTGCAACAATGCCGCCTTGCTCAAAAGTGCATGAAGCATGTGTTTCAGCCGCCTAATACGCGGAAAACCACCAACAGCACTCCGTAGATGACCGGCTGATGCAGTAGATACAACAGCAGCGAGTGCCGCCCAAGCCAGCCCAGCGGCGGGCAGACCGAGCGACGCAAGGGCCCCATGCGCTGCCGCCCTACAATGCCGTAGAGAAAGTACCCTGCCCAGAACAGAAACAACCACGGCAGAAGGGCAAAATAATCCGTAGAATAGAACCACCACGGATAAAAGCCAAAGTACGCTGTAACGTAGTTTGCATAGAGTGTCTGCGGCAGCCAGAGGCGCAGACTGCCAAAACCCAGATAGCCTGCCGAAACATTGCGGGTAAGGGCGAACAGCACTGCGGAGATAGCAAACCCTGCTGCGGGTGGAACGCGCCGCAGCTGCTTTTCCAGCAAGCCGGTCAGCAGCATGGCACTGCCCAGCAGGGTCAGTACACCAAAAACGACCCTGTCCTCCGGCATAAAAAGCAGCGTGACTGCCGTGACAAGCGCCCCTGCCCCAAACACCTGTACGCCCCGGCGCAGGGTATGGTGCCCCAGCTGCACGCAAAAGCCGGACAACAGAATAAACACCCAACAGATGCTCTGCTGCCACAGATGCCCGGGCAGACCATAATACCAGTCGGCCTGAATGCCGAAGAGATTGACCAGATCCCAGCAGCCGTGATAGAGCATCATACTGAGCAGATCCAGCCCGCGCAGTTCGTCCAGAAGGGCGTAGCGGCCAGAAGTATTACTATACTTCACGGCGGTTTCCTTCCTTTTTGTCACGCTGTTACACCGTTTTCCGGCGCAGCAGGCTCATGGGCGGCAGCTCCGGGGTGGGCATGGTGTATTTTTCCATGGCGTGAGGGGTGCTTTCCACCCGCTCCCCTGCTTCGTTCTCGATCCATTCCGGGGTAAGCGGGATGCTGCGTCCGTCCGGGCACAGCGCCTCCAGCGTATCCCCAAGGCTCCATTTGCCGCGCTGCTGGCAGTGGGCGATGCCGTTTTCCCAGCTGTCCACCGTGCCCACGAACTCCCACTCGCGGATGTAAGTGGCGCTGTCAGTGGCCTGCTTGGCCTGCTCGCGGCCAAAATAGAAACCGGGAGAGTAGTGCCGGTGGCTGGTGCGGGTAAGCTCTGCGTACACCTCCGGCGGCAGTTCAAAGTTATCGTTTGCCGGGTCGGCCAGATAGGCGTCCAGTGCCTTGCGGTAGGCGGCGGTGACGCTGGCCACATAGTAGAAGGTCTTGGCGCGGCCTTCGATCTTCAGGCTGTCCACGCCCGCCTTGCAGATCAGGTCAATAAAGGGCGCAGTACACATATCGTTGGCGTTAAGGATGTAGCTGCCGTTCTCGTTTTCGCCGATCTCGTACAACTGACCGGGGCGTGTCTCCTCGCTCAGGTAGTACTTCCAGCGGCAGGGCTGGGCGCACTGGCCGCGGTTGGCGTCGCGCCCGGCCATATAGTTAGACAGAAGACACCGGCCGGACACGCTCATGCACATCGCACCGTGCACAAAGGCCTCGATCTCCAATTCCGGTGGAGTCTTATCGCGCAGGATGGCAATATCCTGCAAAGTCATCTCCCGTGCCAGCACCACCCGCTTTGCGCCCATCTTGTAGGCGGCGCGGGCGGCTGCCCAGTTGGTGATGCCGGTCTGAGTAGAAAGATGCACGTCAATATCCGGGGCAAAGGTCTTGCAGGCATCCAGCACACCAAGGTCTGCCACAATAAAGGCATCCACACCGGCCTTGGCAGCCTCCTTGATGGCCTCCGGCAGACGGTCGGCCTCCTCGTTGGTGGGCAAGGTGTTCATGGTCAGGTAGACCTTGCGACCACGGGCGTGGGCGTAGATGACGCTTTCCGTCAGCTGCTCCGGGGTGAAATTAGCCGGGGCAGAGCGCATACCAAACTCCGGCAGGCCGCAGTAAACGGCATCGGCACCGTAGTTGATGGCATAACGCAGACGTTCCGCATCGCCCGCCGGGGCAAGCAGTTCCGGGATCTGTAACATTGTAGGTTCCTCTCTTATGTATCACAGTTTTCTGACCGGAAAGGGGCCGCCGCACCATGTTTTTGTGCAGCGGCCTTTCCTCAGTTTTTCAGGTTTTTGTTCACAGCTGCGGCAGTTTTGCAGTTGGCATTGTGCTCTGCCAGCGTGTGGGCATAGTAGTAATTGCCCTTGAGGTCGGTCACAAAGAAGTAAGCGTTCTTGGCTTCCTCATCGGGCTGCGGCTCCAGCGCTGCCTTGATGGCGGCAAGGCCGGGGTTCGAGATAGGGCCTGCGGGCAAACCGGTGCAGCTGTAAGTGTCGTATGCTGCAAGGATATTTTCCGGGATATCATCCCAGCCGCCGTAGTAGGGCGCGACCCAGTTCCAGAGATAATTATTGTCGGCATCGCTCTGGACATAGCTGGAGGTGTTGCTTTGCAGCCGGGGGTAGGGCGAGCCCTCCGCCAGACGGTTGCGGAACACCTGCGCCACATTGGAGTCCTGACTGTTGCCCGCTTCCTCCTGTACAAAGGAGGCAAGGGTGACCAGCTCCGGCAGGGTCATGTCCTGCTTTTTAAGCGCTGCGTACATTTCCTTGGTAAATTGTGCATCGAACTGGGCATAGAAGGTAGCCACATAGTTATGCACCGTATCACCCTTCAAAAACTCGTAGGTCTCCGGGAAAAGATAGCCCTCACACTTCATAAAGCGGTTCGGAGCATCTTTATCCTCCGGGACATACTGCCAGAAGGTATAAGCGCTGAAATCGCCCTCGTTGGCTTCCTTCAAAAACTCTTCAGCGGTGCACAGACCGGCGGATTCCATCTTCTGGGCAATGGCAATGGCCGTGGTGCCCTCCGGGATGGTCACCCGCACCGTTTCTGCCTTGGCGTACTGGGAAAGGGTGGCGATGATCGCGTCGTAGGAAATCGCACTGGTCTGCAAGACAAAATCACCGTACTGTAGTTTCCCGGCTGCGCCTTTTTCCCCAACATACCAGCGGAACAGATAGGCAGAGCGGATGACGCCCGCTTCCTTCAGCTTGTTGGCAATCGTAGCTACGCCGCTGCCCTGCGGGATGCTTACAGTCACCTCTGTGCTGCCGGGTGCACCATTGCCGTGAATCTCATTGTAGGCAAACAGCACTGCTGCGCCCGCTGCCAGAAGAAGCAGCAGAAGCACTACCAGCAGAATTCTGCCTGCACCGCCCTTTTTGCGGGCTGCGTGTGTATCGTTGTGTGCCATACGCACCTTCCTTTTTTCAGTTTTCCAGCATCAGACGCAGATAGCTTTCGCTTACGTCAAAAGGCTCTGCGTCAAAGCGGATCATGCCGTATTCCTGCCGGGTGCCCTCGCCCAGAAACAGCGGCTGGGCAGCACCTACCGTGATGACTGCCTTTTCCACGATGACTTCCTTCTCGCGGGCGGCTTCCATCAGGATCTCGGCGGCACGGTCGCTGTCGGCCATCATCTCCACAAAATACAGGGTATCCTCCTTGCGGAAGTAGATGCCGTAGCCATGTTCGTTGGACACGATGGTAGCGCCCCGGGCGTACAGCTCCTGCAACACCACCGCCATGCGTTCCGGGCTCAGCTGCACGGTATCCTTCCAGAACTGTTCCCGCAGCTCGCACAGCTTTTTGGCTGTCACCGTGTCAAATTCAGCCTGACTCCACAGGTTGCGGCTCACCTCACGGGGCAGGCAGCGCAGGGCAAAAGCCTTTGCAAAGCCCTTATCCTGCAGCAAAGCGGCCTGTGCCGCGTCTGCCGGGACTGTCACGGTGAAGCCTGCGCCCCGCAGCTTTTGGTGGGCGCACAGGGTATCCAGCAGACCCGCCAGCAGCAGACTGCCCTCGCCGCACAGGCACAGGTAATTGCCCGTGCGCCCCTGCAGGGTGACCGGCACAGCCAGCGCAGCCGCCACGATGGCGTCGTTTTCATCAGCCACATAAATGTTCTGCATACCGGCAAAGCGTTCCAGTACCATTTTTGCAAAATCTTCGGTATCATGATGCTGGCTCTGCCACAAAGCCAGCACTGCCGCCTCATCGGACGGCTGCATCAGACGATACATCGTTCAGGATGCCCCCTCTTATCATATTTTATCGTTCAGCCCAGTGTTTTCCGAGCAAGCTGCTGTACCTCTTGCTGGATATCTTCAATGCTGCGCATGGCGTCCCCGCTGGTGCAGTGCACGGTATCCCAGCCAAGATGCCGGGCGCAGAACTCGGCAGCAGCGCGGCTGCGCGCCAGATAAGCCGTATCCTTTTCGTGCACGTCCTTTTTGCTCTCGTCGCCGTGGTAGCGCTGGGTCATCAGCCGCTGGCTGACCGCCGGGTCTACCTGCAAATAGATGACCCTGTCCGGTGCGGGCAGTCCCAGCAGACGGAACTCGTAATCAAACAGCCAGTGCAGATATTCCTCCCACTGCTCCTGCGGAAGCTTCGAGCACTGGTGCACCGCGTTGGAGGTGGTATACCGATCAGCGATGATCACACCGCCCTGCTCATAAAAGCTGCCCCAGCTGGTTTTATAGCTGGCATAGCGGTCCACCGCGTAAAAGCTGGAAGCCGCATAGGCGTTTACATCGTCCGGGTGCTGGCCGAACTGCCCGGCCAGATACATTTTGACCAGTGCGCTAGAATCACTGGCATAGTCCGGGAAGGTGATCTTTTGTACCGGCACACCCTGCGCGGCGAGATGCTCTGCCAGCAGCTTTGCCTGTGTGGCCTTGCCGCTTCCGTCCAGCCCTTCCAGCACAATCAGTTTGCCCTTGCTCATACGGCGGCACCTTCTTTAATGGCGGCATATTTTGCGCGCACCTCGGCAGTCTTGCCGCAGCACATCTTGCCCTCCGGGCAGGGGCCGCACAGGCAGGCGGGGCCGGCCTTGGCAAAGATATGGGGTGCCACCGGGTACACCAGCGTGAACATCTTTTCAGCCAGTTCCCGGATCTCCCACTGGGCGCGGTTGCAGCAGCGCAGCTGGAAGAAGTTCATCAGGCTGCGGGCATTCATGGTGACCACCATTTTGGTCTCGCAGGCGTTGGGCAACACAAAGCGGGCGTCCTCGTTGGCCTGTTTAGAAGCCTTGGCGCGTGCCTGCTTTTCCGGCATTCCCTCGGCCATCAGGCGGGCGGTGTGCCCCTCCTCCAGCTTGTGGGCAAGGTCGAGATAACGCTGGGCATCCTCCTCCATGCTGGCAAGAAAAGCCGCCTTTGCTTCCGGGATAGCTTCGATCTCCGGGGGCGTCACATAGCGGAAATCATCCAGACGCACATAGCGCTGGCTCTGCACGCTGAAGGACGCAATGCGGTGCCGGGTAATCTGGGCAAGCAGGGTGCGGCTGACCCCCTCGATGCCAAAGGTGAAGCTGGCGTGCTCGATGGGGCTGGCATGACCAAGGTCACTGAGCATGGTCAGGAATTTTGCAGTTTTTTCCTCGTCCAGCCCATCCAGAAGGTCGGTGATGTGGGCGTCGGAATAGCAGAGCTTTGCGGCAGCTGCCACCACCTTTTCCGGTTCCGGGGTATGGGCGATCAAACGAACAGTCATCATAGGTTCATTCTTCCTCCGTAATCTTGGTCAGGGGCGCAAAATTGGCCATCGTTTTCTTGATGCCCACTTTTTCAAAGTTGATCTCCACGATCTGATCCCCGGCAGCGGGCTTTACCTTCAGCACCGTGCCGCGGCCAAATACTTTGTGCTCCACGATGTCGCCCGGCTCATAGTGCTTTGAACCGGAAGCCGCCGGTTTCACGGCAGAATTTACCGTAAAGGCTGTTTGCTTTACAGTATTTTTTGTCGCATTTCCGCCGGAATATGCGGAGCCAAATCCGCTGCTTCTTGTGGTCGGCTGGGTGGAGCTGTTGCCATAGTGACTGCCAAAACCGGAGGAAGCAGGGTTTCTTCCTCCGTAAGAAGAGCCGAAACCACGGCTTTCGCCGGCGTTATATTCCCGGTTCAGGTAGCCGCTGCGGTTGCCCGAACTGTAACCCGAGCCATAACCGCCGCCGTAGCTGCTGCGGCTGTAACCGGAGGGGCCGGAGTAACCGGATGCTCCGCCGGGCACGGTATCACTGTACTCAGAGCCCCAGCCGCCCATGCGGGAACGCTGTTCCAGTACAGGGCTGCGGGTCTCCTCGATATACTCCGGTTCGATCTCCCGCAGAAAGCGGCTGGGCTCGTTGCGCTGGGTGCGGCCGTACAACATCCGGGTGACGCTGTTGGAGATGTACAGTTCCTTTTTGGCACGGGTGATGCCAACGTATGCAAGACGGCGTTCCTCTTCCAGATCTGCTTCGGAGTATTTGCTCATCTCGCTGGGGAAAACGCCCTCCTCCATGCCGATGAGGAACACATAGGGGAACTCCAAGCCCTTGGCAGAGTGGATGGTCATCAGCACCACCTGATCGCTGCTTTCGTTGTAGCTGTCGATATCGCTGATGAGGGCGATATCCTCCAGATAGCCCTCCAGCGTGGCTTCCTCGCCGTGCTGGTCACAGTAGTTTTTGACGTTGTTCACCAGCTGACCCAAGTTCTGCAGACGGTCGGCGGCATCCTCATGTCCCTTGGCGGCGTCTGCCTCCAGCATGGCCTTGTAGCCGGTCAGTTCAATGACATCCGAGGCAAACTCGTCCAGCGTGCGGGTGGCAAGAGAATCCTGCAGGCGCTGGTAGATCTGCCAAAACTTGAGAAGCGGCATGACCGCGCGGGAGAGCTTGGCGTACTGGTCGGCATGACTGATGACATCCAGCATACTGACCCCCTGCTGCCCGGCAAGGTCTGCAATGACATCCACGGTGGTAGCACCGATCTTGCGGGCAGGCTCGTTGATGATGCGGCGCAGCCGCACATCGTCCCGGGGGTTGGCCACGATAGACATATAGGAGTGAATGTCCTTGACCTCCTTGCGGTCGTTGAAGCGCTGCCCGCCCACGATCTTATGCGGGATGCCCGCGCGGGTGAAGTAGCTTTCGATGGGAGCCGACTGGGCGTTCATGCGGTAGAGGATGGCGTGGTCTGCCAGATGGCCGCCCGCCTTCAGGTGCTGGCCGATGATATCCGCGATATGGCTGGCTTCGTCCTGCTCATTCTCGGCGGTATACACCTGTACCTTATCGCCCTCGCCGTTGTCCGTCCACAGGGTCTTGCCCTTGCGCTCGGTGTTGTGCTGGATGACGCAGTTGGCTGCGTTGAGGATATTGGAGGTGGAGCGGTAGTTCTGCTCCAGTCGGATGGTCTTGGTGCCGGGATAGAGTTTTTCAAAGTTGAGAATGTTCTCAATGGTAGCGCCGCGGAAGCGGTAGATGCTCTGGTCGTCATCGCCCACCACGCAGATGTTGCGCTCCGGCCCGGTGAGCAGGCTGACCAGACGGAACTGCGCCACGCTGGTATCCTGATACTCGTCCACCAGCAGGTAGCGGTACTTGTTCTGGTAGAACTCCCGCACGTCCGGGTGTTCAGCCAGCAGCTGCACGGTCTGGTAGATCAAGTCGTCAAAATCGAACGCACCGGCCTCTTTCAGCTTTTTCTCGTAAGCTGCGTAGATGCGGGCGGTCTGGGTGCTCTTCACGTCTCTGGCGTGGTCTGCAAGTGCCTGCTCCGGGCTGACCAGCTGATCCTTCCAGCGGCTCATCTGGTTGATGGCGGCCTTGATGGGCAGGAATTTATCATCGATGCTCAGCTCTTTATATACGGTTTTCATTACACGCTGGGCATCGTCTGTATCATAGATGGTAAAGCTGCGGGGGTAGCCGATCTCTTCGGCCCAGCGGCGCAGAATGCGCACACAGGCCGAGTGGAAGGTGGAGGCGAACACTTCGTCCCCTTCCTCGCCGCCCAGCATCCGGCGCAGACGCTCTTTCAGCTCCCCTGCTGCCTTGTTGGTAAAGGTAATGGCCATCACGTTCCAGCTGCGCACCGCGTTGCGGCGCAGCATCCCGTCCAGCCAGCTGGGGGTGTCTGTACCGGTCATAATGGCGGTGCGCAGGGCCTTGACGTCCTCCTCGGTCACCGGGCGGGGCGTTTCCTTGGAGCCATGCGCCGAGCCGAACCGGATGAGGTTGGCGATGCGGTTGACCAGCACGGTGGTCTTGCCGCTGCCGGCACCGGCAAGGATGAGCAGCGGGCCGTCCGTGGTAAACACAGCCTGCCGCTGCATATCGTTCAGGCGGCCGAATTGCTTTTCAATGTAAGTATCACGCAGGGTGCAGAATTCCTGCCCGAGAGATGCTGCCATGGTTTCACCTGTTTCCTTCGCTGTTATTCATACCGTATAGTATAACACATTTCGAAATAGTTGTACACCAAAACTGCATAGAGTTACAGCTGCTTTTCCAGCAGATAGCGGTCGTAGCCGCCGTACATCTCCCGGCGGCAGCGGATGACAAAGCCGGAAGCCTGTGCGTTGTGCAGGCTGTAACTGTTGTCCGGGCTGACGGTAGCCCCCAGATGGGTGATCTGCGGCGGCAGCAGCGGCAGAGCCGCTTCCAGCATGGCGCGCTGCAAGCCGTTGCCCCGCCAGTCCGGGTGCACTACTGCGCTGTCTGCGTTGGCCCAGTGCTGCCACTGACTTTGCGGCACGCCCAGAAAGGTAGCGTAGTTTTCATCGCTCTGCCCGCACAGGCGCAGGATGAGGTAGGCCCCCAGCCGCCCCTGCTGCCACGCACCGATGCATATCCCGGTGCGCAGATAACCGGTAATGTTTTCCAGCGTATCCGGCACGAACTGCTCCGGGTGCGGCATGGAAGCACGCACTTCGTTTTGCAGCGCGAACACTGCCGGAGCTTCGACAGGGGTGCAGCGCCGCAGGGTGACAGCCTGCCGGGCGGACTTGCCGCCTACTTTTTGCAGAAAATAGTCCATCTGTACTATGCCCTCCAAAATAAAATCGTACTTTTCAGCAGATTCCAGTATAAATGACGCTTTTCTAAATGTCAAATTATGCTATAATAAGAGAGAAGGGGCTGTGGAGGAATCCTCCCGGCCCGTTCGTATGAAGTTCGGGGCGGCGCTGCCGCCCGGAAACGGAGGAACCATCCATGAAAGATCCCGCACTGGCATCGTCCAGCCGCTTGGGCGGCGCTGTGATCAGCGACCGCGTTGTTGCAAGCCTGCTGGAGGAGCTGACCAACGGGCGCTATGCCCAAGCCGACCGCCTGCCCGCCGAGGTAGACCTTGCCACCGAGTTGGGGGTAAGCCGCACCGTGATCCGTGACGCGCTGAGCGAGATGGAGCGCGCCGGTTATGTGGAACGGGTGCGCGGCATTGGCACGGTGGTGAACCGTGCTGTGCTGGGGCTGCGCAGCCGTTTGGACCAGAAGCTGGAGTACTACCCGCTGATCCGCAGCTTTGGCAGCTACCCCCATGCAGACGGCATTCAGGTGATGCTTCTTCGTGCAGGCGAGGAGATGGCCCACGCGCTGGCGCTGGAGGTCGGCGATGAGGTGATCTGCATCAAAAAGCGTATCCTTGCCGATACCACCCCGGTGATCTACTCCATCGACTACCTGCCCCGCAGCCTGTTCGGCAACCGGGACTACACCCGCATCGACCTGACCGGCGACATCTTTGAGATTTTGGAGCAGGAGTGCCACCAGCAGATCTCCTCCAACGTGGCGCACCTGAAGGCCAGCTGCGGCGACGAGGCCATCCGCGCAGCCATGCGTCTTGCCCCGGGCGAGGCCATGCTGCTGCTGGACGAAGTGTGTTTCAATCGTTTGTGCAGGCCGGTGATGCGCTCGCTGAGCTACTACACAAACTTTTTTGATTTTTCTATCTTACGCAAACTGCTTTAAACGGAGGTATACTGTCCATGCGTCATCTGATCGATCCTTTGGATCTCACCCAGCAGGAGATCACACAGCTGCTTGATCTTGCCGACCGTATCTGCGCCGACCCCGCCGCCTATCAGGAGGTTGCCAACCACAAAAAGCTGGCTACTTTGTTCTACGAGCCCTCCACCCGCACCCGCCTGTCCTTTGAGGCAGCCATGCTGAACCTGGGCGGCCATGTACTGGGCTTCCCCAGCGAGAACGTATCCAGCGCCACCAAGGGCGAGAGCGTGGCCGACACCATCCGGGTGGTTTCCTGCTATGCCGATATCGTTGCCATGCGCCACCCAAAAGAGGGTGCACCGCTGCGTGCCTCCCGCTACTCCCGCATTCCGGTGATCAACGCCGGTGACGGCGGCCATCAGCACCCTACCCAGACCCTGACCGACCTGATGACCATCCGCCGCCGCATGGGCAGGCTGGATAACCTGACCATTGGTCTGTGCGGCGATCTGAAGTTTGGCCGCACCGTCCACTCCCTGCTCAAGACCATGGCGCGCTGCAAGAATGTGCGCTTTGTGCTGATCAGCCCGGAGGAACTGCGGGTGCCGGATTATATCATCAACGACGTGCTGGAGGCCAACGGCATCCCCTACAAGGAGACCCGCAGTCTGGAGGAATCCATGCCGGAGCTGGATATCCTGTATATGACCCGCGTGCAGAAGGAGCGCTTCTTCAACGAGGAGGACTACATCCGCCTGAAGAACAGCTATGTGCTGACCCGCGAAAAGATGGCACAGGCCAAGCCCACCATGGCAGTGCTGCACCCCCTGCCCCGTGTGAACGAGATCGCGCTGGATGTGGACGACGACCCGCGCGCCGCTTATTTTGAACAGGTGCAGAACGGCGTTTACGTCCGCATGGCACTGATCATGACCCTGCTGGGGCTTGCAGACCCCAAGGCACCGAAGGAGGAGAACTGATATGTTGAATATTGACGAGATTCAGAACGGTATTGTCATCGACCACATCAAGGCAGGTACTGCCGTTGGTCTGATGGATCTGCTGGGCATTGCGGGCAACCGTACTGCCAGCGTGGCGCTGATCCAGAACGCCCGCAGCAAAAAGACGGCCAGCGGCCGTAAGGACATCATCAAGGTAGAGGGCGATGCCTCTTGGCTGAACCTGGATGTGCTGGCTTATCTGGACCCGAACATCAGCGTGACCATTATTGAAAACGGCAAGGCCGTCCGCAAGGAGCAGCCCAAGCCCCCCAAGCGTCTGGTGAACATTGTGCGGTGCAAGAATCCCCGCTGCATCTCCAGCATTGAAGAGGAGTGCGACCAGATCTTTGAGCTGAGCTCCAACGGCAAGTACCGCTGCATCTACTGCGAGCAGGAATTGCAGGTAAAACCGGAATAAGTTTTTGAATTTTGAATATCGAAACGCCCATGGGCGTTCCGATATTCCATTTTCACGATTTAAATATAAAAAGGACTGCTATACTGGGCAAAACCCATGTAGAGCAGTCCTTTTTTTGCACAAAAGAAAACTGACGGGACTCTTTGCAGCGCACGATACCCCGGCTTGCCTATGCCATTCCCGTACAGCAGGCAGCGCCGGAATTGCGACACATCGAGAAACTTTATCGACTGCAACCCCCAAAAGGCCCGCGGCAGAAAGCCCCGTCAGCAAGGTACTGTGCATTCCTGCACAATCCAAAAAAAGCAAAGGTAGGCAGCCTGCTTACACGCACCGCAGGCTGTTTTTCCATCCAGCAACAAAGCTTTTAAAAAGAAGGGTATTCCCCTCCCACCGCAACGTGACCATGTCCGCACGGAAGGCTTCCTTTACTGACCACAGTATAGCAGAGTTACGCTTCTGTTGCACAAAAATTGTCATATTCTGACGGTGCAGATGTCATGAATTGCCGGTGGGCACCGCACAGGTAAAGCGGAACCAATTGTCCCGGCAGCTCAGGGTATACTCCGCACCGTGGCGCAGCAGAACGTCCCGCACATTGGAAAGCCCCATGCCGTGGCCGGGCTCCTTGCGGGTGGTGCGGGGTAACTGCCCATCCGGCGGCAGCTCCACGTCCCGCTGCACCCGGTTGCGCACCGAGAGAAGATATTCCTCCTCCGTTTTGCGCACTCGCACGTAGACCTCCGGCGGGTACGCCTGCGCTGCGGCACAGATGGCGTTATCCAGCAGATTGGCCAGCACGGTGACCATATCCACTCCGCTTAAGGGAAAATCCCGCAGGTCGCAAAGATCAAAATACACGCTTACGCCCTGCCGGGTGGCCTCCTCGTACTTGCGAGTCAGGATGGAGTCCAACAGCGGGTTGTGGGTATCCATAATGGTAGTGCTGGCCGCCACAGCCTTATCCACACCGGCAATATAGTCCTGCGCACCGGCCACATCTCCCTGTGCCAGCAAGGCACGCAACGCACCGATATGGTTGGTGAATTCGTGGGTCAGGCGGCGCTGGGCAGTGTAGGAATCCAGCAGAGCCGAAGCCCGCTGCTGCTCCAGTTCGGCCTGAAAATGCAGGCTGCGACGCTGCATGACCTGATCATTGAACATTGCCACGATGCACAGATGCACCATGACAGCCACCGTAAGCCCCACTGTCATCCCCATTGTGGCCATGGTGGCCCTTTTGTTGTTATCTGTGAGCATGAGCAGGATGTTCAGCACCACGACCACGCCCGGAAAAAAGCTCATGGTCAGCGCCTGCAAAGGCTCCAGCGCATTGTATCTGCGCCACTTGCCCACAAAGAACGATACCCCGGTGCTGACTACCAGATTTGCGAATGACATTATGATCAGACAATCTGCGCGCTGGATGACCTGCTGTAGCTCACACTCCAGCATCCACGATATGACATACCGCACACTGTTTTCAACCAACAGGCACATGGTACCGTTGATCAGACAGGCGGTAAATTTCTGCCCCGGCGTGCCACCAAACAGCATAACTGTGATGAACAGAAAAAGAAGCGTGTAAACCACTGCCATCGGCGTAAAAAAGCCATGGTTGCGCATGACCGAGAGGGTCATCGTAAGCATGGTTATAACACCGGACCACACCAGAGGGTGCTTTACCCTGCCCTTGCCAAGGTAAGCATATTCAACCATGATAAAGCCGAGCCATTGGGTCAGGCAGACCCAGTGACCGTACATATACCAGCGCCAGAATTCTTCATTCATTGCCGAATTGCCCCTTCCATTCCAGCCATGCGCTGCGGATAGCCGGAAAATCCTGTCGGCTTGCGTTCAGTTCTACCCCGCTGCGCAGCTCCACCTTGTAGTTGCGGATGGAGCGCACATATTGCAGATTGACCACATCGCTGCGCCCCACCTGCAAAAAGCCGTTTTCGTACAGCATGGCGGGCAAATCGGCGATTTTGCCGTAAAAGGTGCAGATGGGCTGGTGCGGGATATCGCCGTAGACGTTGATCTGCCGCAGATCACTTTCCAGATAATAGATCTGGTCGAGAGGTATCTCGCTGGTGATGCGGTTGTGGCGCACCTCCAACGTCTTTTTAGGGTCGGTCATGCCGGCAAAGATATCCTCCAGACAGCTGGGCAGTTGGGCGGCAATATCGCGCTTGAGTAGGTAACGGTAGGCGTTGACCGTGTAGCCCTGCGGGGCAAATTCCAGATAAGCCGAAATGTACACCAGCACGATATCCGGGGCGACCTGCCGCAGCTTGCGTCCCAGTGCAATGCCGTCGGTGGTTTTCAGGTCTACATCCAGAAACGCCAGCTGATAGCGTTCCAGCTCCGGGGTAGCCAGCAGCTGCTCGCCGCTGGTGCAGACGGTGCTCTGCACCTGAATCTCCCGGGCGCGGAACCATTCCGAGATATACTCGTCCATCCGCGCAGCGAAGGCCGCATCATCGTCGCAGACCAGAATGTGCATGGGTGTGTTTCCTCCTTTTTGAATACAAAAAAGCATATAGCAGTGTTTCCCGCCGGGAGAAGCACCCTATATGCTTTTATATTACACTTGTTCCGCCTGTTCGTCAATCAAAGACGGAGCAGACGCTGGGATCACTTATGCAAGGAATTTGTCGTAGAGACCAAATGCAAAGATGAACACCACGATGAGCGGCAGCACATAAGTCAGGTAGCCGCGCATCCAGTCCTGCACCTTGAGACCCTTGCCGGTGTTGACCTCTTTTTTGTAGTTCTGCCAGCCCCAGCCGTAGCGGGTAACGCAGAACAGCAGATATACCAAGCTGCCCAGCGGCAGGAACAGGTTGCTGACCAGAAAGTCCTCTACATCCAGCACAGCACCGCCGAACACTGCAAAGCCATCCCATGCCCACAGGTTATAGCCCAGCACACAGGGCATGGACAGCAGGATGATGAGCACAAGGTTCACCAGACTGGACTTTTTGCGGCTGCAGCCAGTCAGTTCCATGCCACAGCAGATGATATTCTCGAACACTGCCAGCACGGTGGACATGGCTGCAAAAGCCATGAACAAAAAGAACAGGCTGCCCCACAGCCGCCCCATGGACATATTGGCAAAGATGTTGGGCAGGGTGATAAAGATAAGGCTGGGGCCGCTGGTCTGGTCCACATGGTAGGTAAAGCAGGCCGGGAAGATGATCAGACCGGCGGTAATGGCTACAAAGGTATCCAGCACCACAATGCGGACAGATTCGCCCAGCAGGGAATGTTCCTTGCCGATATAGCTGCCGAAGATGGACATGGCGCCGATGCCAAGGCTCAGGGTGAAGAAGGCCTGATTCATAGCGGAGACCAGTGTGTTGACCACGCCCACCTCCTGCATCCGGGCAAAGTCCGGCACAAGGAAGAAGGAAAGGCCTTCCTTTGCCCCGGGCATGAACAGGCTGTTGACGGCAAGCACCACCATAATAAGGAGCAGGGCGATCATCATGCCCTTAGTCACGCGCTCCAGACCGCTTTGCAGACCCTTGGCGCACACCAGAATGCTCACTACCACCACAAATACCATCCAGAAGGTCATAGTAGCGGGGCTGGCCAGCATTTCGGTAAACTTACCGGCCACCTGCTCGGCGTTGAGCCCCGCCAGTTTGCCGACGGCGGTCATGTAGAAATAGTGCAGCATCCAGCCCGCCACGGTGGTGTAGAACATCATCAGCAGGTAGCAGCCGATGAGGGTGAAGTAGCCGTGGATGTGCCACTTCTGCCCCGGCTTTTCCAGTGCCTGATACGCACGCACCGGACTTTTGCGGGAGGCGCGTCCCACGGCGAATTCCATGGTCATGATAGGCAGACCCAGAATGACTAGAAAGATCAGGTAGAATAGTACAAAAGCACCGCCGCCGCCCTGACCTGCAATATACGGAAACTTCCACACGTTGCCGATGCCGATGGCACAGCCTGCGGAAAGCAGAATAAAGCCCAGACGGGATTTCAGAGTTTCTCGTTCCATGATCCGATAACTCCTTACTTCTGCTTCCGGGGTGCGTTTTTGCCCACAGGGCCGCGAGGACGGCGCTCGGCAGCCTTGGACTGCTGCGCAGCAGAGCGGGTCTGTGCACGACCCTTGACCGCTGCGGCACGCAGACCGTTCACCTCGGCCTTAGTCAGCTCGCGGTAGGTACCGGGCTTGAGCATTCCCAGCTTGACCACGCCCTCGGCGTTGCGCTTCAGGCGCACCACCTCAAGACCCACGCTCTCGCACATTCGGCGGATCTCGCGGTTCTTGCCCTCCTTCAGGGTCATTTCCATCACGGTGCGGCCAGGCTCGTCAGTGACCACATTGATGGCACAGGGCATGGTCTTGGTGCCATCGTCCAGCACGACGCCGCTGCTCAGCTTGAGGATGGTGGCTTCGTCGGCGCGGGGCTGCACGGTAACGCGGTACAGCTTGGAGATACCGCCGGACGGATGGGTGACGGCCTGTGCAAAGGCACCGTCGTTGGTCATCAACAGCAGACCCTCGCTGTCCTTATCCAAGCGGCCCACCGGGTACAGACGGGCGGGGATGTCGCTGACCAAGTCCATCACGGTTTTGCGGCCCAGCTCATCGCTGGCGGTGGTCACATAGCCACGGGGCTTGTACAGCGCCAGATAATACAACTGCTGATTCTTTTGGATGTAGATGCGCTCGTCATCCACATGGAGCACGTCACGGTTGGGATCCATTTTGTCGCCCACCTTGACCGGGTGGCCGTTCACCTTGACGCGGCCCTCGGCAATGATCTGCTCGGCGGCGCGGCGGGAGCACAGACCCTGCTCGGCCATGATCTTCTGAATACGTTCTTCTGCCATAATATTACTCCTTGTGCGCCTCACGGCGCTCAAAATGCGCACCGCTCCCCTGCTTTTGCGGGGCACGGTGCGCGGCTATATAGACCGCAGACCAAAAGATCTGCGGCTGCGGCTTGATTTGTATAAAAGGTTACTCTGCCTTGGGCTCCTCTGCGGGTGCCTTGGCGTCCTTTTTGACCAGAGTGGTAAGCTTTTCCACCAGCTCAGGCAGCATGGTCAGGGCACGGTCGATGCTGTTGGAGCTATCCGACAGCTGGATGGTGCGCACGCAGCCATCCTTGATGACCAGAAATGCCACCGGCTGAATGTTGACACCGGCACCGGAGCCGCCGCCAAACAGATCCTTGTTGGCAGCGTTCTTGCCGTTAAAATCGGTACCGCCGGAGGCGAAACCAAAACTCACCTTGGACACCGGCAGGATGGTGATGCCATCCTCGGTGGTGATGGGCTTGCCGATAATGGTGTTAGAGTCCACCATCTGGTGAATTTTCTCCATCGTAACGTTCATCAGGCCCTGAATAGGATGCTCTGCCATAAAACAACTCTCCTTTATTCATCCGTGCAGGCAGCAGGCCGCCGGAAAGCATTCTGAGATAGATTTAGTGTATCATCTTCAAATAAAAATGTCCAATACTTTTTTACACCAGAACTCGTACAGTACCCGCACAGCGGCAATGACGATGAACAGCGCCTGTGCGCTGACCCGGAAGGACACCTTGTCCTGCACAGTAGGCTGGGCGCTGCCGAAGTCCGGCAGAACGCGCAGCTGGTCAAATTCCAGAAAGAAGAAATGGTCCAGCACGCCAAGGGTCGGGTACAGCCACGCTTGCAGCTTGCCGTAATTGCGGGCAGCTGCGGCGGGGTCGTCCCCGCGCACACCAAGGCAGACCGAAATCCTTGTAAAGCGGAGCGCGCCAAACACTGCCCGCAGCAGCGTACCCACGCCCCGCAGCATGGTGCAGATCACATCCAGCGTGATCTTTGCCTTTTGGCGGGGCGGCTTTTCAGCTTTGGGCTTTGCGGGCTGCGCAGCCTTTTTTTCAGCTTTTTTGCGCTTACGCTCCGCGCGCCATGCGCGGAATTTTGCTTTCAGTCTGCCGGTAAAGCCCTTGGGCTCCTCCGGCTGGGCGGGAGGTTCCGGCTTTGGGTATTGGAACACCGGAAAAGTGATGCCCAGTGCCCCGGCCTTTACGGTAAGCGTATCGTTTTGCCAGCAGACATCCGCGCAGAAGGGGCACAGCAGCAACAGCGCCGCCAGCACCAACAAAATCAGCAGCAGGATGCCCACCACCTTGAGGATGAACAGCAGACAAGCGCCCACTGCGGAAAGAACCATGCCCATGGGTCAACCCTCACTTTCGGTCGGATCATCTGCCGGTACATCGCTGTGCACCGGCGGCAGGTCTGCCAGACTGGACAGGCCGAACACACGCAAAAAGGTATCGGTGGTGCGGAAGCTGACCGGGCGACCCGGCAGATCCAGACGTCCGGCTTCCTCGATGAGCCCCTTTTCCAGCAGACCGGACACGCTGGAGGAGGAATCCACACCGCGCACCTGCTCAATAAAGGCGCGGGACACCGGCTGATTATAGGCGATGACGGTCAGGGTCTCCATGGCCGCTGGGCCAAGCGGCACAGCGCGGCGGCTGTCCAGCACGCGGCGCACACAGTCTGCCCACTGGGTCTTGGTAGCCAGCTGCCACCGGGTATTCAGATGCAGCAGACACAGGCCGCTGTCCTCCCGCTGATAGCGGGTGTGCAGGGTCTCCAGTGCGGCATCCACGCTGGACTGGGGCAGCTGCACCGCCTGTGCCAGCTTATCAGCACCTATGGGGTCGCCGCAGGCAAAAAGCATAGCCTCCACGGCGGCAAGGGTTTGTTTCTGGTTCATGGGTTCTCCTTATTGCGTTCCGGGCGGGTGCGGCGCATGGTCAGCGCTCCCCGGTCGTCCAACGCGATGCGTCCGCCGCGCACCAGTTCCAGCAGCGCCAGAAAGGTAGCTACGTTAGTGCTGCGGCTCTGGCTGCGGGAAAACAGCTGCTCCATTTTTGCCACAGTGCCACCCAGCATCCGGCGCAGGATGTACACCACCCGGCTGGTGACCGATACCATGGGCGCGGTGACCAGCGGCTCAAACTGCTGCTGAGTGGGCACGCGGCGGGTCTTGGTGCGGCCTGCCAACGCCTGCCAGTAGTCCGCCAAGATCTGCGGGGCATGGTGCAATGCGTAGGTGTTATCCCACTCCACTTCCATGGGACGGCGCACGAATACCGGAGCAGCCTCTCCTTTTGCGCGCAGCAGAGCCGCCATGCGGCGGCACTGGTCGTACTCGATGAGCTGACCGGTGAGTTCCTGCTTCATGCGCTCGCCCTCTTCGCTGCGGGGCAGCAGCAGAAAGCTTTTCATTTCCACCAGATGCGCCGCCATCTCAATGAAGGCGCTGGCGGTCTCGGGGTCAGGGTCAGCCTGCTCCACGGTGCGGGTGTACTGGTCGATCAGCTGCAGGATGGGGATATTATGCAAGTCCATTTTATGTTTGGCCACCAGAGCCAGCAATAATTCCAGCGGGCCGTCAAAATCTTCCAGATGGAAGGTTAATTCCTCTGCCACTCAGATCACCGCCCCAAGGCTGCTTGCATAAACGGTGTAGGCGATCTTATCGATATAGCCGGTGCCTGCGCCCAAAAGCGACCACACCACGTTATTCAGGTAGTAGAGCGGCGTATCCAGAAAGCCGCCCCAAACCGCTGCCAGCATGACGATCATGATATATTTTTCGTACCGCATCAGGCCAAAGTAGATGCGCTGCGGCAGCACCACCAGCAGAATGCGGCTGCCGTCCAGCGGCGGCACCGGAATCAGGTTGAACACCGCAAGGCTGACGTTCATCAGCACCAGATAGCGCAGGAACATGGCAATGTAAATGGTAGCGTTATTGACCGGCGCCCAGTAGTACATTACCTTCCATGCCACCATGCCAAGGTAAGCCAGCACAAGGTTTGCCACAGGGCCTGCCAGTGCCGTAAGCGCCATGCCCCACTTAGGGTTTTTGAAGTTGCGGGGGTTGGTGGACACAGGCTTTGCCCAGCCCACGCCTGCAAACACCATGCACAGGGTGCCCAGCAGGTCAAAGTGCGCAAAGGGATTCAGCGAAAGACGCCCCTCGCGTTTGGCGGTGGCATCGCCCAGCAGCCATGCTGCCAGCGCATGGCCAGCCTCGTGGAACGGAATGGCCACCAGCGCCACCAGTGCGCGGATGATATAATAGGTTGCCTGTGTGGTCATGTAAATCTCCTGTCAAAACGAATTTCATTCTTTATAATACTATTTTTTTGTGCCCTGCACAAGCCCCACAGCACCGGGAATGCAAAAAGCTACAGAAAATTTAAAAAAAGACTTGCTTTTTCTTTGTATCTCTGGTAAAATAGTCAAGCTGATTATTTTGATTCCATACTTCACTGTAGGAGGTGCAAGTACCATGGCTAAGTGTGAATGCTGCGGCAAGGGTGTTACCTTCGGTATCAAGGTCTCCCACTCTCATCGCCGTTCCAACCGTACCTGGAAGCCGAATGTCCGTCGTGTCAAGGCGGTCGTGGAGGGTTCTCCCAAGTATATCTACGCATGCTCCCGTTGCCTGCGCGCTGGCAAAGTCACCCGCGCTGTCTAAGCTGATGCGTATTGCCGGTCACTTTGTCGAGTGGCCGGCTTTTTATTTTATCTCAGAACATGGGAGGAAACAAAAGATGGCTCTGCCGAGCGACCCGATCATGCTTTTGAGCGTGGTCAACCTGAAACTGCGCGATTTTTACCCCAGCCTCGACGCCCTCTGCGACGACATGGACGCCGACAAGGACGCCCTGTGCAAGGCACTTTCCGCCGTGGGCTATGCCTACGACGCGGCACGCAATCAATTCATCTGACAGGAGGAGCATTTTCATGATGGAAGGCACTTATTATAAGGAGTGGAGCGCGGTGCTCGACCGCGAGATGGAGTTCAAGGTCTACGGCCACGGTGGTGTGCCGGTGCTGGCACTGCCCGCCCGGGGCGGCCGCTTCTACGACTGGGAGAACAACGGGATGCCCGACGCAGCGGCCCGTCTGCTGCACGAGGGCAAAATTCAGCTCTTCTGCGCCGACAGCATCGACGGCGAGAGCCTGCTGGCCGGCAATGAGACGCCCCGCCGTCGGGCCGAGATGCAGGAGAAGTATTTCGTCTACCTCACCAGCGAGTTGGCTGCACGCATCGCGGAGCTGAATGCCCCTGAGCACAAAGAGAAGCCCCTCATCTGGTGCGTGGGCGTGGACACCGGCGCCTATCAGGCCGTCCAGTGCCGCCTGCGCCGTCCCCGGATCTTTGCGGGTGCAATGGGCCTCTCCGGCCTCTACGATATGGGCCGCTTCCTCGGCAGCGCAGAGGACGACCTCATCCTCCGCAGCAGCCCCCTCGCCGCTCTGCACAAGAACGGCATCTGCGACAGGAATGTTCTGTCCAAGGCCGAGGAGAACAGTCTGCTGCTCTGCGTGGGTCAGGGCGGCTATGAGGGCGATGCCCTCGCCGACACCCGGGCTCTGGCCGACACCCTGAGCGAAGTCGGCTTCCCCTGCCACCTCGAAGTCTGGGGCGGCGACGTCTCCCACGACTGGTACTGGTGGGGCAAGGAGTTCGGGATGTTTGCCGAGCGTCTGTTCGGCTGAGCGTAAGGAGGATGCGGTATGTCTGAATTCATCGTCGGCGCACGCGGCCACGATTTTGGCCGTCACAGTGTGGAAGAACTGCTCAGCTCCATCGGGGACGCAGGGTTCCGCTGCACCCAGCTGGCCTACACCAAGGCCGTGGAGGGCGTCAAAAGCTATGCAGACGTGACCCCTGAGCTGGTGGCCGCCACCAATGCCGCCGTCCAGAAGAGCGGCGTGTCCATCGCCGTGGACGGCACCTACGTTGAGCTGAGCTATGCGGACGAGGACAAGCGCCGCGCCGAGGTAGCGAAGGCCCTGAGCCAGGTGCCGGTGGCAAAAGCCCTCCGCGCCGGCTGCATGGGCAGCGAGACCACCAACATGGCAAAGCAGCCCACCATCAGCCGCAAGGAAGCGCAGGAAGCACTGCTTCGCAGCCTGGGCGAGATCCTGCCCGTCTGCGAGGAGCAGGGTGTGCTCTTCGCGGTGGAGTGCGTCTACTACCACGCCATGAACACCCCTGAGGCCGTCAAGATGGTGCTGGACACCATCGCCAGCCCCAACCTGCGGGTCATCTGCGATCTGGCGAACTACGTCGGCCCCGAGAACGCCTCGGTGGACGCACAGCGCCGCCTCTGGGACAAAGTCGGCAGCTGGTACGGCGACAAGATCGTGGCCGTCCACTTCAAGGGTCAGAACTTCAAGCCCGACGGCACCCTCTACTCCACCAGCCTCGAGGACTCCTGTGTGGACTACAAGGGCGGCTTCGAGATGCTGCGCACCCTGCCCCAGCCCGTCCTTCCCGTCCTGCGGGAAGAGGCTGTCCCGGCCCGCGCCGCCAGCGATATTGCGTTCATGAAGAGCTTTTTCTGAAGCTTCTGAAATAAAAATAAGAGGCTGTTGGACAACCTCTCAGTCTGCTTCGCAGACAGCTCCCCTACCGAGGGGAGGCGGCACGGCGAAAGCCGTGCCGGAGAGGTTGAAGCCAGCGGCCTCTTTTTGTTTAATCCGTATCGTATTCCACGCCGCCCTGCGCGGCATCCCCGCCGGCGGGCGTCCCGGTATCCGAAGGCGCTTCCGGTCCCGCCGGGGCATCGGCGGGAGCATCGCCTGCGATATAGAGCACGATGGTAGTTCCCACCTCCACCATGCTCCCGGCGTCCTCGCTGGCCGACACGACGCAGCCCGCCGCCTCAGAGCCGTCGTTGACCACAGTAAAGCAGGTGGCGTTCAGGCCCTTGGTGGCCAGCTCCTGCACGGCGCTGTCCTGCGTCTGACCGATGACGTCGGGCATCTCCATCATCTGGGGGCCTCGGCTGACCACGAGGCTGACGGTGTCCCCCTTTTGGATGACTTCGCCCGCCTCCGGCGACTGCCGGATGATGCGGCCCTTCTCCACCGTGTCGCTGTATTCCAGCGTGACGTAGAAGAGATACTCGTCGATATAGCTGCGGTTGTTGCGCACCTCGGCGTCATAGTCGCGGCCCACGAGATCCGGCGTCAGGGTGACGTTTTCGTTCACCGGCTCACTCGCCGCCTCGCTGACGGACTCCGGAGCGATCACTTCCGGCGGCCTCTCGCTCTGACGGCTCAGCAGACCCCAGAGAATCAGCAGGATGAGGACGCTGAGCAGAATAACGATGCCCGCCAGAAGATTTCGGACGCTCAGCAGCTCAGCCTTCGCGGGCGCTTTCGGCTCCTGCGGCGCGGGGGCGGGCGGGTCCAGCGCTTCCATGCTGCGGGACAATTCCTCCGCATACTCCCGCTCCGAGAGGGCGCGGAAAAGCTGCTGCACCGTCTGGATGCGCTCCACCGGCTTGAGCCGGAGTCCCAGATACAGCGTTTCGGAGACGTAAGCCGGCACCGACGGCGTCACCGTGCGGGCCTTGGGGTTGGAGTCGGAGACGAGGCGCTGTGCCGCCGGGACGGGGCTCAGCCCGCAGACCATCCGGTAGAACACCGCCGCGAGGCTGTATTCGTCGGTGTAGCGGCCCTCGAACTCGGCGGTGGAATACTGCTCCGGGGCGGAATAGCCCTCGTACAGCTGCTCGTGGAGGCCGCTGCCCGCCGTGCGCAGCCCCACTGTCGCGTAGCCGGTGAGCCGGGCGCGGCCATTGTCCATGATGCGGATGTTGGCCGGGCAGATGCCCCGGTGTACGAGGCCCACCTGATGCATGGCCTCCACCCCGTTGAACACCGGTTCCAGCATGGCACAAGCCTGCTGGGGCGTCACGGTGCCGTGCTCCTCCAGCCACTTCTGGAGCGGACAGCCGCCGGGGTTCTCCATGACGGCGTAGACCGTGTTGTTCTCTTCAAAGACGTCCAGCACGGCCTCCAGGCCGTTGGCCGGGGTGATGCGCTGGATGAAGCGGTAGAGGTCGGCAAAATCCATCCGGGTGGTCTTGAACAGCACCTCGCTGCCCGGCTTCGGGCGGAGGATGCAGTCCCTCCCCCGCTCTGCCGCCAGCGTCAGGGGCATATACTCCTTGATGGTCACCCGGAAAGGGCCGTTGTTCTCCACGCCCCGGTAGAGGATGCCCTCGCCGTCCACGCTCTGGATGTCGCCCACGGTATACCGGCCTGCCAGCACAGTGCCTGCCGGAAGACTGCCCGACGGGTTGCGCCCTGCAAGTTCCCGGCCGCAGTGGGGACACTGCTCCTCCCCCGCTTCCAGCTCCTGCATACAGTATGGACAAATGCGTCGTTGCTCCATGTCGGCCCCTCCCCGTAATGTTTTGTACTGTTTATTATAGCATAGCCGACGGGAAAATGGTACCCTACCGCCATGAACTTCAGAAGCACGGGATCATCCAGTATATCCACTCTTTTCGTTCATGCACACCATCTGACATAGGGTTATATCTTGCGTCTTGATGAGCATTCACCACTACATCACTGTATACGCATCAATCAGAAACCGTATGAACTCTGGGCTGATGTTCTCCACAAACCGCCTGCCGTTCACACCTCTCAAGACTTCCTGACAGCTTCTGGACAGATCATCCGTCCCTGCAAGACTGAACTTTGCCTTTTCTACATAGGTTGGAGCGAGTCCAGGGACGATGAAGAAGATGAGGCAGACTGAGAGCCACGGTTTCCCATGGCCCCCATAGTAGGGTTGTTAATCTGAGTATATCATATTAACTCAGGCTTGTGCAGAGGTATTTAAAGATTTCTTTATCGAATTACTTCAGGTACTCTTCTGCACTCTTGCAGATCTCTGCTTCCACCTTTTCGGCGTTTTCCTTATTCTCTGCACTGACAGAGATATAGGTCTTGAGTTTCGGCTCAGTACCGGAAGGACGTACCACGATAGAGCAGTTATCTTCCAGCAGGAACTTCAGCACATCAGACTTCGGCAGCCCGTCCAGACCGGGTGCATAATCCAGCAACTTCACGACCTTCTTGCCACCAAACTCTTTGATATCGCCGCGGAATGCCTGCATGATGCTCTGCATTTCCGAATCGGCACAGACCACTTAGCTCTCATCCATTCATGTCCGCCCGATGTCAAGTCTTGGACAACTTTTTTCACAAATAAATTTGAAAAATCGC
>ERZ772854.1092-NODE-1092-length-28204-cov-8.566059_pt1 | contig 28204 bp, 20 predicted proteins | sample MGYA00580844_ERZ772854 | MGnify/ENA primary metagenome ERZ772854 (study PRJEB29015, sample SAMEA2737727) | human gut metagenome | biome: human gut; feature: human-associated habitat; material: faeces | place: China | collected 2012 ...
CGGGCGTCGAGTCCGCGCCCTCCATGGGCGCGATGCCCAGACGGTTCGGGAAGGTAATATTACGCACAGTCAGCGGCTGCGCCAGCGCGTGGGTGTCGGCTGCAAAGGGCAGGTCAACACCCAGCTCTGCGGCACGCTGCTTGACTTCTTCTAACGATTTATAGTGGAATTTTTCTTGTGGCATTGTGTTACCTCTTTTCTTCGGGGTGGGGCCACACTGCAACCCAATCGGCAAAGCGGACTGCAGATGCGCCGTGGACATACAGGCCCACCATAGCCCCTGTGAACCGCTTTCCGCACTGTAAGCCCTCACTGGTCAGGTAGCGTGGTTCTGGGATGCTCCAAAGCGTGTGCCAGTCTGTTCCATCCTGTATCGCAAAATGTCGTTGCCCATCCGTTGCCGTAACGCGCAAACGAACATGAGATGTGCTAGCAGGCAACGGTGCTGTTTGCATTGAAACCACCTCATATCCTGCGTATTCCTCTAGTAAAAGGCCCTCCGGCCCAATGCCGAATTTTAAATAGCTGTGCTCATCGTAATAACAGGTCAGCCCTGCAGTACCTGCAGCGGGGATTTCCAGCGCTGTTTCCGCAGTGAACGCGCGTTCCTGCTGGCGGACGAGAAGCAGCCCCTGCATCTTCCTGTCGCACAGGTCAAGGCCGTTTCCGCACAGTGTCAAGGCATCTTTTTCCACGGTAAAATTCGCGGTATCCAACGCACGCTGGGTAATCCATTCTTCGCCCTTCCATCTGGTTATGCCTACCGGGGTCAAAGTAGGAATCTCTTCAGAAAAAGGCATATTCAACACAGCTCGGGGGCGGCGGCCATAAGCGGCCACAGGCCAGCCATCAGGCGTCCAAGTCACTTCTGCAATCGAAGTTTCCCGTCCCATAGGAGCCGTACCATCCGGATCGCGGCGCAGACAGAGAAAGCAGAGGAACCACCGTCCGTCTGCAGTCTGCAGCAGCTTTCCGTGACCGCAGTTTTGCAGATAGCCGCCCTCGTCATCCTGACGTAGAATCGGGTTATAGGGACAGTTTTCATAAGGACCCCACACATTTTTGCTGCGTGCCGCCGAAATGCGATGTCCTGCACCCGTTCCCCCTTCGGCGGCCAGCAGATAGTAATATCCGTCATGCTTCATAAGCTGAGGTCCCTCGGTCTTTCTCTTAAGGTCACCACCCCAGATCAGGCGTGCGGGACCGCGCATGGCGCGGCAGTCGGGCGTCAGCTCCGCCATGCGGACGCTGCGGTTGAACAGCATATAATGCCGTCCATCGTCATCGTGGAGGATGGACGGGTCTATACCGTCCTCATGGATCCACGCAGGCTCACCGTAGGGACCCTCGGGTCGCTCGGCACTGACGACCATTTGACAGCGCGGCTCCGCGTCGTCCTCGTTGCCGCGGTAGGTAGCCGTAATAAAATAATGCTTGGACACTGCATCGTAGGATATATCAGGCGCCCAATAGCCGCGCCCGCCTTCGGACCGCGCCACTCTGGCCCAGTTCGGGTTTGTAATGGCGTAGCCGACAGTCGTCCAGTGTACTAAATCGCGGGACTTGGAAATCGGAATACACGGGAAAAAGCTGAACGACGAGTTGACCATGTAATAGTCCTCGCCCACGCGGATCCACGACGGATCCGGGTAAAAGCCGCGCCGTACAGGGTTGTGAATGATTCGCGCGGGATCAACGCCTGCCTTATTCGCAAGGTAGGCAGCGATTTCATCAAAGCCTCCTTGCAAAGCCAAGTCCAAGGGCGTGATACCCGAGAGGTTCGCCTCCAGCGGATCCAGTGCGAGAAAGTCTGTCAGGTAAGCCACTTTGGCAAGGCTGCCCGAACGCACGGCGCAGTGCAGCAGTGTATTACCGTCAGCATCGCGCTCACGGAAGTTCTGACCCTCATATTCAACCGTGTGCTGCAGGGTCTGCAGGTCGGCTTTCAGGGCTGTATCAAAAGGTGTCATTTTTGTATCTCCTTACAAAAATCGGCGCAGCTGTGCAGCCGTAGCTTGCACATGCTGCGCCATAGTCATTTTTGGATGAATTGCAGCAGCCGACCAGTGGTACACCGGGGCAGGTCGTTGATTCTGGGACATCCTGACAGCAATGCCTCTGTTACTTGTTTCCCCGCCGGATGCCCGCTTCCTCAAAGGCGGAACGGAGAATACCCTTCTTATCCACATAGAGTGCCTGTGTCGGGCAGACCTGGAAGCAGTAGCCGCAGCCGATGCACTTATCGGTCTTGTAGGCCTTGCGCTCCTTGATCTCGATGCCCTGATGCCAGCAGACATCCTCGCAGCGACCGCAGCCGATACACTTGGTTCGGTCAGCGTCGGCGGTCTGGTAGGCATCGGCCAGCTTATTTTGACGCTTTTTCGTAAAATCGGCATCCATCTGGAACAGCTTCAAGCTGTCGCCGACAAGAGAATCCATGTCGGCATAACCGTTCTCGTCCATCCAGCGGTTCAGATCGCTGATAAGCTTCTTACAGGCCATCGTGCCGCCGGCACAGGCCAGGGCGCCCAGCTGCACCATCTCAGAGCCTGCCATCAGGATACGCGCTGCGTTTTCGTAGTTGAAAACGCCGCCACCGCCGTAGAGAGGAATTTTCACACCTGCGGTGCGCGCCTCGGCGATGGAGTAGCACACCAACGGGGTGGCCTGCGTGCCGCCGTAGCCAGCACCGGGGCGTGCCTCGGTGCCGCGCCAGTCAAGATCCATGTAATAACCCTTCCAACGGGCGGTTGGACCTGCAGCTGCAGCGCCGGCTGCCTCGGCAATTCGCATGGAGGTCAGCGCGTCGGTGGACTCGATGGCAAGTTTGGCCATGATTGGCATATTGGGTACTGTCTTTTTCATCAATTCGATGGAATGGCGGAGCAGCTGATGGTAAGCAAATGTACGGTCCTTTGCCACGGCAACGCCCGGGGTATTGAAATGCAATTCAATGGCATCCGCACCCGCGAGAGCGAGCTCCTCCGCCTGATGCGCCCAGTTTTTCTCCCAATCACCGCCCTTGACGATGTCGCTGTAATGGCCGACAGACACCCACAGCTTGATGTCAGAGTCCATCTCCTTCTTGATTTTGTGAACTTCCTCACAATATTTTTCCAGCGTGTCGACACTGTCTGGGATTTGACGGCCCACAGCATGGCTGTGGATGGCCATCTCTCCGCCGAACATTGCCTTGGAGTCAGGGCCGATAAAGCTGCCGCCGCCCGAACCGTGGCCATAGTTGCGCAGCACAATGGCACCGGGCCGCATTTTAGCGCTCTTCAAAACATTCAGCGCGCCCTGCGTTGCGGGGCTCGAAGCCACAACAAAGGGATTGATCATATCAAATTTCTTTACATATAAATCTGCCATTTTGCTTTTCTCCTCTTCAGTTCATCGCCGTTTCCTGCAAAAGCCGCTTCCATTGAGCGGTGTCTTCCAGAAACTGCTCCTCGGTGTTGTCCAACACAAATTCCAGCAGACCGTAGCGTTTTTCGTTGCGGTTGACATGCTGTAAGTACCGCCGCCATTCGTCAAGACCTTCCGCAAACGGGCGGCGCTTGCCTTCCAGCCAGTAGTAGACATGCAGGTTGAGCAGACGGCCACGGGCTTCGAGCATATCCAGCCCCGCACACCGCTCGTCCATATTCAGCGCTACAGTGGGCTGCCACAGGCAGTAGAGATTCTCTGCGGCGGCTTCGTCCAAAAAGGACAGACCCGATTCATTCGTATCGGTGACGGTGTTTTTGTGCCATTCCAGGGCGACCTTGATGCCCTCCGATGCCGCCATATCACTGACGATCCTTGCCTCGACCGCCAACTCCCTGCGTGTGTCTGCATCCAGCTCTGCCGATGCTGTACCGCCGCCCCAGATGCGAATGAGCGGGGCACCCAGTGCCGCAGCGCTCTGCAGCGTGGGCAAAAAATCTTTAGCGGGATTGCTGTTCTGGCCCAAGCGATAGTAGGAACCGTAGGCCGCAATCTCGGCACCCTGCGCAAGGGTCCGCTCCCGCAGGTCACGGGCCAGCGCGGTATCCCCCGCCGGGATATGCCAGTTTTCCGACCATTCCACCGCATGAAGATCGGCTTTTTTCAGTGCCGCCAGCACAAAATCGGGGCTTTCTGTTTTGAATGTTGCCGATACCAGTCCCGGTATGATCATACCGCGCACCTCCCTTTACAGTGCCAGCACCTGCTGCCAGATTGCTTCCTCGACAGGAATACCGTTCTCCATGTTGTCGCTGCGGACCTCGGCCATGTGCGCGCCGGGGAAATGAACCGGGCGGCCCTCTTCCACGGGGGTAGAAGTCTCCATATCGCGCAATGTTGCCTCAACATTGGCAGCGATATTCTCCTTGTCAGGCAGGCTGTCCAAGTCGATGCAGATAAACACCTGACTCAGTTCGGTTTCCAGCGGCAGCTCACCGACCTGACGGGTCGTGTGGCCGCCCGCCAGCGCGGACGCGATAAGATCAAGCGCCAGACTTAGGCCGGAGCCTTTCCAATAGCCAATGGGGTAACTCTCATGTGTTTCAAGGATCTCGGCAGCGTTCCTCGTGGGCTGCTGGTCCTTGTTCAGACCGCCGTCCACAGGCAGCGGTCTGCCGCTGCGCTTATAGACCTCCAGCTTGCCGTAGGAGAACATCGACATAGCTACATCCACCAGCACGGGCGTATCCCCGTGAGGTATGGCTAGCGTAATGGGGTTGTTGCCAAGGCGTGCATCACGCCCGCCCCACGGCGGCATATTGGGCACGGTGTTCGTCCAAAAAATACCGATGCAATTCTGCTCAACCGCCATCAGGCCGTAGTTGCCCGGGCGCATCCAGTGGTTGGTATTAGCCAGCGCCACACAGCCGATGGTGTTCTGCTTGGCCAACTCAATAGCACGCTTCGTGCAGGCGTAGGCGTTCAGGTTGCCGGGTCCGTGACAGCCGTCGTACCGTTCAAATGCACCAAAGCTCTCCTTCAGCACAGGCTCGGCGTGGATGTCCACAATACCATCATGAATGCTCTTGATGAATTTCGGAAAGCGGTTCAGACCGTGGGTGTATACACCGTCACGGCTGGCGTCTGCGTAGAGCTTGGCGGAGATTTCCGCTTTCTCCTTGTCAAAGCCGTACTTCAGCAGAACCCGCACAAATTCGTTATACATTTTCTCATAAGGTACGCGCATGGTAATTTCTCCTTTTTACTGTGCAGATTAGCCCTTGATGGCGCCGATCATAACACCCTTGACAAAGTACTTCTGAACGAACGGATAAATACAGAGGATGGGCAGTGTAGCAACCACAACAGTCGCGTACTGTATCGTTTCGCTTATCAGGTAATCTGCGCCGGCGGTCATATCGGCCGTGTCGTTCTGGATAAGGATCTGGCGCAGGATCAGCTGCAAGGGATACTGCGTCTTTTCGCGCAGGAACAGCATGGCGTTGAACCAGGAGTTCCAATGGCTGACCGCGTAGTACAGCGTAATGACGGCAACCGTAGGCTTTACCAACGGCGCCATGATACGCCACAGGATCGTCCACGCATTGGCACCGTCCAGCTTGGCGGATTCTTCCAGGGAGTCAGGCACGCCCGCAAAGGCGGTGCGCATAATGATGAGGTTGTAGGTATCGACCAAGGTGGGCAGGATCAGCGCCCAGCGGGAGCCGTAAAGCCCAACGCCCTTGACAACCAGGTACAGCGGGATCATACCGCCGCTGAAATACATCGTAAAGACAAGCAGCTTCATAATGGTGGGACCTGCCGCCACACGCTTGCGGGACAGGCAGTAGGCCGCAACCATCGAGAGAAGAACATTGAGAACCGTACCTACGAGAACAATAAACAGTGTGTTTGCGTAGCCGGTCCAGAGGAAGGTATTCTTGAACACAGCCTGATACGATGCAAGAGAAAATCCTTCCGGCCAGAGCAGAATGCCCTTATGCCCCACGAAGAGCGACGGATTACTGAAGGACGCCGCCACAATATGGATCAGCGGAATCAGCACGCAGGCCAGCAGCAAACAGATAATCAGGACATCCACGACATCAAACAGCCGGCTGCCGAAGGATTCCTTGATCTTGGTGCTGCGCGGTGCGGTTTTGGTATTTGTATTAGCCATGATCGTATCCTCCTTACCACAGACCGCTGCCATTGACCTTCTGGCTGATCTTGTTTGTGATCATGACCAGTGCGAAGCTGACAAGGCAGTTGAACATACCGACCGCCGTACTGTAGCTGAACTGTGCATCGATCATGCCTTTACGGTAAACATATGTGTTGATGACATCGGCGGTGTTGTAAATTGCGGGGTTGTACAACAGCATAACGCGCTCATAACCGACATTGAAGATCTTACCCATCTTCAAAATCAGCATGATGACGATGGTAGGCGCAATGCCGGGGAGCGTGACATGCAGGCACTGCTGCCAACGGTTCGCGCCATCGACCTTGGCCGCATCATACAGTTCCTGATCTATGCCGGAAAGAGCTGACAAATAGATGATGGAGTTCCAGCCCAGCGTCTGCCAAAGCTCTGTCAATATGTAGATCGGCAGGAAGTTGGACGGGTTATTTAGAAGCGCCTGCTCTTTGATGCCGAAAAAGTTGTGCAGCACCTCGGTAATGGCACCGGTGGAGCTCGTCAGCGTGATAACGATACCGCAGATAACAACTGTGGAGATAAAGTGCGGCACATACAGAAGCGTCTGCGCTGTCTTGGAGAATTTCTTGTTTTTCAGCTCGTTGATAAGCAGCGCCAGAATGACAGGCAGCGGGAAGGTCAGCAGATCCGCCACCGCAATGCGCACGGTGTTGATGAGCAGACGGCCGAAGTAATAGTCAGAGAAGAAAGACTTGAACCATTTGAGGCCGACAAACTTGCTGCCAAAAATGCCTCTGGCGGGCTTGTAGTCGATGAAAGAGATGTACAGACCGAACATCGGCCCGAATTTAAAGATGGCATAGTAGACCAGCACTGGAATAAGCATCGCATAGATCATGCCGTTGCGCTGCAGATCTTTTTTGATGCGGTAGCTCAGGGGCACATGCTCCGAGCTTAAGGTGATCGGCTTTTTTTCTTCGGCCGCCGCGGCTTTGCTCTTTGTGCTCATGCTTGATTCTCCTTTGTGTCAAGGCGGATGACCTCGTGATTTTTAGCGGAAGAATAAACCGCGTGGAGAAGCCTGGTACTGACGATAGCTTCCTCACCACTGACGGGGAACCGTTCCCCTGCTGCCAGTCTGGTGTAGTAATCCTCAATAAGGAACCCGTGACCGCTGCCCCAATAATCCTTGCCGAACACCGTACCGGAGGAGAAATCCTTCGTTTCTGTCTTGCCGTCCAGTTCAGTAGTGACAAGGTTGCCGACCATGCGGATACTGCCATTCTCGCAGACGATTTCTAACTCTACGGGGGCATTTTTCACATAGCAGTTCGTGCAGAAAAAGACGAGCCGCTCGCCGTTGGGGCCGGTCATAAAGACATCGCAGGTATCCTCTGTCTCAATGACACCCTTGTGACGCTTGGTGGAGCAGCTTGCCTCCACAGTCTTGATCGGCACTGTGAGCCACTGCATCAGATCAAATGTGTGGATTGCCTGATTTTCCAGTGCGCTGCCGCCCTCCTTGTCCAAGGTACCGCGCCAATCAGATTCGGTATAGTATTCGGGGTTTCGGTTCCAGAACACAGCGCCCCGTGCCCCCAGAACCTTGCCCATCCTGCCCGAATCCATCAGGCTTCGCATATACCTGGACGAATCGTTGTAACGGTTCTGGAAGCAGATGCCAAGCGTCCTGCCCGTGTGGTCGCGGACTTCGATCATCTTTTCGGCATCGGCGGGATCCAGCGCCATTGGCTTTTCGCAAAGCACATGCTTACCATGCTCCATGGCTTCTATGGCAACCTGCGCGTGCAGATAGTGGGGCAGGCAGATGTGTACAACATCGATTTCCGGGTTATCCAATACCCTGTGATACTCTGTCTCCGTGTGTTGGATGCCGTAGGTTTCTGCGGCGGCTGCGGCACGCTCTGGGCGAATATCACAGGCGACAACACACTCGGCGTTCTCGACATTTTTCAAGGCCTTGAAATGATTTTTGGAGATCATACCACAGCCGATAACTGCCGTTTTAAATGTTTTCATTGGTTGTTTCTTCCTTTTTGCTGTGCAGCTCCCTATATTGGGTAGGAGTTACACCCTCATATTGTTTGAAGATACGCAGGAAGCTGCGCAGACTGCCAAACCCGCAGGTGATGGCGATCGTCTCTAATTTTTCGTCCTGCAGCAGCTTTTCTTTCACATGCTCTAAGCGCACTTTGTGAATATACTGGGTCAGGTTCGTACCGTTCATCTCCTTGAAGTAGCGGGAGACGAACGGAGCAGGACGGTCGAAATGCTCCGAGAGTGCATTTACATTCAGCGCAGCATCCGAATAGTTGGCTTCTATGTAGTCCCGTATCTCCAGATACAGGCGGCCTTTTTCATCCGCTGCCGCCTCCTGTTCGGAGGCGCGTACTGCTTGGCAGACTGTGCCTGCCAACCGGCAAAGCGCCTGCTCCATCGCCTCGGTGCTGCCACGGCGGGCGGCCTCCATAACGCGATTTTGATTTTCGGCCAGCTCTGGATCATCGCTCCGCTGTTCGCCTGCACGCACGATGGTCGACATGATCTTACTCACCAGGAACTGCATGCCTGCAGGGCTCAAGTAGTTTTCCTGGTTTTGGCGCATCAACGCTTGAATCTGTGTACAGGCCTCGCCTTCATCGCCGCTGCGCACAGCCAGATGCAGCTTATTCTCCGTTTCAACCGGATAGCGTACTGTCGTGTCGCCGGGCTGTACCTTCAGGTCGCTGTAGAATATCGTACCGGTATCCTGCGTGCGTTGCTGATATTGATAGACACGGCATACCTCGCGGTAAGCTTTATATACCCCATCAAGACCAGTGTGCCCACTGCTTACGGCAATGTCATAGCGAAACTCAAAATGCTGGGCCAAAAAGCTGCGACAGTATTCATAGCTCCACAAAATGCTTTCAAGCATCTCTGGGTCTTCCTTCTCGGTCCAGATAATGTAAAGCTGCATGCCGCCTTCACGGAAGCAAAGGTTCTCCAGACTGCGGCTCGTAAGATTTTCTCTGGTTACATTCTGGAGTATGAACCACTGCATCTCATATATTTTGTCAGGATCCTTCTCGTTCGCAAGATCCTGTTCCTGCAGGCGGTAGGCCAGAAGATAATACTGTTTTGCCCTGTGGATTGGGAAGCCGAGATTTTCCAGCTGGTCTGTATCGGCCTCGTTTGCCGCATCTGCGTTCGTTATCATCGCGTGAAACTGCTCACGCAGCATCACGGTGCGCTGCTGTTCAATGAGATCGGAGCTTTCGACATTATCCTGCACAAGCTTCTGTACGCGGCTGTCAATATAGGCGAAGGCATCGGTCAGATTTTCCTCCGGGTCAGCCGCATTGCCACGGTGCAGCACCTGCACAACGTTGCGCAGCTTCAAATAACGCTTGGCTGCGCTGTTGGCAATAACCGCTACCGTCAACAGCAGATAGATGATGACAACAACAGCCAAAAGCTTCTGTATATCAATGATTTTCGATGCAAAAGCCTGCTCCTTCAGAATGACTGCAATGTCCCAATTTTCGTAAGTGGAAGAAATGATTGAAATGTATTCTTCCTTGCTCGTTGTATGTGCTGCTTCGTCAAACTTACGGCTTCCGCTGCTTTTAATCAGCTCTGTGACAGCATTTTCCGTTGCCTCAGGGAGTTCATGGTTAGCAACCAGCACACCGTTGTTGCGGTCATTGATACACAGTGTATCGTTATTCAGCCAATCAGAGGCCTTGAACAGATCCTCCAAATCAACGATCATAACCGCCACTGCCTTATCAGGCTCTCGGCTTGTGATGTTCAGCGGACGCATCAGAACCAGATAGTTTTTGCTATCCTTGCCCTGTACAACAGGTTGAAATACCCGCGTTGTCACTAAGTTCTGCTTCAATATTTCCATCCAATCCTCATAGCTGATGTCATAAGCCTCCAGCACAAGGTCATAAAATCGACGGCTTTGCCCGTATTTCGTGTTGGATACTATCGCATCCGTGGACGGAAAATAGAGAAAGTATGCATCCCCTATACCGTAGTTGATGACATCTGTAGAGATTTTCCTCGTAAGCATGTAGTAATCATACCGTGGAATATCATCATAGTCATCCGCCTGACGTACGGCCTCAATGGCCGCTGTGCTACTCTCTTTTGCTGTGATGTTGCGTAGCAGCTTGACCTTCTGATCCAGCCAGACCCGCGTCATATCCAGCTGGATGCCGTTCGTGTATTCCAAATTGTCCCGCAGCACATCAAGATATCTGTACCCGGATGCCAAAAGCAGCGTCAGGGCAATAACAGAAATCAGCAGATAGGAAAGGCACCACTGCAAAAACATCTTTGTAGGGGCCCACTTTTTCTTTTCAGCCACGTTTGTATACTCCGTTTCTTCGGCTTAGCTTCTGCTGCGGGCAGCTGTTATTTTGTGACCGGTTCCTTGCAATGCTCCTGCAGTTTCTCAAGGAACAAATCTCCGTTCACAGGGATGTCGACCCATTCGCCGTTCAGCCAACTCGAAAGGTGAATAGCGTTGGAAATCTGCAAACCACGGATGCCCTCGGCGCCGGGGGCAATGGGCTTTGCACCTTTCAGGATGCAGTCACAGAAATTGTTGATAATACCAGGATGGGAGGTGTAGGTGCCCTTGATGGGAATCTTGCACTCCCACACTTCCGGCTTGCCAAGACCACCCTTGTAGGTGGCATTGAATTCCGGTTCCGGAATACGCAGACGGTAGAAGGTAAGCTCGTTATTTTCAACTACAATTTTACCATTTGTCCCGTCAATTTCCAAACGATTTGTACCGGGGGCATCCCCTACTGTCGTAATGTAGCAGCCTGTCGCACCGTTTTCGTATTCGACAAGGGCATATAGGTCGTCCTCGACCTCGATATTGCGGTGCTTTCCGTAGTATACCTGTGATTTTACGCGCTTAGGGATGCCGCACATCCACTGCCACAAATCAAGATTGTGGGGATTCTGGTTCAGCAGCACGCCGCCGCCTTCGCCATCCCAGGTAGCACGCCAGCCGCCCTGATCATAGTAGCTCTGCGAGCGGTACCAATCCGTAACGATCCAAATAACGCGGGTCATCTCACCCAAATCACCGCTGTCGATGAGATCCTTGACCTTTTTGTACAGCGGGTTCGTGCGCTGATTGAAATCCATACAGTAGACAAGCTCCGGGTGTTTGGCCGCAACAGCGTTCATTTCCTCGACCTGCTTGGTGTAGACGCCCGCGGGCTTTTCTACAATGACATGCAGGCCAGTCTCCATAGCCTCTATGGCCATCGAGGGGTGCAGGTAATGCGGCACTGCAATGATGACAGCCTGACACACGCCGGAGTGGATCAGCTCGGATGCATCGGTAAATGTCTGAATGCCCTCACCGTTCGTCTTTTTTGCCAGTTCAAGACGGGCGGGGTCAATGTCGCAGACCGCAGTCAGATCGACCTGCGGACACTTTCCGTCCCGAATCGCGCGGCCATGCTGGCTGCCAATATGACCGTAGCCGATGATACCGAGTTTTACTTTATCAGCCATTGTTTTGCGCCTCCAACTGTTTTAAGTAAGCAAGGGCGGCCGCACCGTCCTGCTCGATGTTCTCTGTTTTGCCCTCGATACTCATACGGCCGTTATAACCCGCCGTGTGCAGAGCAGCAAAAAGCTCGCCATAGTTTTCGCCATCGCCGGGCAGCGGATAACGCCGGCCATTGCCGGACGCAATATGGATATGCCCAAAGTCCTTGATGGATGCGATGCTGTTGATGTCATCGTGGTTGGCGCAAATATGGAAGTAGTCGGCCAGCAATCCTACATTCTCGTTGGCCACATCCCTCTGCAGCAATGCGCCCTCGGCCACAGTACAGACCATATTGGTTTCTTTTCGGCTCAACGGTTCAATAACCACCTTGATGCTGTACCTTCCTGCGATTTCACCCGTCAGTCGGCAGGCTTTGACAAGGTTCTCGTAAGCGTCCAGATACTTGACCTCCGGCGGGCATGTACGGCACTTGCCACTACCGAACACGACCACTTTACCATGTAGATCGGCAATCATTGCCATTGCCTTTTCCAGATAAGCTTCCAACGCATCAAGGTTCGTTGTCTTACCATCAACAAAATTCATCGTTTTGGGGAACAGAATGTTGAAGCACTCAGCCTCGATTCCGCTCTCCTCCAGCGCTTTCTTGCCTGCAGCGTACGCCGCAGGGTCAAGGCCCATGGTCTTTGTCACCGAAAGCTCAATGTAATCATAGCCCAATTTTTTTACAAGCCCGGCATTTTCGATGCCGGTACAGATACCGTATCTCATCTTGCAGGCTCCTTTCTCAATGCAGTTCTACCGCATTCTCTGTCAGTGTCAATACCTTGCCACCAGCCAGCGTGACCATGGCGGTATCACCATTGATGGCAGTTTCAGCCTTGGTTCCCTCCGGGGCCAGCACTGTAATAAAGTGGATCGGTGCTTTACCGCTATGCTTGGCGATCAGCTGCGGGATGGGCTTGCGCCATGCGTAACCGTAGCTGATCCACCCACCGATGGGATTCTCGCTGCCCTCAAGGATTTCAAAATCGAGTTTCTTGTCAGCCTGTACGGTCATCGTATACCCGCGTCCCTTTTGGGAGGTATAGTCAAACTTGCCGTTTTCTCCATCCAGATGGCCAAACGCAAAATTATAATACAGGCGGATGTCATGGTCTTCCCTGCAGATGCCAGTTACACGGTCCTCAATGACATAAATATCATCAGGCAGGCGCACGACGCGGCGCCGGTGGAACATCGGGTCATCCATGAAGTCATAGCCGTTATGGGAAATATCGATAAGCTGACACTGCTCGTTTTCCTCAAAGGCATGCAGATAGGTGCGCACACCGCGGGTGCGGGTAACACCGGGCACGGTACCCATCTCGTGGTCATCCACATAGAGCGTGTTGTGAGCCTTGGCGGACAGGAAGTAGTGGCGCCAATCTTTCCAACAGGAGCTGTTGTAAATGTAGCGGCCCGAGTCTGTCAGGATGTCCTCGCCCCTGGCGTGAATCTCCACATGGCCCGTGTCATTGTGGGAGTGCGAGCTGACCTCACCACGCTCGAGCTGGATGCCGTGTACATGGAAGTAGCTGTCCTCCGGACCCCAGCCTGTGCGCATAACATAGATACCCGCCGGGATGTACTTGTAGTTGCGCTGTGCAGGCGGTGTGCCCTCTTTGCCCGCGGTGGCCATAAAACGGAAGTCCTCGCGACCCGTTTCCTCGTACCAGGTACGGAAGTACGCACGCATCTCGTTCAAATCGTAGGGGTCGAATGTCAGGTTCATACCCTCGTACAGCGAGGTATCGCAGCGGCGGGTCGTCAGATCATCCCGATCCGCATCGCCGATCATCGGCGTGGACAGGTCGGGCTTGACCAGACTCATAATAAACTGTGCGGATTTTTCCAGCGTTGGCTCCATGTATGGCGGCACAGGGATGCCATTCAGCTTGCACAGACGGTAACACTGGAAGTAGACGCCCGCGGCCACCATGTGGTAGATGGGGGTGCGCTCCATGTGGATGCCGTCATTATCGAAGGAGTACTTTACTTCCTGCATGACCCGACGGTAGCCGGTCATGAACCAGTCGGATTTGATTTCCGGGAAGAGAATGCCGCATTCCAGCAGTGTACCGCTTTCCATCGTCAGCCAGTTGGACGACTTCTTGTGGTTGCTGTAATGGGTCATCAAGAAATCTGCATGGTCACACAGCAGCGTCAGGAATGTTACCCATCCCTCTCGATCCCACGCAGGCGAGGTGCGGAACGCCTCCATACAGGGCAGCCAGACCGTGTAGATGCGCATGGCCGTCTCGATGGTGCGCCAGGAGTGACCGGGGAATTTGTACTTGGCTGCAGCATCCTCTTCATTTTCCATGAAGGGGGTCACAGGCCATGCCTTGCCCCACTCGGTCATTTCGTGAAGGAACTCTTTCGTGTACTTTTCATCCTTTGTCAACGCATAGGCACGAGCCAACGGCTGCCAATAAATGTGGCGGTACAGCGACCATGTCCACTCGTTATCGTGGGAGGTATGCTCCGTTGGGTTGAAGAACCAGTCGATCTCGCCGTCAAACTTATGGCCATAGATATAATGATCCAGCGTCTCCTGCGCATCCTCGAGGATGCCATTGACCTTACACTGCTCCATCTCCTTGGCGGTAAAGAGATACTTCGGCGTTATGCGTGTGCGGAAATGCTCAATAACAGCATCCATTGCGCCGTCCGCATCCCCCTGTGCATAGCACATCTTTGCTTTTTTCAGCCCGGGCAGATCATAATTGATCCGTTCCAGCAGCTCTGTCATTCTGTTCATAATCTTGTCAGCACCCCGTAGTGTTTCCTTATGGAAATGGCATCCGAAAGAGCATTCCTCCGGATGCCATTTTTAACATATTATTGTCGCTTTATCGCATCGGAACTCAGTTTGCCATGTAGGTGTCGTATGCTTCCTGCATCATCTGGACTGCCTCTTCAATGCCGGCATCCTTCAGCTTCTGCTGGTAGGAATCCCACTCGCTCATCGGGGTGGTGCCGCAGATGAAGCTGGCTTCCATCTCATCGGCCAAAGTCTTAACCTGACTCATGATCTCGGAGTAGCGATCCTGATTTTCTTCAGAAACGGATGTCGGCGGGAACATATGCTCGCCCATGTCGGTCTTCATGGAAAGCTCCAGCGCTTTCTTCTGATTATCCTGTGCGTAATACTGGTCAATGTAGTCCTCGCTCTGGATACCGGCGCCGGAGGTGGAAGCACGGGTGTACGCAGCCAATGCCTGTGCAACGCTCATGCCATCGGGATTATTCATAATAAGATCGGTGTAGACAGGCTTGCCGTCCTTCATCTCGTAGCTTTCGCCCTCGATACCGAAGTTGTAGCAGATCTGACCTTCCTCGCTGTACAGCCAGTCGAGCAGCCAAACGGCAGCCTTAACATTTTTGCACTGAGAGGAGATGGCTGCAGAAGCACCGGACTGGTCATAGATGTTGTTCATCTTGGAGAACTTAGCGTTCTTACCCTTGGTAGAGGTAACGGGCGCAGCAGCCTGAATGTAATCTTCCTTGAAGTTGGGATCGGCCTCCATCATAGCCTTGGTATAGTTGCCGAGGCCCTGACCGAACGGTGCGTAGCCCAGAATGCAGTTGCCTGCGACGAAGTCGGTCTGGGTGGATTTCTTATCCGCCTGCATCCAGTCGTTATCCAACAGGCCTTCGGCATACCAGTCAGCCATCTTCTGGATGAAATCCTTGCGGCTGTCCTCAATGAGACCGTTCTTCACGACACCGTCATCAACATAGAAGCTGCCCCAGTTATCGTAAGCGGCGGACCAGACATCCTTGACCCACTCTTTACGGGTCGTGAACGGCTTGCTATAGCCGGCGGCCTTAGCGGCGCGCAGGACTTCTTCCCACTCGTCAATCGTCTCGGGCACCTGATCAAAGCCCAGTTCCTTCAGCGCATCGGCTCGATACAGGAAACCGGAAGAAAATTCGGTCTTGTTGGGGGATTCCAGACCGCGCAGACAGGGGAAGCAGTAATAGTTGCCGCCGGAAGACTTAATCATCTTACCGATTTCAGGATGTTCCTGCATGACTTTGGACAGGTTTGTAGCATCTGCCATATAGTCATCCAACGAAATGATGACGCCATCATTGATGGCTGCACCCGCACCGCCAGAATAAGTCGTCCATGTATACTCAATGATGTCGGGATACTCACCGGAGGCCAGCATAACGGCAAATTCTTCGGCCTCAGAGCCCTGCGTCGGGTGCTGGAATTCGATGGTGATGCCGGTCTGCTCCTCCACATACTTGGCCCATGGCGTATCGCCAAGGTTTGCGAAGTTGTCAGAGACATTGCCGTTCAATGTGGTGTACCAAGTCAGCGTAGTGCCCGCAAAGGGTTTGTCACTGTCCGTAGTCGTTTCCGCCTCAGTGGCTGCAGACGATGCAGTTTCTGTAGAGGTTGCTGCCGTAGAGGAGGCAGAACCGCCGCAGCCTGCCAGCGTAGCGCCGACCATAGTGGCCGACATGCCAAGCGCCAGTGCGCGCTTGAGGGTGCTTTGTTTTTTCATGGTGTTTCTCCTTCTTATTTATTCCCGGGTAATCCTTCTTGGGAAAGCATTTCCCGGTTTTTGTAACAAGTGATAAAAATGTCGTGCAGCCCTACAATGGTGTGGAATATGTCATCATCTTCCCGGATATCCTCCACACCTTCGGCCGGAATGGAAACAATGGGCAGCTTTGCAATTTTTTCTACCGCCTCCAAATGAGGAATCGCGCACTGTACAGTGCAGACAGGATGCTTCCCTGTGCGCACGGCCTCAATCGCATCGTAGAATTTCTGCAGGCGCTCTCCTTTAGGGATGCGACCATAGTCGATACGCTCGCCAGTATCGCCGATGTAGACATATTCAGCTATTGGCCCACTGCCGAAGTCTTTGCCGAAGTAAACCGTGCCCTTCTCAAAACGGTATTCAGCTATAGGTCCCAGCTTCTTGTCTACAATGGCGTGGCCTGTGCCGTACCACAGCGGCACACCTGATACCGTATGCGCCTGTACTGTAATCGTGTCGAAATTTTCTACATTTGGGTTTCCTTTATAGGGATCGGCCTGTACATCGGCCAACTCGGCCGCGCGCTCCAGACTCTCCCCCAGCAGGAAAGTCATCACTTGAAATTGGTGGGCGCAGGCGTTGTTGAACGGACTGTCGTTCACAGCACAGCCCTTTACATCTATGTGTCCCGCCCAGCTGTTGCGGGCGTAGTATTTATCGCCTCGCCGCATCGCGTGCAGTGCTTTCATGTAGATGGGCTTGCCGAAGCGGTCGTCCAGAATGTCTTGTTTCAGAGCCAGTACATCGCGGGAGTAGTTAAGCTGATACCCTACCGAAATGAACTTACCGGTCTCCTTTTCCAGCTGTTCCAGCTTGCGTGCGCCCTCTACCGAGGTGCAGACGGGCTTTTCGGTCAGCACATTCGACCCGTGCGTCAGGCAGGTGACGATCTGCGAATAATGCAGATGGATGGGCGTTGAGACAACAGCCAGATCGGCGGTATGTTCTTTATAGAAGTCCTCAGGCGTTTGATAGATCGGAATGTTCTGTTCTTTAATGATGGGATACAAATCTGCGGCGTTGGGAACGACCTCACAGATGCCCTCGATTTTTATACCGGGAATGTCGCGTTCCGAAATTTCCTTGATGTAGTTACTGCCATATCCGCAGATTCCCAGCAGCAGAATCTTTACCACTGCCTGCTCCATTTTCTGCTCACTCCTCTTTGCCGTTCATCTTCTCCATTTGGGGGAAGTTTTTCACTGCACCCTCATCCTATCACCCTGATGTGACAATGTAAACAGACAGTTTCTATTCGATATGTCAATTCTTGCATTCCGTTTTATATGCGATATATCGTTTTTATTTTTATGTCGATTTTTGCTTCTGTTTATTTTTAGACACTCATGAATCATTTGTTCATGTTCCAGCCTTGATTTTTATGGCCGTAGTGGCGGGGTTAGAACTGCTTTCATCGCGCCGAATATTTTTATCTTGCTTCATTTCTTCTTTATCCTATCGTTTTATATCCTTTGTCACCCAACCACTATTTTGTCATATCCAACGGTTCTTTCCTGCCGTCTGGTCTATTATGCTGCAAGTGTAATTATTTCCGCTTAACAAATGCTAAAAAATCTGTAGAATAATAGGTTGTTAGCCTTTTCTAACCCAGTTTTGATTTCATTTTGTTTTCATTACGCTCCGACAGGGCTGCCATAATCGTATCCACATCAGCTTGCAAAAGAAGTCATTTCATTCTTACGTATGTGATGAATGCTGCGCTTCGCGCTTGTTTGCAGGGGGATATTTTTTTGTCCGTTGGTTAGCTGACGCTAATTTGAAATTTGCGCCCTTGTACCGACGCAAACAAACCATGAGGGAATATCGAATGATAGACAAGGATCTTCTCCGCCTGCTCGGCGGCAACAAAAAGTATATCGGCTTCTGTGTAGGCTGGATGGTGCTGGGCCTGTTTGCGAATGTCGGCATCACTGCGTCTCTGTGCTAGTCCATTGCACTTGCTGTCCAGTATAACGGCGGCAGCGCGGGTGTTTTTCTGGTACCAGTAGTCTGCGCCTGTGCCGGATTGGCGGTTCGCTATGCCACCACCCGTATTGTCGGGGACTTGAAGGACACACTGGGTCTCAGCGTCAAAAAGAATCTGCGCGAGTGCGCCTACAATAAAATCGTTCGCCTTGGTGTGCGTTCTACCGATGACATGAGCATGGCGGGCCTGACTCAGATTGCCCTGGAGGGCGTGGAGCAGCCGGACCTGTACTATTCCAGCCACCTGCCGCAGTTCTTTTACGCCATGCTTGCACCGCTTTTGTTGTTTGCCATTACCGTAGGCATTTCGTGGCGCGTGGCTTTGGTTCTTTTGTGCTGTGTGCCGTTGATCCCGCTATCCATTGACAAAATTCTTCTTTAGGGCAACACCGCACAATTGAGCTTTCCCCAAAACAGAAAAACGTCCAACCACAAAAGGTCAGACGCATTCCAAAATCTGCTTGCGAGGCAAAGCTCAATTAAGCCGCCAGACAGGGTCTGTCAGCTAAAATCAAGTTTGCCAAAGCAAACATAATATTCATTTTTGCGATTTGCTTTTGCAACCCTCGGTATCACGTTTTTCGAAAAAGAAGCTGCAGCTTAACCACAGCAAAAACATGTTCAACTTTGGCGCGTACAGAGGATTCCTCATGCTCACGGCGTTTGATTTGTGCTTGGGAGCGTGCGGAGTTCTTCTTACTTTGGCTGGGACGGCGATTGATTTTGTAGTGGACCGACTTACCGGCCTTGTTCTTCTTCAGCGCTCCTGGTCGCTTCTCCGCTCCGAGATAGCTGCTGTCCCCATAGACTTATTCCTCATCTCCGGTAAGAAGTTCCGAGGTCACCGTAACATCATGCTCGTTGGCAGCTGTCACTTTTACCGTATGAACCAAACCACTTTCTTTATCTACTCCGATATGGGCTTTATAGCCAAAGTACCATACATTGCCTTTTTTTGCCGAGTGAGCCTCCGGGTCACGTTCCTTCTTCTCATTCTTGGTAGAGGAAGGAGCCTCGATAAATGTAGAATCCACAATCGTGCCCCGTTTCAAAATCAAACCGCGCTGCATCAGAAGTTCCACTACTTGCGCAAACAGCTCCTGCTGGATTCCGTTTCTCGTCAGAATGTTGCGAAATCGCCCCAGCGTATCGCCATCCGGCACTTGATTGCTGGATTCTACTCCGCGAAAGTCTGAAAAGGCACGGCTGTCGATTACCTCTGCAACCGCTGCCATATCTGAGAGATTATACAGATTTTGTACAAGATAGATTCTCAGCATCCGTTCCAAATCGTAGGGCTTATTGCCGCGCTCTCCTTTGTAGTAGTACGGCTTTATAAGGTTCATCCATTCTTCCCATGGTGTGATGTGGTCTATTTCGCCTAAAAATTCTCGTTTGGATCATTTGATAGCTGTTTTCCTCATTGGTTATAGTATCAATAACCGCAGCAATCAATTCAAAATCACGGGGACCTTCTGCAACAATTCCTATCGTTTTCATTACAGATTTGGTACGCCTCCCAGTCTTCCTTCCGTCCACAATCTCGACAGCGAGTATCCCGAATCCATGAGTTCCTTGGTGATTTGTATTCTCTGCAAAGTTGTATGACCAGATTTTCTGCTTTTGTTCACCGCGAACAATCTTATATCATCATCCATTAAATCAAGCCCATCCAAAACAAGTGGATTGTGCGTTGTCACAAAAACAGTCTTATCCTGTTCTAAAATTGTTTTGCAGAACAATCTTGTTGTCTCTCGCGCAAGTCTCGGATGCATTGCATGATCAAAACTATCAACTGCAAAGATACCAGGAGCATCAGGATGCAACGCTAAGCAGAGCAGAAAAAGTACATATAGTGCTAAAGTCTTAAAATTTCTAAAAACAAGCTTGTTAATGTTCATAATGCTCACTTCTTTCTCAAAATCAGCCCGATATTATCCTTCTCATAGTTTTAATTAAGTATACCAGATTCATCAGATAATTGCAAACTTATTCTAGCGATGCATAGGTGCATAGTAAGTTAGCTGCTGTAACTCGTTCATTCATAGCCTTCCGCCTTTAATAATAGACACTGCAAAGGTTTAGAATATCCTGCAACAGATCGTACCCCACCTTTGCCTTATATACTATCGGCTTCAGGAAGCCAACAATTCTGTTAAATTCTTTTACATTTCAGGCTCAAATGCCAAAAAATGAGTCCATCGCCCGCTGTGCTCACTTCAAAAGTAAAATTTTTATTTTCTGTCCGTCCCATTCCCACACTTCGACGCTATCCATTGTAATTGAGAGGAGATATACTTCCTCTCACGACAACTGAATAGCGTCCTCTGCCGTACCGCTTTTGGGGAAGCAGCGCGATAATCCGAATTTGTCCGGGGAGCGTGCCAAGAAAGCGTGACAACATGCTGCAAGGCCGGCCCAAAGGCTGCCTTGCAGGGCACAGCGCCGGGAAGGGTTGCCTGTCTGGAATTTGCAGGGGGAGAAAAACGCAAAACCAATATAGCAGCAGATTATGCCGTGAAAGTACCTGCTTTCACGGCATTGCTGTGCCGCCATATTGGTTCCATTCGTACATTTTTGAAATCGTAACGATTGTAGTATACTGGTTTTGCGGACGAGGAAAACTCTCCGTCCCGACAGTCGAATCTTGGAGGTGCAATCTTATGCCACAATGCTTTGGGAGGCCCTTCTCATGACAGCCAGCTTGCGCGTAAAAAACGACAAATACTATGTCGTGCTCACGCATACGACAGATGGCAAGAAAAATCAGACCTGGGTCTCCACAGGTCTGACAGTAACGGGAAACGAGGGAAAAGCCAGGCAGCTCATGCTTGATATGCTCGGCGAAAAGCCTGAGCAGGCTGCCCCGCCCGATATGCTTTTCAGTGACGCCGTGCGCCGCTGGCTGGAGGATGTCCGGCATCGCGTGGACGAGGTCACATACCAAGGCTACGAGGTTCAGGCCCGAGCGCACATCCTCCCCTACTTCGATGACCTGCAAATCCGGCTGTGCGATGTTGACGGCGAGACGCTGCAGACGTACATCAACGTAAAGGCTAAATTCGGGCGTTCTGACGGCCACGGCGGCCTATCAGCGGTTAGTTTGCGCCAGCACAAGAACGTGCTCAATCAGACGCTCAAATTGGCGCAGAGGGACGGTCTGATTCAGACAAACCCTGCCGACCTGGTCGTTATGCCGCACGCAGCACAGTTCACCGGTACGTTCTACACAGAATCGCAGATGCGCGACCTGCTGACCGCCGTCAAGAACGAACGGCTCTACCCTATCATCTACGTCACCGCGCTGTACGGCCTGCGCCGCAGTGAGGTGCTGGGCCTGAAATGGGACAGCATCAACTTTGCGATGCAGACGCTGACTATACGGCACACCGTGGCCCGGGTCACGAAGGTCGTGGAGAAGAACAAAATCAAAAACGCATCCAGCTTCCGCAGTTTTCCTCTGACCGACAATGCGGTGCGGCTGTTCAAAATCCTGCTTCAGCAGGAGCAATACTACCGCAATCATTATGGCAAGGACTACATAGAGATTGTCCGTTAAAAATCTTTAAGAGCGTTTTCAAAATACTTAAATGCAATATTTAAAATAGCTTCATCTTCTTCACTAAGTTCTTTTGCATGCGCATCAGCACGGAACGAGTTAACAATATCAAAAAATTGTTCAAATTTCACCCGATCATTAAATAGGCGTTCATAGTCTGACCAGTTTTTTGTTACTAAAGTTCTCAGTTGGCTAAAATATATTTCTTGCATTGCAGATTTAAAATCTCTAGAAAGTATTTTGGTTTCTTGTGTTGTATCCGTTGTTGTATTCCTTAGTTGAGTGGCAAGATGTTCTTTGGCTTTCTTTCCAAATTTCAACTGAAATTGTGTAGAAATGATTTCTCGCAATTTTAATTCGATATCGTTTCTGCGTATACTGATGCGTGTCCGCTTTTCTTCCCAGCTTGTTAATGACTTATCGTAACGGTATTTGTCTTTTATATACTTTGAAATTGATTGAATCCTTACGAAATAATCATCATTATATTTTTCAATTAGACAGTAGCCAAGCAAGTGTGCAGCGGCACTTTCACCAAAGCCCAGTTTTTTCTTAAAAGCTAAACTTCCATCTAAAGCTAAAGTCTTTAGAAGTTCATACTCTGCGGGATAGTAATCTTGAAGAACGCCTAATATTTGCTCGATTACTCCAGTCATCTGCGATTGGTAATCATTTGAATGTTTTTCGTAGCTATATTTTGATATAGTGTACGGTCTAATCTCTCGTCGATCCAGAACTTCTGTATTCATTCGGCTACACACTTGCCGGATTAGAAAAGGATGCCCACCATAATCATCAACAAGCTTAGTGAATATTTCTTCTTCAAAACGTAAGCCCAAATATCCGCCGATATTTGACACCATTCTACGAACATCATCAAGATCAAATAACGAAATGTATTGTGCAGATAATCCGTTAAAAATAGGGTTATCAGTCCCATTTATTTTGGCGATTTCAATAATTTTAGGATTTACACCAGTTATAATAAAAGATAACACCGAAGAGTTAGTTTGAAAAACAGATCGAATCGCTTGCCAGAAAAAGAGTGCATCACTCCCATTTTTCCAATGCTCAGATGGAGAAGTCGTATATCCAATTAGTTCGATTTCATCAAAAATAAGTAGAATGCGAGTCTTTCCTAATGCATTGTAGAGGGATAAAATATCTTCTTCAAAGCTAATAGGCGCTTTACTTTCGTCATATCTAGAAGGATCGGTTGGCAAAACAAAGTCTTCTGCCAACACATAACAAAGTCCAGAATCTTTATCTCGATACCGCTTTTCAACATCTATAATAATCTGCTGTAAAAAAGTGTTCCAACGCTGATGATGATACTTAGAACAGTCTAAATAAATTGCAACACCACCACTTTGATCTACACGCTGACGCAATAGATTGAGAATAGAGGTTTTCCCTATACGGCGCAGGCCAAATAGACCTCCATGCTCTCCTTGACGATATTTTCCGTAAAGTTCAGAAATAAGATTTGTACGATCTTTTCCAAAAAATAAATTTTCATCTTGCAACGGAGCTGCTATTCCAAACAGATCTCTTTCGTACAGGAATGCTCTTAAGCGAGCTTGCAAGAGCTCATCTGTTAATCCGTTATCTAGTTCAGCATAGGAAAAAGGAACAATTAGACGAGAGTCTGGGTTTTGGGCACGATCAAATCTAATTATATCTTCTGCGTTTTCACTATCATCTACTACAAAGCAGGCCACTTTATCAAGGCGATTTTTAAATTCTTCTTTAGATGAAAGTAAAAAATCCAAAAAATCCTTTGTCCTACTCTTGAATTCTGCTAACGAGTTATTGCAGCATAGGATGAGCACTTCATCGCCTAAATTGTATAACTCCTTTAATTTTTTGGCGGGTTTGATAAAATGAATTGAATAATCACTACTTTTAAACCGCTGGTCACGAGAGAATGAGATTAGTCCATACTTAGAAAATTCACGTATGGCCTGCTGAGCTTGCTGCGTGCCACATATACGAATTGGACCATTAATTCCAGCATTTACAATTCCAATTTCGTCTTTATTCGTAACAAGAGTAGATGTACTAGCCATTGTAATACTTCCTCCTATTTTACAATCCCTTAATTAAGTATGCATGTAGTTCCGTTTGCCCTCTGTACAGAACTGTTCCATACGCAGCATTGTTATGTTTTACGCATCCAACAATTGCGTTTACCCCCCTGCATTGTAAGTACATCATAAACCGGAATTATACCATTCCATCTTCCCAAAAATCTTGTTCCGCCTATTGATAAGTTTTCAGGTCTGTACATTTCGCATTTTCCTTTTCGGATACTATCTGCTTATTTTTATACTTATACAGCAAGAGTAGAATTACAAATACATAGGGAAATCCCTCTGATACTTTTCAGCCTTGTTTTACTACAGCATTTTTTCCCCGGAAAGCAATTCCGATTTTAATGATTGATTTAACTCCTGCATTTCGCAGTTCTGTATCATATTTTTTGTCATCAATTTGCTGGAGCGCTTTATCTGCTAATGATTCCAAATTTTGCCGCGCATCTTTTGTATATTTAAATTCAAATAGAAAGCCTGGAATATCGTTTGCCAAAGGCATAAGCTGAATATCGAAGCGTCCAAGCCCTGATTCACGGTTGGAACGAATCCGATACCGATTTCCAAGGATAGCACATAATCCAAGCATCATCCCATGGTAAAATCCCTCATTTGCTCCATCCATAGAAGAAATACTCTTCAGCATAAAATCTTCCAGCAAAAGCTGGAGCTTTTTTGCGTCTCTTGAAAAAATTGCTTGATTGATAGAAATTGAGGTGTTATTCTGGTTTGTACGGTTTAGAACCTCTTTTTCATAGACAAATATAATCTCTTTATTAGGAATTGCAACATCACACATGAAATTCCCGTCATTCTGTGGATAGGTCGCAGCAACCTTCAAGTATCCGGCAACAAGTAGAAAACTATAGATGCTATATGGATTACTCTGTATTTCTGGATAAATAACACTAGTATCTACATAGGTTGTGATTTTTTCACCGCAGAGTAATTTGTAAAGGTTTTCCGTGGTTTCTGGCGTAGCTGATGCAATGATTTCGCCAATGATTTCATTGCTTCCTGTAGACTGCCAAAACGCCCTTGGAAAGCATTTATCTGCAATGTAGTTAATTACTGACCATGGATTAAAAATTTCTGTATTGCCAAATCTATACCCATCATACCAATCACAAATTTCCTGATATTTTTCTTCTTTTCCGTAGTAGCACAGCATATCCTGAACTTCTTCTTTAGTAAAGCCAAAATATTCGCTGTAACTTTCATCAAGAATTGAATTTGTTTTTAAATTATTCATACCACTAAAGATACTTTCTTTAGCCACCCTCAGAATTCCTGTAAGAAAGCCAAAAGCCAAATGCGAATTATCTTTGAGTCCACCAGAAAAGAAGTTGCGCATGAAGTTCACAATTTCTGAATAAAAATTATAATTATGGCCCTGTTGAATTGGTGTATCATACTCATCGATGATGATTACACATTCCTTACCGAAGTGCTTATGAAGAAGCAATGACAAAAGCTGCAAACCCATTTGGCAATCGACTTCGGTGACCTTATCGCTGGCGAATCGGTGATATTGTTCTTTTTCATAGGTAGTCAATGTTTGGCTTGTTTCTAGCTCACTGTGCCGCATGAATTCCAAGGAAATCAATATTCGTATTTTCTGATAAGTTTCTTCCCAAGTTAAACACTTCACGTCCTTGAACGTCAGGAAGATTACTGGGTATTGCCCTTGATGCTGCGTGTAAAAATCGCCACACTGCCATATCTGTTTATCTCTAAAATAAATCGACGTATCTTCCGCTGTTTTTTCAAAAAAGACACGAAGCATATCCATATTCATAGTTTTACCAAAACGTCGCGGACGAGTAAACAGGGACACCATCGGTTTCGTATCAAGAAAGTCGCGAATCAGTAAGGTTTTGTCTACATAGTAATAACTCGTTGTCGCGGCTTTAAAGTCGGAAACACCTATTGGCAAAGGCTTTTTCTTCTCGCTTAAATCTTCAGAAATGGCATTTGCTGGAATTCTCCACAATCCTCTATCTTTTTCAGCTCCCTGAAAATCTCCTTGCTTGCACATTTGCTGGACTCTACGAGTTGTGATTCCAAGTCTTTGGGCAACATCCCCGCAAGATAAGTAGTCCATAGCGAACCTCCCAATGATACTCTATTAGCTGTGAAAAAAGCACGCATAAATACGCAGAAAATTAGAACAGCGAGACTAATTTGTCGTTCAGAAACATAGAAAGCAATCAACTTCTGTAATATAATTTATAGCGATTTTCAAAAATATAGCGAATAGCCGCAGGAACGGAACCACCCTGAGCAGTCAGAAGGCGAAACAGTCTGAAAAGCATGTTGGATTGCGTTCGGAAGAGTATCCAGAGTCCTCACCTTGAATTTAAGCAGGAAAGCCTTCACCTTCGACCAGAGCTGTCCAATGGGATTCAGGTCAGGACTATACGGTGGAAGGTAAATGTATCGAACACCAGAACTGTCCAGCAGATCTTTTACTGCCTTTGCATGGTGCGACTTCATATTATCCATCACAAGGACAGAACAGCTGTTTAATTGAGGCAGCAAAATATCCTTCAAAAGGTGTTTTTATACTTTAACGTATGTCTCTGTGTGTTTGCCTGGGGGTATACGCTTTTGCATATGTTTTCGTGCATCTTTTTATTTGCCGTGGAGCAGTTGAAAACCAGAAATGAGAACGGGTCGTTTTGCTCATTCCTGTACTTTATTATAAGTATATCTCCTACAGCGAAATAAAGCAACTATATTTTTCGCTTAAATTTCGTCCAAGGCGAAATCTCATAAATTGACGGGAAGATGAATTCATCACCCTCCGTGCTCACTTCAAAAGTAAAATTTTTATTTTCTGTCCGTCCCATTCCCACACTCCGACGCTATCCATTGTAATTGAGAGGAGATATACTTCCTCTCACGACAACTGAATAGCGTCCTCTGCCGTACCGCTTTTGGGGAAGCAGCGCGATAATCCGAATTTGTCCGGGGAGCGTGCCAAGAAAGCGTGACAACATGCTGCAAGGCCGGCCCAAAGGCTGCCTTGCAGGGCACAGCGCCGGGAAGGGTTGCCTGTCTGGAATTTGCAGGGGGAGAAAAACGCAAAACCAATATAGCAGCAGATTATGCCGTGAAAGTACCTGCTTTCACGGCATTGCTGTGCCGCCATATTGGTTCCATTCGTACATTTTTGAAATCGTAACGATTGTAGTATACTGGTTTTGCGGACGAGGAAAACTCTCCGTCCCGACAGTCGAATCTTGGAGGTGCAATCTTATGCCACAATGCTTTGGGAGGCCCTTCTCATGACAGCCAGCTTGCGCGTAAAAAACGACAAATACTATGTCGTGCTCACGCATACGACAGATGGCAAGAAAAATCAGACCTGGGTCTCCACAGGTCTGACAGTAACGGGAAACGAGGGAAAAGCCAGGCAGCTCATGCTTGATATGCTCGGCGAAAAGCCTGAGCAGGCTGCCCCGCCCGATATGCTTTTCAGTGACGCCGTGCGCCGCTGGCTGGAGGATGTCCGGCATCGCGTGGACGAGGTCACATACCAAGGCTACGAGGTTCAGGCCCGAGCGCACATCCTCCCCTACTTCGATGACCTGCAAATCCGGCTGTGCGATGTTGACGGCGAGACGCTGCAGACGTACATCAACGTAAAGGCTAAATTCGGGCGTTCTGACGGCCACGGCGGCCTATCAGCGGTTAGTTTGCGCCAGCACAAGAACGTGCTCAATCAGACGCTCAAATTGGCGCAGAGGGACGGTCTGATCCCGACAAACCCTGCCGATTTGGTCGTCATGCCGCACGCGGCGCAGTTTACCGGCACGTTCTACACCGAAGCGCAGATGCGAGACCTGCTGACCGCTGTTAAGAACGAACGCCTCTACCCCATCATCTATGTCACCGCGCTGTACGGCCTGCGCCGCAGCGAGGTACTGGGCCTGAAATGGGACAGCATCAACTTTGCGATGCAAACGCTGACCATACGCTACACCGTGGCCCGGGTCACGAAGGTCGTGGAGAAGAACAAGACCAAGAACGCATCCAGCTTCCGCAGTTTTCCCCTGACAAACGATGCGGTAAGGCTGTTCAAGATCCTGTTACAGCAGGAGCAATACTACCGCAACCACTTCGGCAAGGACTACATAGACAACGACTATGTGTTCACCTGGGAGGACGGGCACCCCTACTCCCCCGACTATGTGAGCCACACCTTCCACAAGCTGCTGAAGAAGTACGACCTGCCCCACATCCGGTTTCACGATTTACGCCACACCTGCGCCAGCATGCTGCTGTCGGAGGGCTACGGCCTGAAGGACGTGCAGG